>Ga0209208_10000980_pt1 | contig 39357 bp, 18 predicted proteins | sample S1TSphfallax_3_FD_187694 | JGI IMG/M metagenome (GOLD analysis project Ga0209208, IMG submission 187694) | Host-associated microbial communities from peat moss isolated from Minnesota, USA - S1T2_Fd - Sphagnum fallax MG (SPAdes) (version 2) | ecosystem: Host-associated > Plants > Peat moss >... | reverse complement strand
TGGAGTCCCGAAATTGTCTCGAAATTGTCCCGGCGGGACTCCCGAAACTTTGAACCGCCATAACTCTCGACTGCAGACTTGGATCGCGACGAGGTTTGAACCGAAGTTGTAGCCCTCGTCGAGATCTTTTCAGCGCCATGTCGCACGCTCAGATCGAATGTCGGAAAGGCATCGATTCCCGACTTTTAGTGGTCGGGAGTCAAACTGCCAGTTTGACTCCCGGCCCTTCTTTTGCCCATAACTTGAGCTGCAGATGTCCGAATTGCCCATACGAGGGCATTTTCGATATCTACGTTTCAAAACCTTTCCAACAACACCAAGAACACCCCAATGCGAGGTGTTTTGCCCCTTGCTGTCGAGCTCTAAACGTTCGGGAGTCCCGGAGGACTCCAAATCCCCACTTTTCCAAGTGTTGGGCTTCACCCCCACACTTGACCAAGTTAGGGTTGCGACAGATGTCCCCAAAAAAAGGTATGTTGGCAACCTTGGTCACGACATTTCCTTTGTTGGTGTTTTTTCTATCTATAGGTGTTAAATGACCAACTTCGTTGTTTAAATGATATCTTTTTTTTTATGTCAAAATGTTTATAAGGAGTAATATGGGTGGAAGGGTGTCTTGGGTATTAGGAGAGGGATAATAGTTGCCATGACTATCAAATTGTGGCCATAAAATTTATGAGTGATCACCTAAACTATGTTTTTTGATTTGGCCTATCATGCAATTATGTGTAATGTAATGCTAGAAAAAGTGGCATTCTCCATTTTGATATTCCATAATCACTTGAATGAGAGATTTGGACTTAAATGGAACAATAGATCGAAAAAGTCTCACATTTTCGACTAAGAAAGCTTTGAGAAGACATTCTTGCACGATTGTAATTCCTTATTTTATTTTCCAAACCCATGAGTGGAGAAAAGGACATAGAGTTGCTAGTCAACATTGCAAGAAAGCAAGTGGAGGAATGTGAAGCTCTTGTATTTCAATTAACAACTTGAATTCCAAGAATAGTAGCAAGAGTAAAGAGAGGAAAAAAAGGATGATGACCTATGAGTCCTTAGGACTATTTCACCATGTTTTGCTTACATCAAACCTCTAAAAACTAGAGCTCCTATAAATTTAGTTGCTTTCATATTAGATTTGAATGTTAAAGAATGAATATAAATATAAACTATGCAAGAGAGGGTGAGCAAGTTTAAATTATTTTACAAATCTACCAAAACTTAGAAAAAACACAATGGCAAATAGGTAATAGAAGGGCAAGAAGGTGACCAAACAAGAAATCAAAAATCCATGAATTTTTTTTTGAAATATCTTCAAGTGAAGACTTGGTTGCAAACAGGAAAATTGAGTGGGTAATGGGATTGCTTGGATTATTTATGGTGAAGTGGAGAACCCCAAGACTTGATATGGTAGGTGAATTTTTAATGTTGATTGAGTTTTGATGAATAAGGATGACTAAAATGAATTGTGTTTGATTTGATTAAAAAATCAAGTTCAAGTAGCATCCTATGTGGCAGGATATAATTAGTTAGTTAGTTAATTAATTAAAAAACCCAATTTTTATTTTTCCTAAAACTGTCAATGAATCAACTTTGCCCTAAATAGGTTATTAGTCAATGACCCCAATAAAATAACAAAAGACTATATTACATTGAACTTAAAATTGATTTATTTTAATGTATTAGTTTTCAATTTAAATGTATTGCATGTATTTGTGTGGTATGTACACCAAAAAAACTACGTTAATTAGAAATAAATCTAAAAATATTCAAATTACATATGACATATATAATGTAAAGTAATAATATTAATGAATTTCAATCACATCTAACATGTCAAAATTCATGTCATTAATGTGCATGACATTTTTTAGCCACTTTAATCAAATTAGTTGAAGTTAATCAAATCAAACAGATGCCACGTAGATGCTAGATAGTCCAAATGGACTTGATAATTTTGCTTTGATTGAATTGTTAATCAAACTTAGTCATATTAGACATATGCTACTTTTTGGATTAAGCCAAAACAAACATAGTTAGTCATTTCATACAATTAATCTTGGCTTTATGGTTATTTTAGTCGCAATGCTAGGAGTGCAAAAACCATGTTTTTGTAGTAGTGCATGAAGTTCACATGGTTTATAAACAATTTTGCAAATATTCCATACTATTTTAATGAATTTATTTTGAGCTCATTGAATATTTTAACAAGTATGCTACAACATCAAATAAACACTCACCAACATTGTATTTTAAATTAATGATTTGCTACAAACCAAACTCATTCAATTTCATATGTATATCCATAATATATGTCTTTCATTAGTTATAAATCTTATATTAACTTTAATATTTTATTTTATTTTCTTTGTAATTTAAAATATATATTCAAATAATTGTCGTTCTTGTTTAAAAATATTCCATTTTTTTGCAATTTGTAATTATCTAATTTTTTAAAATATTAAATTGATTATTTAATTTCAAATTCTTTTCAAGTAGAAATTTTAAATTCCAAATTCTATTACAATACCACAATAATATTATGATTCTTTATGTAAAATAATATTGGCACAAAATGTTCCACAATCAACAAATAATTTCAATGTTCAACTTTGTGACAATATTTTATTTTTTTAAAAAACACCAAATTTTCAATGTATGTTTTGGATTTTTTTTTAAATTTAGATTTTTTTTTAAAGCAACACAAAGTTTGATACAAAAAAAGTTTTTTGTAAAGAAAAAATATATTTTGGTCAATTGATGTTAAATTGTAATTTAGAGTATGAAAAATTACAAAATTTCAATGCAACAGTAAGAATGACCCAATAAATCCATCATTGAGCCCTAACCAAGAAATAAATCCCATTAGTTAGATTATGTCCAAGTTCAAAACAAATTTTGTCCAAGTCCAAAAACATTCAATGCAATTCAAATCAAAATCCAAAAAGTAATGTCTTCACATTTCATAATTTTTTTTATAAAAATTATATATATATATATATATATGAAAATATGTACACACAAATCAAACTTCAACTAGTCTCATATTTATCAACAATAATTAATAACTTCTTTAGTTTTTGCAACATATTTTACTTGTTTTGCTTCTACAACATTTTCCACCATTTCCAGTTTTATAGATATTGTTTGCTCAACTTCTACATTTTATTCATGTACAAATTTTCCTTTCCAAACCAACTCTATAATTTTCATTTTAAAACATTTTGTCTTTTCATTCTTGCCTTTGGATTTATCTTTTTTTAGAAATGAACATCATATAACCTTTACTATGGAGCTCATAATAAATTTACCTTTGAACTTTTTTTCTTTGAACAAATGAAGGGAAAAGCCTTTGCTTAGCTTTTTAGGGCTAATCAAATCATGACCAAACAAAGGTTTGATCCAAGGTCATGAAACACATAATCAAAGGCCTCCCCACTTTCATGTTTGATCTTATAGCTAATGCAAGGTTGACTTTTAAATGCCACCATACATTTACAATTATAACAATAGTAACCAACATTTTTGTTTATCAACAAAAACAAATGGTGTTTGTTGTGGACACTTTCAAAACATGATATTCTAATTGGGATCACAAGGGTTCCAACCATTTATGAGAACATACTTAATAACTTTAATTTTGAACCTAAAGTATTTTCTTGCTAAATTTATCAACAAAATAAATAATAACCTCTAAAACATTATTAAAAAATTAATGGAAAAATCTTGGCCTTCTATTCCTGAGTTGTGAACTTTAATTAGCTTTTGAACAATATCAGCATTAAGTTAGGGTTAAAAAAATACTAAATGACTTGTTAGTAATTGTTATTCACCATAAACAAAGCTTCCAATGTTTTTCACCAACAATGTTGCAAGTTTGTTAGTGTTATATAACTCCACAAGTTGCATGTATTGTGCATGAAATCTTTGGAAAAAAGATAATGCTTGCACATCATTAACACCAAGATTGTCATCTATAACATGAATGAATGATTTTATAAATTGCCCATAGATACTAATTAGTCACAACCATTTCCAAAGTCCCCAATTGTTCCAAATTATTTTTGTGCATGAATTTTACAATGGAATGAGAAGCAAAAAATGTAAAGATAGTGGAAACAAATTCATGGGTTCAATGATAATAGTAGCCCCAACTTTGAAAGCAAGTTCCTACTCCCTTTTTTCAAATTTGTTCTTAAATGTTGCCTTAAATTCATAATCTTTACAAAAGAGACCCAACATTAAAAAGACAAGAAAATACAATGAGAAAGTTGGATTTGATAATTAAACTAATTATCATATAACCAACAACATTAGTTAGGTCACAATGAATGTATTTATAACCACTACCAATTGCATCATAAGACCCATATTAGATTAAAATGTAACCCTCAAAAACTGCACCCAACGTTTGTTGTTAAACATTACCAATACCAATAACATTTAGAGAAGGAATTTTCTTCTTGTTTGGATTGTAGCAAATTGTGCCATAATAACACAAAACACTCAAAAGATTGAAAGATTATGTAAAAAATGACAACATTGCAAACAACAAGAAACAAAAATAAATTAAAAAATATAAATATTGCACACCTACATTAAATTGCTCCAAATTGTTCAAAATCCAAAATGAAAACAAGGATAAAAACAACCGAATCAAGTAAAAAAATCACACTCTTTATATTATTTGGTGTTAGGTTCTGACCCCCTACGGACCTATTCCAATAGGTTTGAATTTTTATGGTTTACAAATTAAGGCTGTTAAAAAGCAAAGATTAGTTTTTATTGCTAACCCTAAAGCTAGCTAAAAGCCCAAGGTTTAACTTTTATGATTAATCCTAAACCTAGAATCATAACACATGTCTACAAATCATAATTCCATATTCATGACATTTGTCATAGACATCACAAAATGAATTACATATTGACAAATGTTCAATTTGTAATTAAAACAACTTCACATATTAACATACCTTATATTTAATAATAGGGTGCAAACAAGATACAATGAACTAATAATTTACTTTTAAAAAGGACTACATGTCCTTTTTCCCAATTTTTTTTCATACAAATGAATTTTGGAACAATTTCTTTTGCAATTTGTTATAATAAATGCTTATAGTTGTCCCAATACATGGCATTGTTTTTTGTTTATCATTTTTTAATGAAGTTTTGAAAGTGTCCCAATTCCTTGTAAATTTAGTGTTTTGTTTATAAAAATAATAGAAATTTCAAATTATGACAAAAAATCATTTTTTACATTTTTATGTTTTCTTTTATAATAAGCCACAACTTTTCTTAACAGATCATGTAGATTATACCTCATTTATATGCAATAAAAAAAATTCAAAGTTTTAAAATTTTGTGTCAAATTTTTTATAGTTTTAAAATTCCACATATTTTAGGGTACGAATTGTTTTTCAATGTGGTTAATAGGTTTTTATCCTCTTAATTTTTTCCCATCAAATGTGTTTTATTATACAAGTCCTTTTAATAGTCCTTTGCAAAGTTGATTCCTATCTAACACCACATGTGTTCATTTTGAGAAGTCATAAATCAAAATTTAAACTTAAAATTTCATTAAATGGAATTTTGGTTTGAATTCCTTGTCATTCATATAAATGAAAAAACAACTCGCCATGATTGCCATGGCTTTAAATGACAAAACATAAATATTTATCCAATTTTGATTGTTTTCATTGAAATTTGATGTCCATTTTGGTTTGTTGGTGTGACTACATTCAATAATTAAATTAATTGTAAATTTCAATTCTCTAAGTAATCTAAATATGACCAACAACTTCACAACTATTTAAGTATCTTCTATTTACAAAATGTACATATATTATTTGAAAGTTCATTTATTTTAATTAAATCAACAAAACATAACATATTGCTAATACATGATGTTTTGATGATAAATTCAAAATTGTATACACAATATATAATGTTGTCAATCCATACCAATTGATGAAAATTTGTTGAAGTAAGCTATTGCATGAACTTAAAACTTGAACTTATGCCTTTTCTTCTATACGCATGCAAGTAAAACCAATAAATTTACTCACAAAATGAATGTTGTATGCGTAAATTTAAAAGCAAACTTGGGGATGAATGTAAACATTCATCTTTATTATGGATGAATGTTTTATTTTATCATTAAAGTCTTGTCAATGAAACTTTTTTTCCCCATAATTCATTAACTAGAGCTTTATGAAACAAATTCTAATTCTTTATGATATAACACTTGTTAAATAATATAATAAAATTTCATTATAAATGTATTTCATAGCTATGGTTTAAATGCCATTATTTTAAATATTTCTTAACTATCTTATTATTATTATGTTAACATCCACCCCATGGCAATTTTTTATATAATAGTAATAATAATATAACTTATTTATTTTCCTTGGGAACTTGACACAATGTGGTTGACAATAGGGGGGCAAGGGTCCCCTTTTCCAAAGGTGTCACAACTTCCCTCAAACCAATTTATAAGTGTTGTTGATAATAGTGGGATTTTTTTTTTCATTTTTCTTTAAAGGTGTCACAACGTTTTTCAAATCTAATTAGTGATGTTGATAATGATGGGTTTTGAATGCTTTAGATGTTTTTAAACTACCTGATGTTGTTGATGATAATGTGTTTTTTTTTTTAATTATTTATTTTTGAAGTGCCCTAGTTCTCCACAAAGTATAATATAATGTTGTTAACAAAAATGGGTGGTGGGGGGTTTTAACATTCATCCCATGACAATATTTTAAAATTGTTTACCATTGTTAATGAAAATGGTTTTGGAACAAATTTTTAAAAATTATTTTGGTCCCATCATCATATTTTTTCTTATTGTCACAATTTCATTGTCCATCATTATTAAATGACATTCAAGTTCGAAATATTAATATTTGGACAACAAATGAAAATGGATATAAATAATTTCCAATTTATTTATCTTCCAATCATGGATGAATTTCATCCAATGATTTTATTTATTTAATTCAAATCATAAATGAAATTCATCCATGCAAAAATGACATTCATCCATGTGAAATCATTTGTTTATGGATATATTCATCCATGTAGGTGGATTAAAATCACATTAAGTTTTTAAGTTCTAAACTCAAAGCTTTTAAGCTTAATCTTTACATTCATGCATAAGCCATCCTCAAAATTTTCCCCTCACACAAATTCATTCACAAGTCTTCAAAACAATCTAACTTGTAGAATATCCTATACATGTTTTTTTTTTTTTCTTCTCATGTCTTGCTTTCACAAGAACAACATTCAATAAATGTTTTGCTTTCACTATCTTGTCCTACATCCACAGAAGACAAGATTCAATACAAATTCTATCCTTTGTTGTCACGTCTTGCTTCCACAAGAACCACATTCAATATATGTCTTGTTCTTGTTATATTGTCTTGGATCCACAAAAATGAGATTCAATACATGTTTTATTTGTTGTTTTCATGTCTTACTTCCACAATAACAACACTCCACATGTTCTCTTTTTGTTACCTTGTCATGTTTTTGTTATGTTGTCTTATGTCCGTTAAAAAAAAGACACAACACTCAATACATGTTTTGCATTTTGTTGTCTTGGCTTGCTTCCACACAAACAACACTATGTGTACAATGGCAAGATCACGTAAGTACAACCATGGCAACATTTTACAAAAACCATGAATTTGTACCCAACATCAATGTGTGATGGGTTGTAACACACCTCGTTTTTTACCCATGCCAAACTAATGCAAAAGCACTGGAAGCTCTTGTCCATTTTGCACATTAGAGCCAAATGATCGGTATTTGGTTGTTGAGCATCCCATGTGATTCGAGCAAAGAACTCCAAGCAAGATATCACCCCTTGAATACACATCAAACCAAAAGTGCTAGAGAAAGAAACCAAAAAAAATTTTAAAAAAAAGTTTTTGAGGAATTCTAAATCACAATAGGATCTTTGGGTTTTTGGAAGAAACTCAAAAAAGAAAACTCTAAAGAGATTGATGGGTCTTCTATACAAGTCGAGTAGCAAGGTGAGGAACTTAATATGATGGTAGACTTGAGCTTGGGAGCTTAGAATCCATAGCAAGGTGAGGAACTTAATGTGATGGTCGACTTGAGCTTGGGAGCTTAGAGTCCAATACAAGGTTGCTTGTAATGAACATCCACCATGGAACAAGAAAGCAGCAAGCATGACATACTGCTTCATTGATTTAGTTGTAGGTTTTAACGGGTGATGGGTCTGGAGTTTTGGAGTCCGTACTCCGCAAGCTTCGAATTTCTAACTTTTAACTAAATGGACCCTAGCGACATGATCGGGAAACAACAGAGATCAGATCACCTGCGATCTCTGATAATGCCCAGATGTTTATAGACTCAAGCAACATTCATAATGTCGAACTTGGTTGCAAATTTAATGTAGTCGAACAAGAAAACTCAGCAACACAAGGATGATTGATAACAATGATCACAACAACGATCTGCGGCAGCATCAGATCTGCCTTCATGATGCTCATTCTGAAGATCTCAGGTTGCAACATCTTGCGAACCAAGGTTTGTTGATGTAGGTAAAACCGCTATAGGATCCAACAAATGGACCATATTTAGGCAATCTCAAATACAAGGGAGAAAAAAATTCCCCCCTTTTTAAACTCTCACTTTTGTTTTGAGATTAGGAATCCATGCAAAAAAAAAAATGTAATACAAACTTCACGTTGATGCTCATTGGATTGTAATGAGCAGCTTTTGTAAAGTTTGTAATCTGTAGCAAATGGCATCCCTTTTCGTGGAGTTTTTGGTGAGGAAAAGGTGCTCTTAGGTTTTTTCAAGCACCTTCTGCTGTGGCGGAACTCGACAGGTCGAGATATCATGATCGATGGGGTGTTTGGCCGGCGGCCCAAGGCGGAGCCGTCCGCTCTATTCACCCTCGATAAACTCAATCAGGTCCCTTCCCCTTCCCCTTCATCTTTCTCTGCTCCTCCGCACTTTTCTGCCTCCTTGTAATCATCTTGAGCTAGGGTTTTCTTCTTCTATTCAAGTGATTCTCGCTCGTTGTATGCTTGGAGCTCGAATAACAGAGCAATTTTTATGCAGCCATTTCTACTTGTAAGAAGCTGAATGAGGAGGATCCTGGCCCTTTAGCTCTGGTTAATTGGGTTGAATTGCATGCATTTTTGGTCCGATAGGGTTTAACCTATATATGTTCAATTGCAGACATGCTGTTCCTTCTTGTTCTAGTCCTAGACTTCATAAGAAATATGCATCGCACTTCTTGGCATTTCCTCTCCATGACATTTTAGTACCAAAGTTTCTGTCCTCAAATGAGCCTGGAGAAATCCTTATATAAAGAATCTAAATTCTTCGGCTGGTGACTATCTTACCTTTATATAGATTTCTTCAATACTCGGTAGTAGTTCTGAAATGTTTTTAGAATGAATGGTTGAGCAGCCATGTCTCAGAGCATGCAAGAGGAGTGAATAATTTATTGGTTTGAATTTATATCAAGATGTTATAAAGAAGGCACAAACTTAGTTTAGGGTTTAGGTTCTGAAATGTTTTTGGAATGGATGTTTGCACAGCCATTTCTCGGAGCAGCGAGAGGAGTGAATAATTTACTGGTTTGAATTTCTATCAAGATGTTCGAACATAGGCACAAACTTAGTTCAGGGTTTGGGGTTTAGGATTTAAGGTCTGAAATGTTTTTGGAATGGATGTTTGCGCAGCCATTTCTTGGAGCATGCAGAGGAGTGAATAATTTACTGGTTTGAATTTATATCAAGATGTTAGAACATAGGCACAAACTTAGCTTTTTTCTCATTTTATGATTCAAATTGGTGATTCTGGTGGTGTGGTGATGGTTTATGCAGACTATGGATACATGTTGGAGAAGAAGGAGAAAGTTTTGCAAAAGAAGATAGCCTTGCAGATTTGAGAAGGCCCCAGATTGTACACCCCATGTGCCGAAAAACACTTGTGTATTGTATTTTTTATTGTTCCAAACTGCCCTAATTGCAGTCATGACAAACTTTCATGATCATGCTTTCTCTGTGTCTTTGGCTATTTTCCAGGATTTGAATCTATATTTGAACACCTAAATCATTATTTCCTTCACTTGTGCAGTGTGGTGCCAGGAGGCTTTTGAAAGGATTCTGAGAGCATACTTTTGTGCTATGTTTGATGTGACAGCTGCAAGCAATTCAGTGATTGAAGAAGGAAAAAAAAAACTGTACGAGGTACAAGTGGAGTGGCTGGGGAATTTCCAGTTCTGCATCATGACCAAGTTTGCCTACTCTTCTTCCTTGCCTGAGAGACTATCTGCTGGTCTGAAGAAGTTGGAGTAAGGACAGTGCAATGTTTTACTGGTAATTCATTGCTGTTTCTTCTGTTTGAATATTATGCTTCCTGCCACCACAAACCTATATCAATTTGAGTAATCCAACACTGGAGCTAAAAGCCTGGGTAACACAAGGCTTACATTTGAAACTCTTCAGTAATGTGTGGGAACTTGTATGTTCCCTTTGTACCAGAAAAACTTGTCTGTTGTCGAAGGCACTTTGGAATTGGAGCATTTGACAATTGATTTTCCTGAAACTATGCTGTTCTATTCTTTTGGGCCAGTACTTTGAGATTGTAGCATAGTTGGAGTGTGTTGTGTACCCTGAACCCTAAACCCATAGAAAGAACCTAATAGAATTCTGAAGTGCAGAGTTAAATTTCAGCTTTTGGCAGCCTGACCCCCAAGTCTAGGAAGATCCTTTTCTCAGCAGTCAGCTGATTGCAGAATGTTGTTGAGTGCTTCAGGGCTGGTATGTGTGTTGAAGTGCAGGTTTTGGTGGGATGCAGATGATAAATGCTGGAAGGAGCTAAAGACACTATGGGAACAGTTGATGCTCGTTGCAGTGGTGCAACAGCTATGAAAGCTATTAAAAAAAAAGCCACATAAGCATGCTGCATTTGTGTATCATGTGGGTCAATGTATTCAGTGTGAAAATTAGCAACTAGATCAGTTTGTTAGAAATGTGTATCAATGGATGTTCCAGGTGTTCAATGAAATTGGAAATACATTTCCCTGATATGGCAACATAGGGCTTAGACCCCAAGTTTGTGAGACAGTACACCAAAGACCATCCACTTGCTGTGGGCTGTGTGTGATGCAATCTTGCAGGATGGCTAGGTAGCCATTGTTGATACTGTATGACGAAGGAGTTACACCTTCAACATCTGGGCATGGAGATGTGTTGATCTCTTGGATGTCATATTCTGCCTCATCCTCCAGATTTACCTTCACAACATGTATAAATCAGGGGCTCTTAAACATACAATGCTTGTGGTAACCTACCTGTGTTACCCAAAATGCATACTGATGGAATGCTTGACGTGGCTCAATGACAATTGTTTGCTGCAGGCTGTTGGAGTAGTAAGGTGGCTTGATAATGGCTATGCTACACTTGGTCATGAGATCTTTTTCATTGTGCCATCCTGCACTTGCAATATGCCTGAGATATTACAACAGGTTTCAAAAGGATAACCTATTCTACTATGCAGTGCGTTTAATGACAAGGTCGATTGTTGTCTTCATTCTATGTAATACTCTCCCCATGGTAATACGTTATTAGTTTAGGGGTGAATTAAGGAAGTTATGTAGGTTTACTGTTTTAGTTTTGTTCATTTTGCATTTTAAGAAAAAATGCTCTTCAAATTTTGCAAATTATTTTGAAAGTTATGGCATTTATTTGTGGAGATTGCAATTCGTTTCGCCTTTGCCCAAAGAGTAATATTCTCCTATTGTGTTGTCAAATTAAATAGCCAACAGTTTGCTATGTATTGGTATGTAATGTGGTATAAGGATAATATGATCTGACCCATCTGGTATTTGATAACAGAGTCGTGGGATCAGTACTTGGACTAGGTGGAATTGAAGTTCAAGGAGTCGTATTATTTACTAGACCAGCTGATATGGGGATGTGGTAGAGCAGCTTCAATACTGATTACTAGCTGTTGTTTGTTGTTTGCAGGGGTTGGTATGTGTTGGAGGTGAGGTTACATCATGATGGGTTTGGAGTTTATAGGTTTCTAGATAATAATGGTTATAAACTGCAATAAACGGCCCCATGAATTTGGGAAGTCCGTCATTGAGCTTAACATTACTAGTGAAATTTTCTTTAGTTTGAAATTACTACTTGTCACTTACTTGGAAGTTCTAGCTTATAGTAGAGAACATTTTAAGGTATAATGAGCATTTCAGAGAATACCAGCATTCATTTTCAATGCTTTTTGAAATTGAACCCCTCACAACTTATATGCATACCATTGGTTCAAATGTTAAAATTTTAAGTACACTTATACCATAGAAAAATTATATGTGAAGTTGCAAATTTGTCTAATATCTAGACCATTTTGGGCTGGAATAGTTTTGGAGATTTCTATATTCTACCATGTAGATATATGATAAACCATATGTTGGTATCTACCATTGTTGGGTAGGTGTACTTTTGAATATAGCAAGCAGCTAATCTTGGATCTTATTTCTAGATTTCATGATAGCATGGTACTAGTATTGAATCCTCTAAAACTTTCACACTACCTATTTGCGGTATTTGGGTCCAAGGCTGAATTTTGGCTTATATGAGATAGGTATATGTTTGCTATGGGGGTTGATATAGTTGTGATATCAAGCTGGTATTACCTCAAGTCCTTACTGGGCAAGCAGGGCTGGTATTGCCTTCGGTCGAACTTATCTGGTTGGTTTCCTTGATACCAGGGACAGTACCAGTCTACATATATTGGGGTTCTAGCCTAAAATGCCCCAAATTTCTGGTGTGTAGTGTGTACCTTTCATATCTACACTCATCAAACCCCACTGTACTTGTGATGTTGCTCAAGTAGTGATCATCCATAAGAATACTTAGCCAAATTTGGCATTCTTCAAAGTAGGAAAGTAGAAAGATCTTAAGCACCTTTTCATGTTGGGTTACAATTAATTGTGGCAAATTTTGATGAATGAATTTTTAGAGTTTTTATTCATTTTGAGGCCAATTCATTTTTTCTTTAAAGCAAGGAATTTGCAACTGCATATTCTTTTTTCAAATTTTTTTTTTTTTTCCCCCAAAATGGTGAAACTTTGCCACCAAAAAAAAATCACTGACTAACACTGATGATCAGCAGTTTTGAAATTGCTGAAATTATTTTAATAAATAGGTCCAACAGCCCCAATTTGAATAGTTTTGACTTAGTATTTAAGATATTAATCAAAATTCATTTTCAAAAATTCCTTTTTTTCAGCAAATTTTCCAAATTTTCCAACCAGCACTTTTGTGAATAATCTGTGCAACCCTAAACTAACTTATTGCTTTCAGATAATAATATGTGACATGGGTGTTTGTTTGTTGTCAGGCATTTATTGCAGAATATTAGTTACATATTTGTTGTTGTATTAAGTTTAGTGTGAATGGGGGAGCTAAAGGTTTCTCTTCAAGGAATGTCTTGGAAGTAATGTTGTGTGCATATTTTTGATGGGTGTGAGTGACTTTGTCAGTTTCTGATAACATTGATAACATTGAGTGTCAATCTAAAAAACAAAAAAAACTCATGACACCCATTATGCCGTATAGCAATTAAAAGCTTTCACTCTACAAAACTCAACTCAAGAACATGAATGAAACTTATTTCTTTATCAATCGATTTCTGTGAAGTGTTGTTGCGGTTAAAAGCTTTCACCCTACAAAACTCAAGAACATGAATGAAACTTATTTCTTTATTAATCGATTTCTATGAAGTGTTGCATTGCTGCGTTGTTGTTGTTGTGGTGGTGGTGGTGGTTGCTGCGGGGGGTTTACGGTTGTTAGAATGATGGGATGAGTTGAAGTTGAATGACTAGTATGTAGATGACGCCAAATTGTTTGTGTACATGCATGCAAGCAATTTGACTGTTTTCTTTTGGTCACTTGTGAGTTAGGCTATAATAAGTCTGCTGCAACCATGAAAATTTGTTCACAGCAGAACTGGATGAAATGAGTATAATTTCAACAACAAAACATCACAAGTCTAATGGGACCCCGCCCCTCTCTGCAGATGCCAGAAACAGTTCTCAAACAGAAGAATGATATGAGTGGTGAGTCCAATTACACAAAGAGGTATTATGATAAGGATGCAACTCTGAGTTGTGGTGGCATTGCATGCCCAAATCATTTAATTCAGACTTTGGAAAAAATGAGAGTTCTTTTTTTCCATACAGTATAAATGAAGCATTCATTTGCATGCTGTCATGCTCATGTGCAGTTTAATTCCAGTATTCGGTAAAATAAAACAAAATAAAAATTACAACCCATGTTAGAATGAATGCACACAAGAATGCAGACCATGAAGTTGCTAGCAACATGAATTGAATCACAGACAGACTTATATAAAAAGCCCTTGAGAGATTTAGGCCTGCTTTAGATGGGGGTGCAAGGTCCAAATTCCTAGGAACCAATTTGGACTCATTTGAAGCAAATTGAATCCTTGAGTTGGACCTTGTCTTGGACCCTACCTTGCATCTCGGTTCTCCTAATCATGAGCTCTCTTTTGAGCTTGTTTTTCCCCCCTCCCCTTTTTTGGGTCTAAACCAATTGATTTTCCTTCCACAATGGTGTCATGTAGGTTTAGCCTTGATTTTGCCACTTTTTTGGTCTTAGACCCTCAAATAAAGGCCATGGATCCAATTTATGGCTCTCAACCAATAGTATTGCTCTATTTCATTGGACCTTGGACCCTCATCTAAAGTGGCTCTTATAGCATGGCAAGTTCATGTTCTTTTTGCTAGTTTTGTGATGTACCCAAATTGGTGATCACCCATAGGATGATTTAACCAAATTTGACTATAAACAAGATAATATCAAAGTAATTTTTTTTAAGTATCCTTCTATGTTTTTGGCAACAATTGAAACCAAAAAAAACACTTGTTTTCTATATTTCATATCTTAATTTCACTTTTTGGCAGATTTTTCTTAACAAAAAAAACATCTGCATGGCACCTTGCTAATGTCATTCAATGTATTTGTTTCAATTTAGCAAACCCTAAACCTTACACCCTAAATCATGGGTCACAAGTATGTTCGAGTGATCCTAGGATTGGAAGATCTTTTAATCACAAGAAGAATTTTTTTAAAGAATTTAGACTGCAATGAGTAATTTAATTGTATTGAACAAAATATCACAATAGTTGACTAATATGAGTCATATTGCACACTAAATTATGAGCATGAAATCATCCCAAAGGATTCCAAAGAATGGGCAACTATAATTAATATGACATTAGGTCATAGTATAATAAAATAGCTTATCAACACCATAAATTAATTATTGATAAGAAATTGGATTAAAAGAAATAAATTACATTAATTAAAAAAAATTGAAAGAAGAGGAAAATATATATGTCAAATAAGTAAACAATATGTGTTTATTACATGCATTATATGTTAAACTATTTAGGCATGTGCCCATTATCTCAAATATTCCTGGTGCATTATCAAATAAGTGTTAGCTCAAAGCACATTTCATGAACCCATCACCATATTTCCACCTTTTGACTTCACCAAGAATGTGAATGCAATTTTTTGAAAACTTTTCATTCTTGTATGTTGCATTGAAAAATATTTTAATATTTATTTCAAAATTTGAAAGTTTAGGGTTTAGGGTTTGATATATAAACCCTAAACCCCCAAATTTTAATAGTTTGATATATTCGATTTGTTTAAGCTAAATCCATCTTGGCTACATTATGAAAGAGTTGGACTCATTACATGGCATAATATATGCTTGAAACACTTCAATATTTCATTCCAACTATATTCACATCTTTCATGTGTAATTTCATCCATAATCTTCTACACATATGTTTCCAAGGTGTGATTATAAATATACTAGTAGATATGTTTTCATTATACCATGATACCTATTTGACTCACATAGCTCATTTTGACCCATAGTCTATTTCATACTTTTGAAAAATTGATGGAAATGAAACTACATACAAAGTATTCATTCTAAACTTTAAAATCAAATAATTATTCATTCAATTTTCATATTTCTCCAAAATTTATGCTTGAATAAATGTTATATGTTTATATAAAATATAATGGAAGTAAAAGTATTAAGGCCATGATTTGAATTAAAACATTTTTATTCTTTGTGAAACAATAGATGCCTATTTTATTTTAAATTGGGTTGGGATTGTTCATAATTAACATTTTACATAATACTAATTATGTCAAATAAGACTAGATTAACAAAAGAAGCAATCCACAACTATTATGTCTTTGATTGATTTGGTTGATTTCAAACAACAAAATAATTATTTTCATTTGGTCAATTTTGGAAACCATTGGTCAATAATAGTTTTAATTGTCATATATTTGTATTTTTGGTTTCATCATGTTAGTTAGGAATCATCATTTTATGCAAAATCACAAAATAATTTTTTTTCTTTCAAGGTGGTATATTGTTCTATCACATGGACAAAAATTACAAAGACAAAAGGGTTAAGTTAGACAAAAACCAAGACAAACTAGGCAAAAACATGTTTAAATCTAATTCCAAACATAGCATATGGAAAAGAAAAACACAAAATATGCAAAACAAAAGTGCAAACAAAATTTTATTTTGAAAACATATTAAAATCATGAATATGAAATGAAATAAACAAGGCTATGGAACAAAATCATCTCTTAAATTGATGTTTAATAAACTAAAACTAATGAGGGTTCATACTTTTAATTACAACCTTTTGGGAATTTAATTCAAAGAAGTTTACATGGATGTTTCAATGTGCACATTTTTCAAGGAACATTCTTGAAAACTTTTCTAAATATAAGTGAATCATGAATGAACTAGAAGTGAACTATTATTAGTGAATGGTGAAAAAATTATGAATCAACAAATAAATCAAACATGAACTACAAGTGAACCATAAGTGAACTATAAATGAACTACAACTTGGTGATCAATGAATGAAATCCACTATGAATGAAATCCATCCATGATGATATTGATGATTTTGGCATCCATGACATTATTTAATGACATGAAATTTAATATTTATTAGTTGAGATATTGATTATGGTTGACAAGACAAATATCCCCCATTAACTTGATATTTAGTGAAAAGCATGAATGTTTTTTAAAGGTAAAAAAATGGGAAAATCATTTTCCTTTACAAATGATGGACAAAACCCCAATCATTATAATGTGTTGGGAAATCATACTACTCTTGGATACAACTTATGTAAAAATGTTTTAAATTATAATAATTTGAGATCAATAGGCCAAGTGCAAAGCAAGTTGCATCAAGAATTATTTAACAGTAACACATGATTATCATCCATATGATACCCCTTGATCTAGTTTGGCAAGTAACCACCAAATAATTAGATATGTATTTGAGTATTTAATTATTTAAATAAAACACATGCATTTTTTAATTCTAGAATTTCTAACATGTAAGAAATCTATAATATTATAAATAAGAAACAAAGTTGTGTCATATGTATGTATTTTTCCAATCTATTGATTAAATGTTATTGTTAAGAATTTGGAACTATAAACTTGGATGCAAATTCAATAGAGAACTTTTTCAATTGCAATTTGATTCAGAAGTGTATGATTTTTTTTAATAGCTAATACACAAGACTTTTGAACTAATGGAGTGGACCATTTTTGAAAACTAAAAAAATAAAACATATTTTTATCAATGTTGAAGTTGTTCATGTACTAGAGTTATTAATGCCATTAATTTATTTGATCCTAGCAATGAGGCATATTGTAAATATAAACCATGTTATATATAATAATTTAAAACCCAATATGATGGGTATGCCAATATAAAACATGTTAGACTTGAATATATATATTTGAATTTGTCATTTTGCATTTCCAAAATCTCTTTTGTATATCATATGAACCAAGTTATCCACATAGGTTTAGAGAAAAAAAGACTTACTTATCAAGGTGTAATTTCAACCAATGCACTTTCAACTTTCAAGAATTCCAATGTCTTTTAAAATGGATGTTCATGCTCCTTAAAGATTTGTGAACTTCGTTCAACTACCAAAATTTGTCCTTTTTATAACCATGATTATCATTAAGGCATGTTCACCTTTTGACAACTCCACAATTTTTTTCTCTTGGTTCTAAACAATATATGGAGCTCTTTTGATGTCACTAGGTTTAGTACGACCTTAGAAATAGAAGGGTTTATCTTACAATGTGAGATGAACCCCTTATCCTTTTAGTTGGTTGGAATTTAAAAACCTAAATGTAAAATAATTTGCATAATTTTATGGAAATTATTCTATTTTTTGTACTTGAGTTCAATTGAATGTAATAAAATGTAATTGAAGGTGTGTCTTGTTGTTATTATATGTTAGGAAAAACCACATCTTTTGATGCCCTAATGCATAAGTTTGGTGAAACTTAATGGGTCCCTCTCCTTCCTTACACAAATTATTGATTTAAAAAACAATTGGTAACTTTGACTTAAATTCACCGCAAGCCTCATACTTTTTTTGCATGTCATTTTTTTTTCCTTGATAATGATTCCCATTTGTTGCCATGTACATGACACCCCATCCCTTGAACTACCCCCCTTTTCCCATATATTAGTACAAAATAAATAGTATGTGCATGTTGAACAAATTAGACAATTGATTCATTAGCCATTATAAAAGGATATGTTAAAATCTTTAAAGAAATGTGCAAAATACATTTGCTTAACAATCAATCTTACAAAAGTGGGACCCTTGAACATTGATTATCCATTCACCATCCATCCACCACCATGGTGTAGTGGTGGTGTTGTTTGAACTCAACCCAACCTCACCATTAGAAGCTTGTTAATATTGAATCATACCCATGCATTCAAAGCTAGAAGTCTTATTAGATCTGAATGAGTAGAACTAACATGTCGTAATGGTAAAGAAAACCAACAAAAACTCGACCATGGTGATGAGAATCAAAGCACATTCAATGCATGTTATTTGGTTTAAGGGCATGACATTGTCATCCTCCATTCTCAACAAACTAGACATCACAACACACCACAATGTAAGAATACTAAAGTTCTTCTGATAATGCAACATTCCTAACAAAATACAATAATCTTTGATTGTCTAATATGATATATGAACAAGGTTATGAGAACACAAACTACCAAGGTAAAAAATATATTCAAGTCCAACCTTATATTCACTAAATCCATTTCAAGAGTTATAATGATGTATCAAAAACATTGTTGTGTAAATCATCATTCCAAACCACCTTGACAAAATCCTAAATGATTTGAAAATCATCCATCACATATGTGTCCATCTTTTTTTTTTTGATATGGATGTCGTTCCCTACACTTGGTTTGTTAAAGCAAACACACTAAATATCAATACTTGTAAAGAATAATATGGATGAAGTTCAAACTTTGAATAATGTGATATTGAGTTTGGACCTACAAATATGCACATGATACATTACTCTCCAAAATGGTCATAAAGAAATATGATTGGCTAGTCACGATGACTAACTCATGCGATAACATTTAACTAGTCCTCATTCTATATTGCTTAGGAAATTTCCATGTTTATGGAGGTTGTATATTTGGGGTGCAAAGTTAGGGTGCGGGATGTGACTCCGCATGCTTGACACAAAGCCTGCACTACTAACATTGTGCTTGCGCATGGGATATGTGCGTATGGAAAGACACAAAAATGACAAGGTAGATGATATGGCATGACATGACAATTGACATGGCATTGTTCAATGCCATGTGGAAGGTGATGTGAATGTTAACATGGATGTGCGGTGGCTTCCACATTAGTGATCAGAACAAGAACATTACAATCCCTCTAAACTCTTTCCTACCTAATTGCCAGTTTACACACAATCACTTATGAATATTCTAAGCACACCCAATTTCCATCTACAAACTATATTAAACATTTACTCCTTCACTCAACTAGCATCTTTTATAATTCTCCCAAACACTCCTAGTGACCACTCCTAGTGGATCCCTCATTTTTTATAATTCTCCCAAACACTCCTACTGAAGACTCCTAGTGGATCCCTCAGTGAAGCATGGACCAAAGTTATGAATGTGGATGAGCAAATTAGCTTGCACATTATTTTGGATGTGATAGACATAGGTAGAGAGAGGCTTGCATATTGGGTGTGGGTGGTTGTGCTCTTGACATACAAGCAATGTTCTATTTGGGGCGAAGTTTCACCATTTTTTGACAAAAAAATTGAGAAATTTTGGTTTCTGTAGTGTAAATTTGACTAAATTTGCTATTTTTTGGGTTGAATTTCACCAGAATTATGATATCAAAAAAAAAAAAAAAAACACTGCATGCAAGAGGGACTCATACTTCTCACCAAGAAAGTCTTTTATTGTGCCTTGAATCTCTAATCCCTACTTTTCGGTGGTGGTACTTGTAGATGATGATAATGATGATGATGGAGGAGGAGTGTGTCCACATTCTTCTAATTTCCAGGCTGTGGTGGTGGGTTTACATCATCATGCACACTAGTTCTGATGTTGGAAGGTTTTGTGAGTCTTGACAAATTGTTGGAGAAACATAGAATGGGTGAGTCCACAAACTGAGGGACTTTCACACACCCAAGTGAGTCAGTGGTAAACAAGTTATAGAACATGAGTAAGTACCTAATGTACTTTGTTTGCAAGTGTGCTGAGCGTGTTGAGCGCTGCCATGTCTCCAGTCTTCTCTCTCTCTCTCTCTCTTTCTCTCTCTCTTTCTTATATCAATAAATTCATGGCCAGCTGCTTATTTACTTCCATTGTCAGTCATAAATTAAGACTGCATCCTGCCCTGGTGTTCCTTCAAACTTCAGATCTCTCTAACAGAATTCCCAGGCCACTTAAACCCTTCAACCTGGGAGCTTTTGGGGGGAGGGGTTGCAGCTCAATTAACTAGCAACTACCAGGGCATCATGAAGGATGGATGATAAGTGGCCAAGAAACAGTTCTCTGTTAGCTTTCACTTTGGTAATTATTAACCGTGCTGGTTAGCTCAGTTACATTATTTAACTACCTACCCTATTAACAACTCACAGGCAGGTTGTTTAGTTGGTAGGTAGTAAAAGCAGCCCTTATAGCTATGTATAAAGTCTCTACTTAATTACCTTCATAGTCACCTATTTTCCTAGCTATTTATTATTACTGTACCTCCAACTGAAGTTCAGCACTTCTGTGTTGAATATTTATTTATTTATTTAACCCAAAAAAAAAAACAAAAAAACAAAGGTTAAGCCAGTTTCAAATTTTGATTTTTCCAGAATTTCAACAATTGAGAAAGAAGTATCCAAAGTATACCTTTTGTTTTTTATTTGTAATAGTAACCCGATGGTTGGGACAATAAATAGTTTTTTCACAAGTTGCGAGTTCAATTCTCAACAACTTTGAAAATTATAAAACAAAATTTTTTTCCCCCTTTTTTCAGCTTGATCTTTTACAAATTATTTTGTGCCAGACATCAGTCATAGATACGATATATAGAACCTTCGTCTTCCAAAATGGGTTACCAGGGCAAAACCATTTACGTATCAACTCAGTTGAGGTTCCTCCACAACTGAGTCATAACAGGCATCCAGAACATGGATGGTGCGCTTGGTGGGTGTTGGTTCACTTTGGTTGAAGCTTTTGTGATGCTCATCTTTTGGCTATTTTGCCACACAGGAGCAGAGCATCAATTGTTCGTCTCCAGCCCTGGCATAGTTTTGAGGATCCACGAGCTTCCACCCTTTAACCTGACTCTCTCTCTCTCTCTCTCTCTCTGCCTGTCTGTGTGGCAGTGAAGAAGAAGAAGAAGAAGAATCAGGACTGACTTATGAGTAACCCCGAAACTTGGTGGATTTGCTACAGTTGGGTCTGCAGGAGCTTCCTTAATGGAGCTTGCAGATCAGAATGAGACTCTTACCTACCTAAATCATCACCACTGGACTAAGGGCTCATGCGAACCAGAGCTGAGGTGGGTCTGATTCTGGTAATGCCAGTGGCTGAGGGCATTAGAAGATGTAGAAGTTAATGATTTTTAGTTCTTCAAAAACAAAATGCTGTGATACCTGGTGGGTATCTGGAAAGTACCCACTTGGTATCATGGGGTAAAAGACAAAGGGGGGCATTTCGGAAAGGAAACATGTACCATGAATTCTCACACTTTAGTGCGCCTCCAAATACACTACAAATCTTGTTCTAAGTGGGTTCTACAAACAAACTTGGTAACTTGCAAGAGCCCAGTTCTGGTAGGTAGCAAAAATTACAGAAAGATGTTTAAATTTTGATTCTTTTCCCATTAAAAAAAATTATTGGATTTGGCTAAATTGTATTATAGATGATGGTTGCCACCACTTCAGCTACATCACAAATGTTTTTTTCCAAACACTACTGTATATCCCAATGGTGATGGACTTGTAGAAGTCTAGACCCTAGTAGTACGAATGAGAACCCAAAAGATGATCTTATGGATATAGGATGTAGAGCTCTAATCAATCACTACCTATCCAGCCCTCTTTCTAAATCAATTCCATTGGCATTCAAAGAGAGGAACCTAACTAGACATGCCTAAAGGCAAATCGTACTTGGTCGAATTCTTTGGGAAATTCAAAATCAAAGAACCATTGATCCCAGTAATTTCAAAAACCTTAAAGAACCTGCAATTCTTATGAAAGAACCAGTCCAATTATTTTGGATTTTTCAAGTCCTTTTAGGACTGTCATTAGGTGTAAGGCAGATATGCCTATCATCGAACACTTTGCCGGATCTTTCTCAACTCTTCTTGGTTTTGAGTGATTTAAAATGTTATAGGAACACCTTCTCAAGCTCTACAAATCATCTTGTAACTCTAAAGGTAACAGAGTAATATTTAAGGATTTTGTGAGGGGTTCAGAAATAGGCTATGAGCTGTTCGATTGAAAAATTTCTGTAAAAATATGCCCCCCTTATTTCAGGGGGCAATAACTTTTTCACCTTTCATTGGTTTTTGTCAATTTTTAATACAACAGATATGGCAAGAGAAGGGTTCCATCTACTTTTTGGACACCATAAACAATGGGCCCTCATGCAAAAATGGCAAGCAAACCCTACGTTTTAAGTGTTCAGAAATTGGCCTGCCTACCCTATACCAGAGCTAGTCCTTTGATTTTGTGAGAGTCCTGGTTATGAATCCTAAGAATTGTCATGACAACTGCTAGCTCTCTTCCTGTTTCAATTAATCATCCAACACTATATATAAAATGAATAATTTAAATAAAAGTTTGTGTGGTGGTGATGGATTTTCACATGCATACATTATAGCGCATTAATATTTTGGTTCAAAATCAGAAATGCAAAAAATGTTTAAATAGGTATTTATGAACAACTTGATTTATTATGTTTTTGCATGATTATTTTTTACACATGTGATTTGCAGTTGGGGCTACAAATATTTGGCCCAATGAATGTAAACAATCAACCAAATGACTTTAAAAAAATAGTTCATTTCCTTTGCAGCCTTAAAAAAATGAATTTTACAAGATTCAAAATTCTCATATGATTTATAATCCAATCAAATGCATCCAATGAACATTGTTAAAACGTCAATGCAAGGACGTACAATGTTTTTGACATCAATTATATTATTTAATGCATTCCTTTCGATTCCTTGTTAAAAAATCCAACTAAAACAACTAATATAATTATAATATGATAAAAACCCAAAGTTGGGCTATGTAGTCCTTTTGGGAACCCTAACTCTGAATTAGCCCTATAGTCAGGCCAACATGCAACATGCAAAAGAAAGATCCTCCCAAAGGCTTAGGAATTTCTAACTATTTAAGTGTAAGGTAAAAGTTGAAGGGTGGGTCCCTTCTCAAAAGACGGGATCAAGGACTAGGTAGTAGCCAAGTTTAGCCCCACTTGTAGGGAACGTCTCCCCAGTTTTCAGTTTTCAGCTTGACTCATCACACAAGGTGAAAATTATCATAAACCTAAACATATGTAGATCACAAAGTGTAAGAGAGTGAGAGAGAGAGATCTTACCTTATTTCTTAATAGTGGCAAAGATCTTATGCCTACAAGCCTCCTTGTAAGTGTGAGATCCCTCCCCTCCCACTCATACAAAGTAGGCATAAGATTCCTCCACTCATAAGGAGTATGTGTGCATAGGAATAAGATCCTTCTCACTCTTGAGGACTAGGCTTCCTCTTTCTAGAACAGATATTCACGGATATAAGATGCCCTCCCAACATATTCAGGCGCACGAATTCTCCAGGGGCCTTTCAGGCAGAAATATTGTCATCTATTCATTAACGATTAAGGTAGGATGTAATAAATTATCTTACTCCACAAACGCACAAGAACAAGTTTCCTTTGAACCTCCTGGGTGGCATTCATAGAGCATCTTACAACTCTTGTCACTTTGTCTCCTTTACAACTGATTTGGCTCCAGTTGTTATCCTTTGAGTCTAGGTTCTTTTGTGTATGGCAAGGACCAAAAGCACAACCATTATTCTCTCATGAGAATTGCCAGTTCTTTGTCGGTTCTCTCATGAAACCCTCAGGTTCTTTAAGGGTTTTGAAATAATTGGAACCGGCAATTCTTTGATCTTTAAAACTCTTCAATGAAGTGGAATTGTGTGTTTCTCCGATTCTGGAATATTTGAAGAACCAGAACCAACGGTTCTTTAAAAATTCAACGAAACAAAACAACACTGATCCTTAACAATGTTTGCTGGTTATTGTTTTTTTTCCAATAACCAGGCCAGCCAAGTAGGCTATCAAATTTTTTTTTGAAAATTTAGACCAGCTTTGAAAATCACTGGTTTATATTGCCTATGTAGGGTAGGTTATAATATTTAAAGATTTAATTCAATTTAAAATTTCTGTTTTTTCTGTTTTCAACTGTAAACATGTGTTGGGTTGTAGGATTGATAACCTAATATTGAGATGAAATTGCAATCATCTGAGTAGGTTATTAGAATTTGAAAATTCAACAACGAACGGGTAAGTTATCCACCCAGTTATCAATAAGTCAATAAACAGATGGTAGATGATCAATGACCCGGTTGATAACCGGTTTTTTCTTGATAACCGGGCAACACTTGTCCTTAAATGGTGCAAAGAACCGATAACATTTTGTTTTTAAACAACAATTGTGATTTTATTTGGGAGTAGAGGAGGCACCACTACAATGTAAAAGACGAAGAGTGAGCTAATAGGTGGATCCACTATAACCAAAATGTAAGAAAGCTTTAATCGATATATCTTCACAAACACAGAAGTGCTGGGTTGGAAAGAATTGTCATCGTGGCTAGTGTATGCATCACATATTGTTGGTCGTATACACACACACACACACACATATACACACATATACACCTTTTTGTGCATATAACCCAGTCTGAAAAAAGCATCCAAATGATATACATATATCTGTTCTCTTAGGTCATCATTGAGTTTCATTTATGGAGAAAACTTGAATTGTACGTGGATGAGGATGCTATCAAGGCAACGAAAGGGCAACAAATAATGTGACTCTCATCAAGAGGTTAGTCTTTGATAACCTGACATAGTATGAATGTTGGGGATGCATGTGACCTCCCTCATGGATGGATGAAAAACATGCACAATCCCCTCATACTTTAAGTTTGGGTTCTTTATGTTTTGGAGTGAAAGCCCACTTAACCAACCTGTATCAGGCTGTGTTTTTGAAAAAAAAGGGTTCATGATGTTGTCAAAGTAGTGATCCTCAAGAAACTGATTTAGTCGAATTTGGCTATTAACAAAATTTGAAAAATTAAATTAAATGTCCGTATAAAATTTTTGGTTACTTACTTGAACCTGTGTAGAAATGTGGCGATACTTTTAGATTTTTTAGGATTTAAAAAAAAACTGGGGATTTCTTTTTTTTTTAAAGCATTGAGTTTGTGGCAAAAAAATCCAATTTTTTGGCAAAAGTGCAAAATTTCACACAAAACAAAAAAAGGCTGGAGAAAATTTTCTATTTCTGGGGGTTGAAATAGAAACATATTTCATTTGGAGTATGTAGAGTATCCTAAATCTACGCTTCTATGATTAGTTGAAAGTTAAGGATTTGCTTGTAAATTAATCATGAAAGAAAAAAAGGAGACTTGCATCAACTTGAGTTTAGATAAGCTTGTCTATGCACGACAACTTTATTAAAAGAATGTTTTAAAATGAATGATGAAAGACAAGCTTGTTTAAGTGTCATTAAGTGCTAAAGTAAGGAAATGAAGAGACCCGTGTTGGACTGGTATCAACTTTTGAACATACCAGACTGGTCCTGGTATTGGTTCTTTTTCTTTTTCTCATACCTGGCAGGTACTGAAATTGGGTACCATCATACCAGTCTGGTACTGGTATTAGATTGAATGCTGGTTTTTTCCTGGTATTGGTAGAGGTATAAGTAAGATACGTTCCTAATATTACCTCGGGTCCCATACCAGACTGATATTGGTATAAGGCTGGTATTATTGCCTTAGGTCATACCCGACTGGTAGGTTATTCATTATCCGTATTGATATCAATACCCTATACGCATGTTGCATCATATATACTAGTACAACACTGGAAGATACCCTTGTAGGTGTACCCTTTTTAACCCTTGAACTGATGCTTCTCCTGCTAATTTTTGTATCCATCATCAGTGTGGTTGTGGTCTGACTAAATGCAAACGGGGAGAAACAAAATGCATACCTATGAAATTCATTGGTCTAGATTGTGGGCATATAGTTTGCTCAACATACCCATCCCTCTTGAGAATCTCAATGCTCCGATTCGTTGTCAAGCAACAAGTTACAACCCATAACCTTGAACCTTTGTTCATTAATGACCTACTAGTTAACACAATGCACCACCTCAGATTCTGATTGGCCCAATGGACTAAGCAATTGGTTAGAGCGCGTAGGTTACCATGAATAGTCAAGGCTTGTGAGCACAAAGACCAGGTATGTGTGAGCGTAGAGACTAAATAGTAAAGGCATGTGAACATAGAGACTCTTCAAGGTAACCACGCTCCTCAACTATTCATCGTGAATAATGTGCTCAAGTTCGTTACTAGACATAATTGATTATATGGTTTATGGGTTATGGGACATAGAAAAGTGTGAGTTATGGGGTTTTTGCCAGCTTGTGACAAGGAAGGTGCAAAAATAAATTTGGGTGGTACAAAAATGTCATAATGCAATAGGATAAACCATATAATTGAGGAGCCCTTGTCCAATGATGTCTGGTCATGTTAACAAGATGCTCCTTACAATTGGTTATGATGTGGTAACCCTTCACTACTTGGATGTGCATCTCATGACCGCACGCTACTTGGATGGAAAGAAGGAATGGTATGTCAGGTAACCCGTGAGAGGGCCTCCGGTTACTCAATGAATTTGTGCCTTGCCTTTCCCAGTAACTAGTGCCTTCTTGCTGGTCACCTAGTCCATATTGCACCTTCTAGACTGGAAAGATTTTCCTTCACATGTGCTCAAAAACATCATCAAGCTCCTAACCTTTAATGTAACTTGTGACAATGTTCCCCTTCCCACCTTATGCCAGGGGAGACAAGTAGACCAGATCTATAATATTCAAGAGAGGTGTTTGTTTGTTTTGTTCGGATGTGAGTACACTGTAACTCTCCCAAACTCTGGAGGCCTGCTCCACTTTTGATATCACTAGAAAGCCCTTGATTAGGTGGTGTGCATGTTTGTCACTTCACAACTTTTGGATAGATGAAAAGAAAATTTAGAATTTAGAATAATTTTTCCCCAGGAATTTTTTTTTTTTTTTAAATCTGATTTTTCATAGGAACTTTGAAATTAAGCCCACTGCATGTGAGAAGAAGTGTATTTGAGATATAGGTGACCTTACTTACAGAAGGTTTAATATAGTTGAGCCAATGACACAAGGGTCCCAATAGTATTCATTAAAAGAGTAGCTCCACCCACACCCAATGTGTGGGCCTCTGTCAATGTTTACCACATGCAAAAAAAATAGAGTCTGAGACTTCATCCAAAGTATGTGAGTCTAGACTAAAGTGCACTCACTGCATTGAATATTAATGTGCAAGGTCCTGTAAGTGAGATAACCTGCACATTATGTTGTGCTTGTCACCTAGGAGCTGCATGGTTTTAATCCATGTCCTGAATTGTTGTAGTGATATTTTACACAGCTATTCATTTTCCATGAATATTGCTGGTTGGTGAATTTCAACAACTTCTAAATTAGCCATCGTCCTTCACTTGTGTTTGTTTGATCCTACCAGCCTACCTACCAACCGAGCATTCACAAAAAGCACAAGAGGAAAAGTTTATATCTTCATGATAACCACATCATTATAATAATAGCCAGTACTCAGAGGATGCACCTGGATTTATAGAATTGTGCATGTTCCACTCTATTAGTGTTCTGTAAGAGGGCTGAGGTCCTGCTAACTAGACTTGCATTCTGAATGATATTCATGCAGCAATACTTTGTGTGTACACTTATTAAGCTCGCATTTTTGTACAAGGAAATACAGACAAAGATCAACAATTTTACATGCAAAAAATGGAACTCTGACTGATCTTTACTGCTGGATTAAAATTGCAGTCACGCCTCGCATAAGTGTGAGGAACCCACATGGACCAGAGCATGTTACAATTTTTTTTTCGCCATTAATTCAGAAACAGCCCATCTGCAAGAGTGATTGATTCTATGATACATGAAACAGATATAATTTGTTTTGACTCTTTTGTGTTCAGTATCAGTGAACAAGAATGTACCAGATCTCCAAGCTTTCAAATCCGAACCAAACTTGCACATGATATGGTATTATGCTTTCAAATCGTTCCCCCAATCCCCAATATGATTAATGAGCCCCTAAGAGCCTAAGCCCTTCCTTTTTAGGACAATTTACCTCTTCATTGGAAATCTGGTTCAATCTACTCATCCATGAATGGTATTACAAAATCCAACTGTTAGACTCAAAGCTTACTTATTCAAAAATATTTCATAAATTCACTATAGAATTAAGGTATGTGTGTGTGTGTGTAAAAGGAGATTTCAAATTGGGACCAGGTAAAAATTATATTTCTAGATCTTATAAATGAGAAAATTGCTGCCAATCATCCTCCCTTCCACCCATGTTTGAATGAATACTAGGAACTGCTGCTTGCTGCAGGCAAACAACCTTACAGTAGAAGGCATCCAGCCATCTTTAGTAATTATTTCATGGGGTGGTGGCATATCAGATCCAGGAATGCTGGTGAAACTTGCAATGCATTTCATGACAAATACTTACACACACATTTTATATATATATATATATATATATATATATAGCTTTGGAAATGTATTCATGTCCAAACAATAAATGATATATTAACAAACAATATTTTCCTTGTAAAAATTTAGAGCATGAAAGGAAGAACATGGTCCATCTGGCCTGCTTCCTATTGCATGTAGCTCTCTATTGCTGCACTCTAGTTTTGTTAATTGATAAGGGAATCATAGTGTCTCCTTTTTGCCCATAATAATAATAATATGTGAGCCTTACTTGTGAAGGCATCATCATGATCTTTGCCAGGAAGAGAGTTTTTGTGTGCAAGAAGGTACCTACAAAAAAAAAAGCCATCCCCTGGATGAAAAGGAATCTCCAGAGGAAATAGAATAGACAAACGACTTTAGACACTCAATAAAACAAAGCCAAAGTGCAATTTCCTAATGTTTGTGTAATGGGTCCATTATTTTTTGCAACTTTTATTGTGCCACCCCTGCCCCCCACCCCCCCAATACTTTCTGTGCACTAATTCTAGCTTCCATTGTAAGACACTAGATGTGAGCTTTCATTGTGGGGATCATTACAATACAGGCTTGAAATTAACTTCCCCACAGGTCCCATGGTGTGCTGCTGTGCTTGCCCAACCCCTTTAACTTTACTATGAAAGGTCATGGAGAGCTTGTCTTTGGGGGTGGTGAGTTACTTGGCAATCATTTGGAATGGGTACAACTTTGATTGAATAGAGTGCGGTGCTTCTATGCGGACTGCTGGCCAATGTTCCAGAAAAATTGGTGATGGGTCAATCAATGTGGCTCCTATAAAAAACCAAACTGTGGGCACTACCCCACACTCTTAGAGCAGCTCCACTGGTGCTCAGTATATGGCCCTGTAAAAGAATATCGGATGAAGAAAAGTGAAAACATGCAGGTTTGGCTCAGCAAACTGGTTGTGGCCCAGAGTTTTTTGCTGAAAACTTTCTTTTGAATGGCTATAGTCCAGGTGAATTGCTATTAGTAGGCTCCCACCTATTTGCACTCTTAGATTTATGAGTGGAATTGGAAAGACTTAAAATAACTAAACTTGGATGTGAGAAATATTTTGATCTGGCAGAGAGAGCACTGCTGGACATGCTAGCAAGTAAGTTGTATCTGAGACAGACAAGACATTTAACCAAGTATGTCTCTACCAGGTTGTCCATAGTGCATGGCTGGGAGTAGGGTTTTTTTATTTCCAATTTTGTGACGAAGTTAGCCAAACTGGCAATCATCCACAAGAGAAAAATAGCCAAATTTGGCTACATGTCAGAGAGGAAAGTAAAAACATTTATGAATCCTGCTATATTTTGGTGACTTGCTGTAAGCTCACATATTGTCCAATTATGGTGAGTTCAGAGTTTTTTCCCTTGGTAACTATGGTGCTCTTTATTTTTTTGTTGCCAAGTGGTGAAAATTCGCCCCCAAAAAATGCGGGTACGCCCTGGTTTTAAGTTGATTATGCAACTAATTTCTTGCATTTTCAAACGTCAGTAATAAAAACTAGTGTTGGGCAGATATATATTGACTGTAAAAAATCAGCTGGGATATGGGAAAAATCATATAATAAACATATTATTATTATTATTATTATTATTAATTCCTGACAAGACTATCAATGTTCTGGGGAAAAATAGTTAAACATATAAGCAATTATTCATCTTATGAAGTTTGTGATGTGCTAGTTGAGCTTTGATCACTTGTCATGATGTGATGGACTTCATGAAAAACAATTAGCACATATTTGGATGTATAAATTATAAAGCTGGATGGAGATTACATAAAATGTTGTAAGGTATTTCAACTTCTGTTGTCATATAGATCACATGCCACACAAGTCAGTCCGTGCTCACTCAAGTAGGTCATTACTGTTTGTAGTTATTGCGTACCATCTACATTTTGAAGGGTATTATTTGTCTACGTAACTTTGAATGAAATGCATGTCAATATCTTATAACCTTATTTATTAGTGAAAGTTGGAAATTGATAAATGCATGAGCTTATTTGTAAATGAAAATATATATCTTTACTTTAACCTCTTATTTTTCTTCATAAACTTTTATAGAAAAAAAAGTACAACTTTAAAGGTATCAATTGATGCATGCTCCTCTATAGGGTAGTACTTATGATAAAGTCCAAATAGGTAACATTTTAAAAGTGGAAATAGACAAGAAACTCAACATGAAGGAAGAAGACTCAAGACAAACATTAACATCCAATTGGGAACAATGTGTGTGTGTGTGTGTGTGTGTTTTGGGTCAAAGCTTCACAAAATTTTGACCTCAAAATTTTTTAACCATATTTTGTCACAAATTCTGTGCCTTTTGAAAGGCATTTGTTTAATCTTTTAGAAACAAATTCTTTTGGTTGAAGTTCTTACCACATTTGGACACATGGTTGAATTTGGGGCAATTGTTTTTGTTGGTCATTTACAAACTCTTCATTGTTTGACACTAAATATTCTTTGAAATGATGATTATGGATGTTGCATCAAAAAATGAAAAAGAAATAACATTGATCAAGACAAGTTGAAGGATAGGAGAAGGAGTCATTTTATATCTCTTAAAAAAAAAATTAGTGATGGACTCAAGTAAATGCAAGCTAAGGTGCATCATTTTTGGCACATAAAACATTCCATAGAAGTCCAATTTGTAAACTTATAGTCTATTAATGGTATCATTGGTTAAATGTGGACTATGTGATAAAAATTCAAAAGAAGAAATTTTGTCCTTGTTCAGTACTCAAATTCAATAGGTTTTTATTGAAATGGAACAAAAATGATTACTATAGTACCTAAACAAATTTGGCACAAATTAAATTATTTTTCATTTTCCCAATTTTTCAAAAATTTAATAAAATCGAAAGCTCAATTGCCAAGTTTGAATTGTAGACCTTCAAGTACTGAGATTTAAGACTAAGACAATTTGGACATAGTTAATTGTTCCACAACTTTGAAAAGAGATTGTTTATTATTTTACATATCCATTATATACAAAAAAATTCAGAATTAAAAAACAAAGTGCCAAAGTTAAATTTTTAATTTTAATTAATTATTTGGTAGTTTGTTGCCAAAATTGTTCAGGTACATCTATGGTAATATGTAGCTTGTTATGTGTGTTTCAATACATATTAATAAATGAAATATGAAACATTTTTATAATGGTTTCAATAAATTCAAATGGATGATTCAACTCATGTAAATATGTTGATAGTTCAAGAAATGTGAAAAAACTCACTAAACCATTAAAGTATAATTGCAAAATATTGAATTGCATGTGTATGATAATAAGAGCAAGATGCAATTTGTGAGTAATGGTTTTAACATATTAAAAATGAATGGTTCAACTCATGTACACATGTTGATAATTGAAGAGATGTGAAAAAAATGATTGATTCAACCCAATATAAATGCAGGGTTTTAAATTATTACACGTGTTTTAATAAATTATGGTAAGTGTAAAATGTAACTCATAAGTAATGGTTCAATTCATGTACCATGTTGATATTTGAAGAAATGTCAAAAAAATCATTAATCCACTATAATGAATTTTATAAATAAAATTAGAAACCACCTCAATTTCCACATCAACAATTTGAAATTATTAAAAAATAAAATAAGGTCCAAAATATATTCATAAGTGAACAACATAGTGAATGTAACAACTATGAACAATATTGACCATTAATTAGTGCAACAAGTCACTTGCAAACTTAACATAATGCAGTTAAAATGTAGTCAAACCAGACAATAATCACAATGTGTGGGGGTGGAAAAGGACAATATTTCTTCTTATGATTACACAAATTTGATCCATTGAAACAATCAACCACCTCAATACTTTTATAATAGATGTTAGGGGAAGAAAATAAAATCCAACAAAAAATAATTAAATTGGGGACTTTTAAATGGCCCATGACATTTTTGTCGAGGTTTTCCCAACAAAAAAATTATATCTAGGACATTTTTTCTTTAATGCCTCATATACTAAGTCCTTATAACATGTTTGGAATGAAAATGATAAACAAAAATATGAAAGTGCAAAATGTCATTATTGTTTATATGTTCAGATTTCAAAAGTCCATTACTACATGTTTGATGTATATTTGTTGCATTATGTTATTATGTATGTGTTTAGCTTCAAGTTGAAATTTTTAAACCATTTGAAAAAATGGCATATTAATTATTTTATTAGATTTTTATTGCATCTTTATTGGTTACACCTTGTAAAAAATTATACTGTGACACAAAATGTGATGCACCATATCTTGTATTAACCCATTGAAACATTGGATGAGAACACATTTGGATTGAAAAATGCATGAATGGAACATATGTTCACATGTATGATTGTAACAAATGATGAAATGTGTAGGCCTTATTTACATACATTTTTTTATAAATTTAATCTTTCCAAATTTCTTTTTTTTAATTAAATATCTTCCAAATTTTGTGAATGGGTCTTATTTTTGGAAATACTTTTATTACCTCCAAACAACCACATTTATTTTTACAAAATTTGGCACATGACCCTACAAGGAGTTTATTAATGACCCTTATGAATGGATATAAAACAATCTACAAAATAATATTTAATTTTTCTTTAATGACAATACATTCATGTCATGTTGGGACTTTACCATACCCACGACTAACAATCGGCATTTTTTACTAATATATTTCATTTTTACAAATTACAACAAAAAGGATTCAACAACCTGAATTCTAATATTCCAAAATTTTGACTACTAGGAATATGAACACAAGTGCATAATTTTTTGGGAGTTTGATTATCTAGATTTCCAGTAATATAATTTTTATTTTCTCTAAACAGGCTTCTTCTCTCGGAATTATTAAAGATCCAACCCCAATGGTAGGTATAGTGTGTCAACATTTATATTGTTAGAATATTATTATATTTTGTACATATAGTTTTTTAGTATATTTTGTATATACATAATACTAGATTAATGAACTCATATACATGCTTTCATAACATAATGAAACCAAGGAAAAAATAGTAGTGAGGGAAAATTAATGTTTCAATAACATGATGGTATCAATAATTCATTATTGGTATGGTGTAAAATTAATAACAATAGCAAGATTTTTTAGAATTAACAACATGGCATTATCAAAAATGGTTTGGTATTTTAAAAATTCATGACATATGGATATTATTTGCACAATTGATTAAAAAACATTGAATGATCCATTGTTGGATTATGCATTTGGACCACAACAACCTTATCAAAATTTGGTTTCCACTTTGTTCATAGAAAGTGCAACATCTATATCATCCTCATCATCAACTTTAAAATTCAAAATTAAGGATGAAACTTATCCATATCTAGGATTTTTCTCACAAAATGGCCATGTTAATGGTATTTTTAAAACTAATTGATACTAAATTGGTTATATGTTCATACAAAATATATACATATTAAACCCATTGCCAAGGAAAAAGTTGTAGATTTATGGAATGTATTCTAATAGCTAAGGTGGGCATTTCTTTTTTGAATTTAACAAATACATGAGTAAAAATATAAGGTCCCATATATTAGTTTGGTAAAAATTATAACTTTAATTTTTTTATTAACAATTTTATGTTTATTTTCGAAAAAATATATAAGGTATACATTTATCCACAATATTAGCGGAAAAAAGTAAAAAATAATTAACATATGTACTAAATTTTATATATATAATTGTTAATAGATTCAACTAATTAATATATTATGAACATTTAACATCTGAGCTCTTATTTTATTTTCCATTTATTTGTTTAATCATGCATCTTTTGCCTATTATCAACAGAAGCTTTATTTGATTATTAATTATCCCTTGGAAAAGCAAGTTTGTTCAACTTTGTCCTAAAATGATAACTATATATTTTGATTCATTTTCTTCTTCTACTCATTTCCATTTCTCATTCATAATTTAAATTTGGTCAATTTTTTAAACTTGATAATCAATCAATTATGAAACTCATGTATTTTTGTGAATTGTTTCAAAGGGTTTGAGAAACAATGTTATTAGGGGTGAAAATCTTTTAAGGTGTACCACCCATGACGAAAAGGACCTAGTTCTTATTATAGTCTTTTCTATGCTTATATTTTGATCCCAATTAAAAATTGATCAATAAAAAAAAATCAAATATTTCATAAATACCATATTTTAGACCACTATAATTTTTAGATTCCATCATGATAATCCAAAAATGTGTCTTTACATGGGTTAAAAAACTAGGTTAAAAGTATTTAAAAGGGTGACATTGTGACGAGATTTTTATACACTTGAAACAAATTGGACCTTTAGATCACAAGGAATCATTAACAACATCAACATAATGTGCAAGATTAAAACACCATAATAAATCTACCAAGCATGTTGTTCATCATGTACAATGGCTTAGGAGTAATCAATTTATATTTTACTATTACCATGTGAGGTGTTAAACATTTAATTTTGCAAGATCATAAGAATTTTTGTTGGGTGAAATCTTTTGTTATGTTTCTATTGTTCCATTTGTGTATTAGAAATTAGTTGAAGATTGAACTTGCATTGGCCCAAATTTCTTGACCTTTCTTGTAATGAAGCAAATTGCTAAATCATTAAATCAACTACTCTAACATGTATAAGTTCACCATACAAATCATCCACTTATCAATGAACAATCTTGATTTTCTTTTGAACTTTCAGTTTATCTTTTAAAAATCAATAAATATAGGGTATTGAAATTGGATGCCAATATGTGTGTGTGTGTGTGTGTGTGTGTGTGTAAAATTAAATATATGATAGTTGAAATATGTGCATATTAAAATCCCAAAGTTGATCATGTTATTGTGCATTTTCATGTTACTTTTTGAAAAGGGATTTAAATAACAATTGAATTACAACATTACACACATACAAAATGAACTGCTTGAAGCCACAAACTTTGGATACATAAATAGAAAATATACATACATATATATATGAATAGAAACATGATAAAATATATTTTAAAAACAAGTGCATCTACTTAAATCCTATGATGTTCATATGAAAACCATAAAATTGCATTAATGTAAGTGGAAATATGGCTAAACCCCATCCATGCCCTCTATTGAGCTTATACGAATTTATTTTTCTTAAAATAGAACAAGCTATGTAAAAAGGGTTTAAAATCTTGCAAAAACATATTGCTAAATAGTTTAAACTTTGGGAGTCAAAAAAATTTCTAGTTTTATCTACAAGCTTAGGTGTCAAATCTTCAACAATGTAAAATCTAGCTTTTGATTTGCACTTGGAAAATTTCAAAGATGCTAAATGTTCTAAATTCTTATAAATTTCATTCCAAAGTGATTTCACCAAGTTGAAGATGTAAGAGAATGGTAGAAAAAATCTTAGTAAATTCCATAGGCATTTTTTTGGAAACTTGAGGTAAATCAAAAATCTAAACTCTTAAAGTTAAATCCCATGGAAAGCATATAAGGCTTTTTGAATTTTTGTCCTAATTGGTGGGTTTAATAATGCAAAATACAAAGATTAAAGGAAGAATAAAATTGTAATCTATGTGGCTACCACTAAACTGGGTTAGCCTACCCCACAAAGGATTCATGAACAGAATCAGACCCTTGAGTCCACTTATTATGAAGCAAGAGTTTCTAGTCATGATAACTTCATCTCAAATCTCCTTGGTCATGAGATTGGCATGCACCTTCAACCAATTTTCAATGGGTTTATTATTGGGCTTAACCTTTTCTCACTTTGCTTGTTCTGTTTGCACATGTAGTGGCTTGCTTACCTTCGTTCAAATGTTTGTCCAAGATCAGTTGGTCCTCAAAGGTGGTTATCACAAGTTGGCTATCAAAAGTTCAATTATTTCCAAAAAATAATTTTTAAATTCTTAATTACAAAAAAATTATTAAATTGGTAAAAAAATTTAAATGATTTTTTTCCCCCATGATTTCATATGTCCAACTTTTCTATCCAATTTTATATTCACAACTCATAGTAGGTTTTAGAACAATTATTAGATCACAACCCATAGTAAGTTTCAGGACTTTTGAAATTTTTCATTGAATAGATTTTATTTTTCTTTATTGGTTTCTTTTGAACAATTTTTTAAAATGGACTAATGTTGACTTCATCTTCAAATATTTTTGCAATAATCGCATGGTTTACATTCATAGTCCACCATTTGTTTTGTAATATGAAATTACACTTTTTCTTGCCTAAATTATGGGATTAAATGCATTGATAGGATTGCTATAATAAAAAATAGGATTATTATGATGGATTTTTTTGGTTATTATTAACATTAAAAAAACCCATCAAAGTGCATTTTCCCCATGAGGTTTCCATTTAATTCTTTGAACATGTAACTTTTGAAGGTTCATTTTTAGCAACTTTGTTGCTTTTTGTTCCCAAATTGGGATAATCTTCAAACATTTTTTCCATAAGATCATCATTGAGAAAATTTTCACATGCTTCATTTTTAGTTGAAATTATATTTCATTTTTACTTGATTGTTACATTTTTCAAAAGTGCTATTCAATGAGAGTGAAGAAACCAAAACAATAGTTTATAATATAATTCAAAACATTTACCAAAATTTACAAAGGCCAAAATAACTCACTTACCCTTCCTTTCTTCATGTGAAAAATGGGTATGCAAAATGAAGTGTAATGCAATGCAAAAATAAAATATGAATGCAAACAACAAACATATTTATTGATGTTAGAATGTTGCCAAATTTAATGACAAACAATGATTGAACTTGGAACATAAAAAAGTGTTTCACCAAATTAAATGGAAAGATAAAAATTAAGATCCAGAGAAAAAAACACAAAATTACAAGCATAGTTTGGAAGTCATATTTGAAAAAACACATTCAATGGTGATTCAAATTCTTCATTCCTGAACCTATACAAAATAAATGGAGGAAATATCAAATTGATAAGCAACAACAAGAACTGAACATCACACATGGGAGCTAGGTTCAAAAGATATTTGAGCTTGGAAAAGTTGAGTAGTAACAAAAGGAATGAGGAACAATACAAGAAGACCCAAAGAGCAATGCAAGAGGACCAATACAATAAGAGCCAAGCAAGCAATAAAAAAGCTCAACTTATAAAATAATAAAGTTATAACCTCTAACACAAAATAAATTAACAAACAAAAGTGGGGCCCAAGCTTTTTATCTTGTTTTTGAAAAGTGAAGAAAAAGCTTCAACTCTCAACAGCTATGGAGGTGCTACCTGAATCCCAAAACCTTATTATAAAAATTGTTTGGAAACCTAGGATATCTAGTTGAAAACCATACTTTGCCTTATTTAAATACCTTGTCATGGTATGCTTTTTTTTTAGATTTCAAGAAAGGGGCAAGGTCTTAAAGTTGATTTTCACCCCAATGAGATCTCACCTAATGAGACCTTGTGGATCAAATGTCAACTTGGATATCACTTACATTGATATTTACAATTTTCCAATAGAAAACTGACCTGAACTCCTAAGCCGGTTCTCACTTCATTTTTATACCTCCCCAACATTGGTTTGTAGGTTCACATTATGTTTTCCTTTTACTTCTAACCAACTTTATTTCAAGGTGGTGACTGATTGTAATAAAAACAATACTCAAAAGTTTTATCATTTTTAACAGGGTCATGTCAAATGTAAGGCAAACAATGGTTAGCTCACAAAACCAAAGATTGTGATAGTCAATTTTTATGGACCTTGCTTGTGAGACAATTTTTTAGTGATCTTCATCCAAAACATGCTATGCAACATGTTGGTGGAGATGCTCTTTTAGTTGATCATTTGGGGAATGCCCTCACCCATGGGGGCAATGACTCGACGCATAAAAGCATGAGGCAGATCATCATGAGTTGGAGCTGCCAGCCAGCCTCGGTATTGTCCTTTGTCCAAAGGGCTTCTTACTCAACACTGAACTTGGCCAGAGAAACAAAATCGGTGCACTATTGCAAATTGTCAGATTACTACGGGCCTGGTACAAACAAGAATCCCTCAGCAAGTTGCATCATTCGAAGAA
>Ga0209208_10000979_pt1 | contig 39363 bp, 37 predicted proteins | sample S1TSphfallax_3_FD_187694 | JGI IMG/M metagenome (GOLD analysis project Ga0209208, IMG submission 187694) | Host-associated microbial communities from peat moss isolated from Minnesota, USA - S1T2_Fd - Sphagnum fallax MG (SPAdes) (version 2) | ecosystem: Host-associated > Plants > Peat moss >... | reverse complement strand
AAACAAACAAAACATACAGATGCCAAATTGAAGAAGATGAGCTTTGCCCCTAAACCCCTTTGATCCTTCCACTCCTTATGATTCTTGCACCACCGAAATGTCTACAGCTTTCCTCTTGCCATTTTCTCCTTTGTATTTTCATCTATAAGGTTAGATTTCCATCTCCACAAACCTATTCCCACTTCTAAAAAAATAGTCACCATTCCAACTCCGAGTGCATCTCAACTATTTGTAATATTACCCATCCACCATTTTGGTATCAAAGTTGTGAGTCTTTATGTTTGCCTGGATGATTAAACACCCAAAAAGAGAAGGAAAGGAACTGAGGGAACTTATTCCTTTTGTTCCTTTTTGTCTAAAAGAGTAAGGGACTTGGAGGAAATGAGATTATTGTTTATTTTTTTGGTTCTGTAGTAGATGAAAGGGATTCAGAAGGGGTCTAAGTTTTCTCCAACACCATTTTTCCAACCCTAAACCCTAAACCCTAAACTGTTTTTATGGCTGTTTTGTTTCCCCAAGCTTGTGCAAAGAATACATGATTTATCAAGGATAAAAAATACCAGCCTATTCTCTTGCAACATATAATCCTTTCCAAAAGGGATGGAACAGTTTAGTGGTTTTTGTCCGCATAGAAGGAGAGAGAAGAAAAGGGTACTAGTGAAATACTGCCCACAAAATGCATCTTCATGGAGAGATGTTGGGGGACAGGAAAGCCAAATATCATTACTGTAATGGAAACATCAGAGGTAACATTTCTTGAAGATGTTGACATTGTATATCAAATCCTTGCCTGAAACTGAAGTCTCACAATGGGAATATATATATATGGGACTGCAAGCTAGAACTGAAGGGAAAACATATCAATTTGATTATTACAGAGAGAAGCTCCACAAAAACCCATGTAAGGTAACCAAATATTGTGGCAGTTCTTCCCAAACCAAAACAAAGATGACAAGAACGAGGGTTGTCATAAGGTCACTCACAATGTATTAGATCACCACCTTCATGATGAGTGGCATTGACTAGCTGCCATTACTCCCCACTGACTTTATCAGAACCTAACAGCAAGTTTAGAGTATGTACCGCTATCTTTGTATCTGCTCAAAGGTGAGGGAAACAATTATCTGCATCCTGAGTTTGTGTTTTGTTTCTGCAAGCAATGGGAAGACTCAGTCACGATGTTGACTCAAGAGGCCTAGCTAATTGACTTCAGACATGAAAGCAAAATGAAGATCAGACTTCTCAACTGAGTCCTCGTGCTACCATACGTCCCCAGCAGCAATGACATCAAAAATATGCTGTACTGCAGACCACCAACAGCAACAGGGTTAGTATAATTTTCCATATGAATGCTGGTGCAAATATCTTTGGAAGTAGCAAGAACTTCTCAATGCTTATGATCTGAAAAGAATTGAGAGATGATCCTATAATGAGGTTATGGATCCTTGAGATCTGACAACATATCAGAAACCAATCAGCAAGCATGAGAAAAAGGAAACCCCAACTCTAAAGAAGAGAGAAGACAAGTTCACAGAACAAGCTCAGTATCTGCCAACTTCCACCATGAAAATTCACAATGGCAGAATTCTATACAGAGTCTTCTCAGTCTAGAGGATACAAATGACTATATGAGCCATGTGTGGTGGTTTCTGACTGGAGATAGGGAGGCACTCTATTTAAGGTTTTCTCTGTCCTACTGCATGCTTGGAGAGAACCATTATCCATAGTTGATGTGAAATAGGAGACCACAAAATAAGCCAACTAGTTGTAAAATATTTTCAGTTTATGCATGCACCAGATGACAACCTGACATTCAGGTGAATGCTTCTTGCAAGTGCAAGTGGACAAATCCCACAACACTTTTAAAAGGATGCAAATGACTTTCCAGGTAATAACAGAGAGGGGACAGAAAATGAACCTTCATCAGGAGGAATGTTGGGTTGGTCTGACAGCACACTTTGAAGGGCTGCCATGTCTTCACTCCTGCCATACAGCCAACCCAGAGACAATCAGTGGACTTACAGAGACAATACATCTCAAGAAAGTTGTTTTGCAGTTTACCCAATTTCCCCTTTGCCACAGGCTCCTGTGACCAAACTGTCTTGGCATACTTACAACATATCTTATGCAAAGCTATCTTGATTGTAAATTAGGGTGAAGTAGATACTTCTAGTTTGAAATCATAATCTCAGGTGTTTGTGAAATGCTTTTTAGAAGCCTTGCATGGTACTGTCACAGAACTGGCAAATGTCACCAAGCCTACATTCCTAAAATCCAATACAGATTATGGAAAAAGTCCAGGAATACCTTGTGAGGAAGTAAGGATGGATAACTCACCTGGAATTATATGAAAGTGCCTTCACAATTGCAACCTTCAGCAAATATCTGAAAAAAATCCATTTCAACAAACAAATTCACAGATGATTACACCAAGAACAAGATCCATATCCTCCATCATCATGCCTGACACAAGTCCAACATAGATAAGAATTGGAAAAAGTTGGATTTTACTCAAAATTATTCTTACACTTCTGTCTTCTCCAATCAAGTTACAATACATGGAAATGCACTGTTAACTGCAAGAAGTGGACTTATGAATGGATCACTCAGATTTTGCAGCAGAAAATTGAAATCTGAATTTTACAGCCCTTACTGTTTATTATGAAATGTCCATTCCTCCACATGACTGATTGTAAAGGGAGCAGACAAGTTGCTGCAAAGGTCCATTTCTTACTCATCATGGTGCATTGTGTATAGACTGTGAAGGCCATCTATGCAAACATTGAGACTTGGTTGTGCTCCCAACCATTGCTGGGCTTGCTGCCTTGTTGGCTTCTCAGATTTCAAAAGTTGGGTACCATCAGACCACAACTTTTCAAGTGACTTCGAAATTATTTCCATCTCGCCCCTGTACAAGACTAAACCACATAACCTCATAAACTCTACCTGAAGTGTACCATGCTTAGTTATATTTTACATGAAGTCTGTGAGAACAGTCACAATCAAAAATCCTAAGGCAGCCATCAAATATCTTCACAAGAATTGAGAACTTCTCAACACTTATGATTGAAGTCCACCTGAATAGAAAGTGTGAGATGATGTGATGATAAGATTAGAGAAATCTCTAAAGAATAATTAAGAGACCATCAAAGCACATCGCAGGAGAGAAGAATCAAAAACACCTGCTACATAATGTGAATGGAAACAGAATAAAAATTTAGAAAACAAGAGATGCATGAATCATAGCAAAAGTCTCTTCCAGGTTCAGTTGTCATCAACAGCAAGATATTAGTGAGTAGTTATTGCAACCCACTGACTTCATTGGCTCCTAGGATTGGTTACAGGTCAATGTCAGATGTTAGACAACATATCAAGTTCTGTTAGAAGTCCAGAGGTGATGAGAAGACTCAGCTACTGTGCTAGCTCATTGAACAAACAGAAAGAGAGAGCAAAACAGGAACAAGGAAGAGGAGAGAAACCATGCTGAGATTTACAAGATTGCTGGGATGAAGGGAAAAAGCCAGTTGAAGAAAGCTTCTCACTCAGAGTCAAGAAAGCTTCGAAAGAATCATTTTGAAAAATTTAAAGGTGAAACATCTAAGACAAATTTTTGTATGAAATAAAAGCTACTTTGAAGACAAAAATTTGTTCTGAAATTCTGAAGAGATTAAATCTGAAGTTTCTGTAACTTTGAAGCTATGGAGGGACTCCATTGGCCTTAGCTCCTCCTTAGTCTTTAACATCTAAAGTTAATGGCTGACTTTTGAACGAGCGAGGACTGGAAACAAGCATTAAACATTTACTCACTAAAGCATCCATTCTAGCGTTCAGATCTGATGGGATGATTTCATATAACGAGTTGATTAATCAAAGGAATGCAGTGAAATGGGAGAATTAATCCACATCTGATCTTGAGAGATTCAAGAACTTGATAACATCAAGTACTCTTGATGAGTCTTGAAATCCAACTATCCTGAGAGGGAACATTAGATTTCTGCTGAGATCATTGACCACTGGCAGAATGCCTTCATAGAAGTAGTTAGCCAATGTGAAACTAATGGGAGAGAAGTATCACTGGCAGCATTCATAATCCAAGGTTGATGGGGTTTTATGGAACTTCCAAGCCCCAAAAAGGAAAGGAAGAGAGGGTCACACATTCCATTTGAACTTACTATTAGATTTGAAAGAACTGTGAAAGACTTCAAACAGCAGATTTCTGACAAGCCTGACTAGACATAAGGTCTTTCAGGACAGATGATCAGATTGAAAACTGGAAACATATAGTGTTTCTTGCGAACAAAGAAATTGCTACTACTGGAGTATACATATGTAAGAACAGAAAAATGCTGGAACCCTATTCAGTTAATTGGGCATGAAGGCTTTCAGGAGAGTTAATCTAATTGAAAACTGAAGAACTGTAATGTTTCTTGGAAACAAAGACAAAGCTATTGCTACTAGAGTCTACATATGTAATAACAGAAGAATGATGGAAACCCTATTGGAGTAACTGGAATAGACACAAGAGAAGGGAGGACAAGCAGGAACACTTCCAAGACTATGAGGCATGGATTGGATCTTCAGATTTCATGATACCAAGGATTTTTTTATTTCCCTTCATCAGAATAGCTTGAGGATCCAAGAATCTCTTCTTGCCTACATACAAATCTGTTAGCACCTCTTTCTATAGATTTGTGGCAGTAATCAAAGTATAGTTCACTATGCTGCTGACCAACAACCCACGTGACATTCCTCCAATTCTCAGTACCAAACTCTTTGAAGTGGCAACATAACATCCTCTTGGACAAAGGCTAAATGTGCACTTTGACTCAAAAATTCTCCAGTTTCAATACTTTTTGGTTTCATTATCGTTTGGTTGCAGGAAATTCATCAGTAAAAACACAGAACTCCAAGAATTTAAGAGCCAATTTCAGGCAGCCTGGAAAGTCCGACAACCATCTTGCATGATTGCTTTACATTACATCTCTTGAGGTTCTGAAATGCTTACAAAGTGGAATGAATCGACGAAAGGATTCTTTCAAACGATTCGATTTGTGAAGCCGGCAAGACCTGCGCCATCGACTTCACTTCTTTCAATATTCCGTAATTCTCCACCTCTCCCAACACCTGCAACCATCCCTCGTGTCTCCCTTCTTCACTTTCTTGATCCTCCAAACAATTACTCTTTTAGCAAAACATTACGTTCTTCACAAATACTCGCGACAAATTGCTCCCATCAAGTAGTTCCAAACAAGGGATGGACGTCCTCGAAAATGGAGCTTCACAGTGCGCAAAATGAGGACAACGCTTACAGGCAGTCTGTCCAGGATGGAAGCGGCATTAGAGAATTGCTTGAGAAGGCGGGATTGTAAATCCGACCAAGTAGCTAGATGACATCGCGCACGCCTGTACCGCTGTTCAAACTTCTTGACCAGTCTCTCCATTTCTCTCTTCTCTCTCTCTCCAAATATCGCAGCTCGCTATCAAGTACATGAATTTTGAGATCCAAGACATAGGTTCCGTGCGACAGCAGCAGTCAACAAACTTCGATATCGGCCACTGCTCGACATAGAACGCATCGAGCGCCGACGTCGGAAAAAGCCTTCAAATAAGAAAGTGCTACAAGGATTGTGAATGCCGCGCTTTAGGGTCTTGGATCTACTAGGGTTTGGGATTGGGGAGATCAGTGCTCGCATTCCTCCCATTCTTGTTGTTTGATTCGGTGCTCGGAAAGGTCCGCTGTTTGGAGCCTCTTCTGTTCTCAGGTGCAGTCCTCTCTTCTGGTACCTTCTTGCCTCAGCATCCTTTCCCGCTCTATATCGCCTCCTCTTTTATCTCTCTACTAGACACCACCATGTGCTCTGCTTGCACGTAACATGGCAACATGCATCGGTAATAAAGTCGTGCAAGATGATAATAATCGGCATCGAGGCAGGAGTAAGTAGTTTTAGACAATACAGCTACAATGGTGGTTCCTAGATCGCTCGGGAACTCGGGGGCTGGGCTTACAATGGCGGCATTCTTCTTCTAGTCAAGAAATGCAAAATGACGTAGGGGGGGGAAGGGGATAATATCCAGGGAATGTGCACAGATGAGTCTGGTGGTTCAGAATCGGGGAACGGTTTTGTTGAGAGAGATCATTCTTGCATGGTAAGTTGTTTGCTTGGCCTTTGACTTGCCGCCATCTCTGTGCCTCTCACGCTCATTGCTAATGGCTTCTATGGTTTAACTAATGCTTTCCAGAAACACTTTACCTTAGAGGTCCATGAGGTTGGGATCGTGAGGTACAGACAAATTTGAACTACTGCAGCTGAATTCCTACAATGAAGTACTCTGCAGGAAGAATCAGAAACGATACAACTTAGCATTCACCCTGAGGAGATCTGTCTGGGTTTTGTATACCTGGCCTGAAAAAACCATTTCTGTCTCAGGTTTTTAGGAGTTGAGGCCAGTGGATGCTTGCTCATATGGAGATGGCAGCATTTTACTTTTGTTGACATCACATGAAGGTTGCAATGCAGGTGCTGCAGATCCAAGAGTTTGAGTTCCACCAATGGAATGTCAATCTAGTGTGGCCAGGAACTTGCATATTTGCAGAGTGGCTAATCAATCACCTGAATTGATCCAGAATGATGAGCTGAATTCTGGAGCTTGGCAGGTTGATTGCTGCTGCCATCTCCATCAAGATAGATGTGCTTATTCTGAGGACCTTGAACTGGGCAGCTTGACTGCCTGACATTCACTGGCAGTGGTAGAGTTCTGCAGCACCAGCACATGTTTTCAAGGTTTTGTTTTCTTGCTATGAACTGTCAGTATTTAGGAGGCATTGCAATAAGGTAGGGTCTTTATGGGAGATGGAGAGTAGCTGGTGCATTTTGCGACTGCTGCAAATAGCCCCACAATCGAACGTCTTGGATCTGTCCATCTCACCAAGCTTCACATTCCAAAATGTGAGCATTTGGATGAGCAGCATGGTACTTGTTTGCCTTACATTGTAGGAACTTGACAATTTCCTCCACATTCTACAACTTTTGCCCTTGAGATTTGATATGCTCCTTTCACACCTCTCTTTTCAATAACTTTTCAACCCCATCTACCTCCCATTTACCATGTTCTATTGCAAAAAATTCCAAACCATCTCACATCCAATTGGTAAGTCATCAAAGATCAATGAAGGACACTGAGAAATGAACTCCAAGCTCTCGTGAACTTGAACTACCCATTGCTCGATACAAAGTGGAATTTTGGAGAACACCCATGATCTTGTAAATGACACCAATGCAGAATGAAAACAGGCTCTACAAACAGTGCATCATTCATTGTGTCATCTAACACATAGTAATGAACTTCCTTAATCATTGGAGGCTCATACCCCAAGGAATCCAAAAAGGGATTCATTTTGTATGAAATGTGAACCAAAATAGAAACTTGAAAATTGTGCTAATGCCTATGTTGTATCTCATTTTGGACCCTCATAATATAGTTCTGGGAGAAATCAGTTCACATGAAAAAATAGACCCTATAGGCATGGACTCCATTAGCTCTTTGAACTGCACCTCTTCCCATATGGCCAAGAAATTGTGCACTATGAACATTTTCAGCCATCACTAGGTATAGTAGATCAACTTTTTGGGTGGTATTTGATCAAACTCTACCTTTGGTGCTTTCTTTTCTTTTCCCTCCTCAATGTGTCCTATGAGACCTCGTGGCCTATGCTATGCTACTGGATTAGTTCATCTAAACTGAGCTCAATTGGACAGAAAGGAAGTTTCTTCATCTTGTAGCAAGCACACTCACCCATAATACAACCTCTTTGATGCCATTCAACATTTGGCTCAAGTTCTCACAAAGAATGGGCATCCACAAAGTTGTAAGGCTGCTAGAGGTCCAAAAAATTGCATGACAAATGTTGGGATGGGTGTCATTTGCATTCATTACACAAATGTTAGTGCAAGAGCATGTGCAATCATTGTGTATCCCGCTCCCATCCACTCTCATGTCATTACATCCTTGTAGTAGTTCTTTCAATTCTTGATGAGACCAACAACAACACATGTTCCAGTTTTTCAGCCATCTCAACCACCAAGGCTTGTGCAACACAAAACTAATGAGCAAGATATGGACATTTGGGTTCACAAGTTAAAAAGCTACAAAAAATTCCAACTTCCGCGAACACACATTATCACCCACATGTTGGTCACTATAATTGAAAAACAATTGACTATTTTTTTAAAAGTAACAAAAACCAACATTGCTTATTTTAAAGAGTAGATCATAGTTCAACACATTCCTAATGCATTGTATGGACAATTGCTTCAACATAAGCATAATTAGTTACATAAGCATATGATATAAAATCAATAGTTGGACAACATGACCTTAAGCTTAGAGTCGCAATTTTTACAAGTTATGTTGAAGGGATATGTATAGAAACTTACACACAAAAAAGAAGGGTCCCAAGTACTATTTATCCTCACCAAGATCATAATCATAAGTTACTCGTACTTTCAACATCCAGTATCAAATTTGCAAGTAACATAACAAGAGAAAACAACTTTTCACTTAGTTCAAACATTTCAAGTTAGCCAATATTCCTTCATGGTTGACATCAAACATGAAAAAACTTAGAATTAAATTGTCAAAATGGAAGGAAGATGGGTTAGAGTAGGCCGACTAAAACACAAAGCTAACATTAGAACCATATGTAGCTCCTTTCATTTTAATAACCTCTTTAGAAGTTTTGTCATTATATTTTAAACACATAAGAACCAACAAATAAATAAATAATAGTCTTGATTGCTCTAATAAAGAATACTAATTAGCAACATGTCCATAGTCATTTGTATGTGTTCACTTGCATAATCAGAATTCCTATAAAATAAGATCAATGGTCAAGTTAAACATTGTAGCATTCACAAGACTTACAAGTTCTATGGATGGGATTTGTGAATTATAGGATACACAAAATGTGGGTTTCAGATAAGTAGCTATCCTCATCATGATCGAAGGCTTAAGTTTTCAATTTATGTCACATAGTCAAATTTGTGAGTAACATGCAACAAGAGAAACCAACTTGTCAAGTTTATACATTCATTAACCAAGGTACAATATTCCATCATTGACATCATTGAATCAAATGACAAAATAATTATTGAAAAAATGGAAAGGAGCAAAAGAGGTATGTTAAACATTAACAAAAAAATGACATAAGAAACTCATGTAACTCCTTTTGTTTTGTTGGGCTTTTTACCTCTTTGCTTTGAACACACAACAAGTAATCAACACATAAATTACAACCTTTTGACTACTTAAAGGAATATGAATTAACAACGTGTCCACAAACATTCATGACATAAATAAATGCATAATTAGGATATGAACAATAATCGTTAAGCACCCCAAGCTTATAGTACAAAGGTGGTTTTTTTGTCCTTAACAAAGGACTCATAAACCCCAACATTTAAGAAAAGACTCATCAACCCCAATGCTAAAAAAAGAATTCATCAACCTCGGTGTATTATGACTCACTTATGGTCAATGAGTAAGCACATGAGAAATATTCTATGAATTTCTAGAGTAGCAAAAATTAACATTGATTACTTTTAATATTAAATCATAACAACTTGTTCCAAAAACATCGCAACAATAATTGCCTTAGCACTTAATAAACAACAAATAGTGGTACTAAATACCCTAAGTACTTGCCTATCATGCATCAACTATGTCTTTGAGAAAGGATTCAACAATATAAGCATTAAAAAATTGTTATGGCATACTTGTTAGTCATTGAGTAAACACATGAAAAGTAATCCATTACTTTAAGAATGTTCAAAAGCAACACTTACTAGTTTAAAAAATAGATCATACCAACAGTTAAAAAAAACATTCATCAACAATTACAAATTAGCACTCATACACAATGAATATTGTTATTAAACACCTTAAACATTTACAAATGCATGCATTAGCAAACTTTGCAAGTCCTTGAGAATTTGAATTTAAATATATTATTGTTGAAACATTAGGTAATTTATTGGATCTTCAATGAGATCATTTGCATTCAACACCTTATGTTGATAGTTTAAACACATCATGGACATTGACAAACCTTGGTGCTTAATAATAAAATGTGTTACTATGCACATAAAGTAGTTGTGACAAAATGCTACACTCACCTTTAAGGTTTACAAGTAATGCATGAGGAGGTGAGAATCATTCAAATTCATACGAATCCATCTTCTAATAATGTCCTTTTAATCCAAGGAAACATTGGTCTTTTTTTCCCACTAATTTTTTTAAAAGGTTGTCACTCCATTTAGCAAGCAACTTGAACATCTCTTTTGGTTGCTCATGAACCATAATGCATCATTTTAAATGTTAAAGAACATCCACCTCTCTGTTGATGTTCCTCCTATCAACACCTAAAATTCTTGCAATTCTTCTATGATTATTAATGGATTGTGAAAATGCATAAAAAAAAGTAAACAACATCTCTTGCCATGACAAGATTAGACTAGCATTAACCAACAAGATGAGATGCAATCCCCTCCTTCAAATTGCTCAAAATCACCCAACCTTGCTTCAAGACTACAATGTATTCAAGATGAGATGGCAAAAAAACCTTTGACTAATGGATACTACAAAAAAAAATTCCATAACTAAATGTTGATATTTTGAAGAATGGCCTTTCAACTTGTCCGCCATAAAAGTGAAACACTTTTAGCACATTCTATAGTAGTTTTTTGGCCTTGTATTAAACATCCACCTTCAAATTCATTATTAGGATAATGCACACCTTGAAATATTGTAACTTCAAGTTCTTCACAAAAGTTACTTCCTTTTTTACTTTGAAATCTAAATAATCAATGTATTTGTACAACATTAAATGATCCAAAATTTTCATATTTATTTTACACAAATGAAGCAAAGCAAAAAACATAATGAATCAATTTTCCTTCAAAATGAAGGGGATGTATTCATGTTTCATGCACAAGATAGACATCATGATATCTGCCTTCAATCATTTCAATTACAAAATGATGCAAATTTCATAGCAAGACTGCACCAAAGGTTCAAGTAAAGAAAAATATGTTGTTTGAACTTTGTGCTAAAAATTATGCAACACATGATGGTCTTGTAAGTGGTGTATCAACTAAAGTACTCAATTCACAAGAAGTCATATGGATATTATTTAATAATCCCAAATGTGGTCAACTCACAAGAATAAAAAATGCACATTTGTATGAACATGAAATACATCCTACATGGACACCAATTAGAACCCATATCCAAAGATATTCAAATTAGTTCAAATTAGTTCAAATTATTTTCACATTATAACAAAAACACAATTTCCCATTCAATTGGTTGCAACACGTACTATACATCAAACACCAGGATTAACACTTGATTATTTAAAATTTGGTCTTACTAATGTTTATAAACATGGTTTGATATATATAACATTTTCTAGTGTTAAGAAAAATGAAATTTTTTACCTTTTACAATCTATGCAGATGAATTTTTTTCAAATTGATCCAAGTGTTGCCATGGAGATGTGTCGATTGCAAACCATCACACAATGGGATGTACTTGTCCCCAAACCGTATACATTTCATGATTCACATGTACTAATTTATTTTCTCAATATTAGATCATTGTCTTTATATAAAAATGATGTTTCCTTATATTACAATCTCAAAACAACTCACATATTGTGCCTTAATGAAACACATTTCAACACATTAATGTTTAATAATACATCTTTGAACATTGATACAAGAACACATTCAATGATTAGTGTAAATGGTCGAAATGGTACAATGATTATATATGACAATTTCACAACTTTATCATCACCCGAAACTTTTACATCTTTAGGGGTTTGAATATATTGCAGCAAAATTCAATGCAAATACAAGAAAGGTTATTCATATAATAACAATATACAAACCTTCAACATTATCCTTGTCAATGTTCATAATTCATCTTCAAGTTTCTTTTGAATCTAATGCCAATTTCTTGTCTCATGATAATAATTGACAATTTCAATATTGACAAGTTCGATCAAAACTTAACACAACCAAATGAACTTCAAGGTTTTATGGACCAATATTCAATGAAACTTCAATTTAAAATTTTTATAACAAATTATGAATCTCATATTGATTTTCATATGGAAAAATGCACCCACTCAACAATGCATGTCAAGAATTGTTGAAACTTATTGGACTGATCATAAACGAATATATTTTGCATTCAAACTCCCAAATTACATCCCAATACCATCACATAGGATTTTTTTTTTTTAAATTCTCTAAAAAAATATATAGACAATAATAATAAGGCAAAAATAATGATAAAAGGATCATGGCTTACATATCTCAGTTAATATAACACTTGCAATAATATTCTTGAATGTTAGGGCAGAGACATTACGCGGGTAGCAGCCCATTGTTTGAAATGAGACAGACAAATGGAGGGGAATAAAGACGGAACTGGCAGGGCACGGACGCGAACCTCTAAGCATTTCGCAAGGCACCCGCCTTGCGTTGCTCCGGGAGAGGAGAGGGTGAGTCGCGGGCAATCCAAATTGTAGAAATTCCAGAGCATTAGAAAGGAAGAAGAAGAAATTGAAGCGAGGGAGAGAATTGTTACGAAGAGAGGAAGAAGAAGAGGAGGGTTCTCGTTGTGAGGAGAGAGGATTCGGGATGGGGAGGAGAGAGAGGAGGTGATACAAAAAAGGGGTTTCATGGAAGAAGAATGGATAAGAAGGGGCGTGGGTAGTGGTATTGGCAATGCTGACTATGGTGGCCACATCATCTCACCCCTATTCACCCGGACCAAGCAATGGCACTAGTGGGGTGCGCTTTGCAACATGGGCATTTCACATCATCGCATCGCGTATGTAAGCGAGCCAGGACTTGTAGTATTAGTTAGCAATTGAGAGATTTAGCAGTCATGGTTATCGTTCCTGGTCGTGCGCAATACCTTCGGTTGTTGTGCTCTGCTGCTTCTGGCTATGTACTACTGCCGCCACCACATCGGAACAATAGCAGGACGCAATAATCCAAGGTATGATCGCCTTCACAACACACGGGCGTATACACTATGACTTCGACGTCTGCACCGTTTCAGTTCCGTCGTATTTCCTCTCCCTAGGAAATTTATGCACTATGACTTCGACGTCTACATCGTTTCAATTCCGTCGCATTTCCTCTCCCTTGGAAACTACAGCAGCCGCTTGCAAAAGAGGCGGTTGCAAGAGACTCGCATGCCAGGGATTTCGGAATCTACTGGAAACGGAGGAGCAGGATGAGCCGCAATTGCTGGTTTATGTATCAGAAATGGACGGTAGTCCTCAGGGGTACATCGGTGAATCTCTCGGAGCAGGGGATAAGGTTCAGTCTCAAGGTTAGTCTCCAGTTTTCGTCCCCTTCCTTCCTTGTGTTCTTAGATTCTTCGGGAATTCCATGGCTTTTTGTTCTGTGAGATTCAGCAGGAATTTTGTTGTAACGGTTATGCTGTGCTGTGGATTCAAATGATTCATACTGAAGTGTTTGTGATAGTCTGGAGAATCCTTTTGCTTGCCTGATTCATTTCTTTCTTGAAACCAAAGCTCATGCTTAGTTGATCACTGAAGGAATTCAGTGTGTGATAGTCTGGATATAATTGTTTTGCTTGCCTGATTCATTTCTTTCTTGGAAATAAAAGCTCATGCTGAATAGACACAGAAGGAATTCAGTGAACAATGAGAGAAGAGAGCACTGTGCTGCCATTCAAGAGCCAAGCATGGGCAGGGCTGGTCCTAGTGCATTTCTCAATGATAGGCCTTTGCTGACTGGGGACATAATAGTGTACATTTTCAAGCTCAGAACCATCTGAGTGCCCACAACAAAGCTGGAATGGCATATACTCCACCAGTTTTGCAAGCTGGGTGACTAAATGCATTACTTCACATGGAGTCTCTAACTCCAGCCCATCTATCTCTCCATCAGGTAAGCCTGTAATCATAACACTGTCAGTTTCATCTTTGCAATGCAGTCTAAGACCTAGTTTGCATCAGATGCATGTAAAAGAAGTTATGCATGAATTCAGTACTGGCATGCACAAAGGACCAATGTACCCTGTATACCTAAAATGGTCTTGCATTTCTCTACTCTTTCAGTTAATGATCTGATGGTTACACATATTATCAGTGCAAACTGTTTGCATTTTGTTTGGAAGTGCCTTTACAATAAACTGACTCTTATTCCGCACTGAGGGAGCATGTATCCTTCTCAAAAGTACTCTATCGGCAGTACCACAGCAACTTTTATGCAAGGATTCTGCAATGGGAGAAATCTTGGGTTTGAATTCAGCTCAGACAGAGGGTGAATTATACAATAAAGTGAAAAGGGATATGGTGGTGGTTCTGCCGTGATTCTGATCTCAGACTTGGAAAATACAAGTAGCCCTAGATTTCTTGACTTGGCAAATTGTTGTTTATTTCAGTTGGTAATGAAAGGAGAGGGTGTTATAATGCAGGTGAGGGTGATAGTGGCATCTACTCAGGGAAGGGAGTGGGATGGAGAGATAGGCAAATTGAACCTAGACTTCTATTTGTTCAAAACAGAGGATGGGTTGCACAGGCTCTTGGTTCTGAAAAATGGAGGATGGCCAACCTTCATGGGCTGACAGTTCAACTGTTTTCTTTCACCATGTAGCTCAAGATGGATGGTGGAGCATCTACAAAATCAACCTCTTTGACAGTTCTTCTGATCAAGGTTCTGGAATACTGTCTCATGTTTGTGCTGTTGAAAGCTGATATGAGTTTGTTGAAGTCTACTCAGGATTTTATTATTGAGCTATGAGGGCTTTCAATTAGGTGACTTTTACATTACCATTTAAGATCCAGTAGAGCAAGCTGGGCTTCTGCAGGTACAATGACATAAAGCTGTGAATTGTTGAGGAAAACCTGAGTGATAAATCATGGCCACGAACTTCAAAATCCTAAAGTTCTCTACCATATGTCACCCCCAGAATTAGATTCTGTGTAGCAGAAAAAGAACACATGCATTTCAGTGTGATTTTCTTACAAACTGTGCTGTGGCTACCCCTCATGTGACCAGATTTTTATGATTTATTACTTTGTATGTGAAGAATGTAGGGTAGTATTTTGGGCAGAGTTTCTTGTTTTTCATTTGTACAACCTCTCAAACTCTTAACTCTTCATAAGGTGTCTACAGAGCCAGGGTGAGTAACCCCACCTGGAGTTCATGCTTTCAGTCCAGCAGCCTCAAGTATGGGCAATTGGATTGTGGTGGCTACCTGGCAAGCTTCAACCCAGCATGTGGAGATTTTTGACTTGCAAACAAAGAAATTCGTCAAGTTACAACAAATGCGCATCATTACAACCCTTTTGTTTCTTCGTCCTCAAATGAAATCAGGTACCACAGATGTGGAGGAACTCACCCTGATGGTTCGTCCACCCGTTCAGTGGATCTCTGGGTTGAATCTGAGAAATTGCCATTGGAAAATTTGTCTTCCATCATTTTAGATGGCAGTTTTCCATCATTCTCCCCTGATGGTTCCTTAATTGCATATGTTTGGAGCCCCAATAATGGTGCACCCATGAATGTGATGAGGCTGGATGGGTTTGAAAACTGAAAGGTGGTCACAAGTGTTGTATTTGGATTAGTATAGGACTCTACAAAGGACATAGTATATGCTGCTCATGGACCTGCATGTAGATCCACACAAACCTCTGCACACATTGTGGTGGTTTATAATGCAAATACCACAGATGTGGAAGCTGATGAAGCAAGCTCTTCATGGAAATACTCCACAAAAGAGGGTACACACAATAATGCTTTTCCTTCACTGTCAGGTGATGGTAGGTAATATTTTTTTTGTTCAGGGTGATCTGGGTACAAAAATCTGTACATCATGGTTTGTGTTGATGGTGAAGATAAACATCTTCATTGCCTCACTTAGGGGAATTGGACTGACACACACCCAAATTGGTCACCTGACAATGAGCGGATTGCTTTCTCTTCTAACTGAGGTCACCCGCATGAACTAACTCAAAAACCCTGAACACAAAACTCTAAGCTGCTTTTACCAGCTGTCACCTCCATTGTGTACTGAAGAAGTGTTCTGTAGATTCACAATAACGAGTACATGAAAACTCAGGTTATTGATACATTTCTCAATTTTTCAGTTTGTGGAAATTTGATTCAGGTGGCCAGTTGAGTAAGCAGGTGGGATCTGAGAGGATTGAGTATAAGCTCTTGAGTTATCATAAAGAAACTGTGCTGTTCATTCTCAAGTGGTTAACTTTGCGTTTCACATGATTTTTTCATGCAGGCAGGTTTGCATTCAACCTTATTCATCCAAATGGAACAGGGTTTCACAATGTTTTGAATAGCAGCCCTGGATGGATTAACCATCCATGCTTCAGCCCAGACTCCAAAAGCCTTCTCTTCACATGAGATTATGCTGGACTATCAGTGAGCTTATCTAAGTGCCACATCAGTTCCAGCCATACAGTGACACCTTTATCTCCCAGATTGATGGCTCTTGATTGACTAGATTCACTCATAGTTCCAACAAGAATGGGACACCTGGGTGAGGACACATTCCAGTAGCTGCTTTTCTGTTGTCAAAAGAAGTGACAAAAAGCTTTTTGTGATTTCAGTGACATGGACTTTCTGCAGAGAATTGGAGCTGCTCCCCAAATGTGTGGTTTTCATTGACATGGCTTTGCACATCCTCTGGATTCTGGGGTAGCCTTGACAGGTGCTCATATGCATAGAGAACCAGCTTGCAAGGATCTATTGTATGAGACATAAAGGTATGTCTGTGTCCAGTTAGCCAGCAGTCCCTCTCTGGTTCAGCCTATTTTTATGCCAGCCACCTTTAACATAAAAGCCATGAGCGTATATTTAAAAACAAGCAGGCTTCCTGCAGGCTCACTAGTGTGGAAGTAATACAGTGTGGTTTTGGGAAGTTTTGGGATTTGGGATGCAGCATAATGTAAGATCATACCCATCAGCTAGCTATATACTCGGAAATGAGATTGTGAAATAATAGCAAATGACCTCTTCTCATGGAAAGCAGAGGACCTTGACTGTGTTGAAGATACTCTCAAATGTACCTACTATATAAAGAATCATTCGGTTACCTGTAACCAAATGCTGGATTGTAAGCTGTATGACATGAATTTCTTCATATTTGAAATGAAGATTGCTTTTCCAGTACTTCCTAGAATATTTTTGATGTGTAGAGCATGGCTAGAGTTTCACAGGTTGAGTGGGATTGATCTGCACTTGAGAGAAAAAGGCTGCTGCAAGATTGTCCATCCACTAAGAGAGCGAAAGTGGAGGAGGATTCACTTCCTTCAGTTTCAAATGGTACAGAATGTTTCAACCCTCAGACCAGTCCTTTTGCTCAGATAACCTCAAACTTGGATATATAAAACTAGTCTAGTTCTAAGATTGCTGCAAAGTTCTCCAATTGACACCTTGTAACTAATTTGCTGTTTAAGTTCCATCTATGTAGTCTAACTTCAAGTGTTTGAACAATCCCTTTATTAGTGCTCATCAAACTTCTATTTGATTTGATAGAGCAGGTGGAACAACCAAGGAACTCAAAAGAAGCAATTGTGATTTCAATTGTTGAGATGGAAGGAGCAAGAGAATCCCAGTTGGGATTTCAGTTAATATATAATATGCAACTGATGTGGTTCTTGTTTGCCTGCATTTGAAAACCCTAATCTCTGATGGAATGCTTTGTATACCTGGAAGACCTTTGCCCAAGTGGATGATGTGAGGACTTGTACTTTCTGTTTGCAGACCATACCTTGTGAAGTCATGGAATTCATTTTTGCTTGCAAGTAAACATGTAATTGTCTGAACCGGGACATTCAAGTGTTGCAAGGCTTGTTTGAAGGGCAAGTTCAAGTTGTGTCAAGAGGTACAACCCCACGGTCAAATTGGGAGGGGTCACTTGTCATCCTGCACATGGTCCTCAGTCTTCCTTGCAAAGCAGGACTGCAACAAGGGGATTCTCAAGCCTCATTGGGCGGTTACCCTGGCAAAGCAGCAGTCAGCTATTGATATTGTAATCTGCCTTCTGGACCTTGATGATTGTATTAAAACACCTCAAATTCCAGCAAGGTTTCTGTGTTGTAGGTAGTGGGTAATAAGGATGAAGTATGCAGGCCCATCTTTTTTGCAGGACAGAGTGGTGGGGCACCTTAATTGTGGTCCCTTTCATAGCATCCACAGTGGGGTTGTACCTGGGTACCTCTTGCTTGAAGGAATCATTTCTTTCCAAGTAAGAGTCCCAATTGGGCACTTCAAAACCTTGTACATAAAAGAGCATGATGCATGTCCTTTACTAACATATACAATCAATCCTTGTGGGAAACACTGTTAACATTCTTAGTAGTGTTGATGGTGGTTAGGTGTTGGTGGTAGACACTTGCATTTGTGGTGGCATCTAATGCAACAATGCTCTATTTGCCTGCTTGGGCAGGGTCGAGGCTTCTGGACAAATGACTCCCTGCAGTCCCAGGGATGACGTGCATGCAAAACACTAGTCAGACATGGCATACTCCTTAGCTCTGATGTCATCAGTATCTATCATGGCCCTTGATTCTTCTCTGGGGAGGCACTTGGTATCTCCCATTTTTCCAGCAGCCTATTTAGGTAATAGTTCCCAGGTTTCAAAATTTGGATTTTGAAAGTATGTTTAGCTTGTTCATCCAAAGAGTTTTACTTAGACTTTGACATCTGTGAGGAGGAGTTCATGGTTAGTGAATCTCCTAGGTGTTTGTGGTGGACAGAGCTGAGCAGGCAGGCAAATGGAGGCATGACACATTGGTGCAGGCAAACAAAGCATGTGACTTGTACTGCAGCTGTGGTGGATATGGTCATGGGGGCAGTTGGAGGGTTACTAGTGGTGCAGCACCAATCTTGGATCACCCATTTTGTTCAAAGAATGGTGAGGATGTTGACCAATGACATACTGCACACAGGTTGTATCTGGTTGATGGGTATGCCTGCTGGCTTTAAGGATGATGATAGCTCGCAGCCAGAATGGGGACAATTTGGTTGCATGTGATCTAGACCTGGGCCACTGTTGGGGTTCTAGTATGCCCGGCACTGTGAATCTGTGTACCAGTGCTTATACTTCTGGCTATGTTGCTTGGTATCCCTGTGCCTGCAGAAATTCTTGTGAACTCTCTATTGCTGGGAACGATTCATATGGTGATTTTTCATCAGGCAACTGCTTCTTTATATGCAAATCAGCTTCATGCACTGGCTGCTTGTATCTGGTGCAAGTTCATGTTGCTCCTTGTCAGAGTGAGTTAAGCATTTAGGGTTTAGGGTTTTGGCAGATTTCAGCTGGAGTTGTTTTATTTAAAGGCATATTCAGGTGAGCTGAGCTGGAGTGTTGTTTGAGCAGGGGAAGCAATCAAAATCCATTACACATATGGTTGCTCAGTTTTGGTAATTCCAGTGATGATGATAATTGGAACTGGTTTAGGTGAAACAGGTGTAGGGTCCAATACTGGTTGTCATCTTGACAATTCTGACCATGTCATTTGATTCACTCGGATTGTGAAGTAACGCAGAGCCCAAGTTAGATATTGGAATAAATTATTGGAGTATTACATATATATATAAACACCATTTTTATCTTGTTGGGTCCCCAAGTTAAGTACTAAAACAATTGGGCCAAAAATCTCCACAAATTATATAATAAATCCCATAATTAAATAAGAAAAACATGTCTAATGTATCTATACAAAGCTATGTCCAATTTTGTTATGTACATATGTTATTATTAGATAACTTGTTATATCTCATTTAACTTGGCGATATTATTGCATGACTTCTATACTGTGCAGCTGGATCATTTGCATACCTGACAACTCTTTTGTAATTTTCTTCTTGAATAATAGTAGTAGTTGTAGTAATACTAATATTATTATTACCACATGCTAATGATATACTATGTTTTTGAATAACAGATAATAACACTTAGCTTCTTTTCTTTTTTTTGAGGGACTTAATTGTGGAGATCTAGGTATATCTGAATACATTTGCTTTTATCTTTCTAACGAGTTCTGCCATGCAACAATTATTTGCAAAACACCAGCCCCCTCCCCCAACCAAAAAACTTTTTTTCCTTGGTTTTGGCATTATGAAAAGTATGACCATGCCATGTAACTTCTTTTTTTCCTTTTTCAATTAGGGATTAATAAATGAATGTGGGAAAAATCAATTTACCCTAAAAGCAATTGGTTTTGTTGATGTAATTCCCAAGATTTTTCTTTTTAAATCTTTGAATTGTAGTTTTAGAGATGCAACCTATAGAATATAGCCATGTGGAAAAAGAATTACAATGGGAAGTGGAGAATTCAGCTGAAAGTGGAAGTTGGGATTCAGCTCAAAATGGAAGTTGGGGGTTCAGATGAAATTGGAAGTTGGGGATTCACCTGAAAGTGGAAGTTGGGATTCAGCTGAATCCCATAAGTCAGTTTTTAATGTGTGAAGTGTATACCAATGTGTATGTGTGAAGTGTGATGGGGGTTAACTCTTGTTTACCACTTTGAATTCCTTCAACCTTTTGTTATTATACATATTTTGTTACTTCATCTTCTCTTGCAATTTGTCAAGTCAGATTGCATATATCTAAAGTCAATTTTACGGAAAACCCAAACAATTGCTAACTTTGTTCCTTTGTGGATCTTGTTTTTTGGAGATTTTTCAAAGCTAAACAAAATCACAATTTGCAAGTTTTTTTAATGATCATGTGTGTGACAAGAAAGACAAAAAAAATTTGTTCACCAACAAACATTCCTTGCAAAGGAAAGCTCAACACAAATTATTGTAAATTCATAAACAACTTGAAGACAATTTTTTTAACATTTGAAATGATCAATAGTTTAGTAATAATAGTAAAAAAGAACTCAAAAGGATCACTAAGAAGACAACAATAAACGTATTAAGAAATGATTTTATGTTGTTTACATGTTTTGAAGAATGTTTTTATCTTGTATGGGCAGGAGAGAAAATAATGTCATTATCATTGTCATCATCATTGGAGAAAGAAATTGAGGATCCAATACATTATGTGAAGCTAGATATCAAGAAGATTGAACCTATCAATGGATTGCTACAACTTGTGCAACAAAATCAGCTCAAAAATGAAAGAGCTCAAATCATCAAACAAAAGTATGTACAAAAAGACAATTAGTTTTGCTCCATCACATGATCCAGACATGAATGACCCGTAAAGAGAAAGGAGAGGAAAGGAGAAACACACATAGCTCAAATTTGGAATGTGATGGATTTTGAGTGGGCTTTTGTTGGTTTCAGATTCGAAGATCTTCGAGCAATCCTTGGTAGTAAGCTTATGGTAGAAAGACAACTCCAAAATGAAACTTTTGAGTTGATTGATCAACTAAAGGTGATGATGATGATTGATTGACCAACATAGTTGTAAAAGTTGAACAATCTTGAAAGAAAAGAATTTCAAACCCACTCCATGGAGTTTGTATAGAATGATATTTCTTCATGAAATGTTTTCACATATTTTGATTTGTGAAAAGTCTATTTATGTGTATGTGAACCATTTAGTTTGGCGATGGAAAAAACTCTAAACCTTTTCAAGTGTGTAGAATGACAAGGAAGAGCTTCAAAAGCTTGAGAAGGAAGTATCTAAAGATGAAGAAACTTTGGAATTTGTGAAGGAAGATGCTCAACAAGCTGATAATGAAGCAATGCTTGCAAGGCAAATGAATGGAGTTTTCCTTTTCTTCTTTCACATGTTTTTTAAAGCTTGTGAAAATTTATAAAAGAACATGCAACCAAGGTCCAAATCTTCTTGTTTATATAAAAAATATTATTCTCAACATTGATTGAATTTTTTGTAGGGAGAGACAACAAAGCCTTATTTTAGAATCTACTGAACTTATGAGGATACGAAAAGAGTATCACAAAAAGATTGAAGAAATTGAGAAAGAACATTTTGATGGTCTTTTTCCCATGGTGGACCGCATGAAAGTAAATGATTTTTTTCTTCTAAAGCATATGTAAATACATTGGTTATTTGCTTGAGCAATCATGTAGTTCATAAAATGTTTTGACCTGCATGAAATTCATCATTTGCATAATCAAAGTCATGCATAATGAAGATCATTATATTGGAATCCTCTTAATGTTGAAACATCATTGAAGATTGGATTTCTACATATTGAAATAAAAAATGCACGAGAATCAATTGCAGAAGACCTTGTGAAGATTGGAGTGACAACCAAGGAGGTGTGCTTGCCCATGTAAAATCTTGAACAACTTGAGATGTTATTCTTTGTCCTTAGTTCATTCCATCATCAATGTGCATTTACATGAAATTCATAACTCAATTCAAATACTCGACTAGATGGAACATTCTAGGTATACATGTTTCATTTTATTAATAAATAAAGAATGAAAGGAACATATATGTTGTATAGATTCTAGAAGGGAAGGAAATGTATGACCAATGTCACATGAATGCAAAGTTTTAAAAGACGAGAAGATTGACCTCGTAAATAAATTGAAAAACTTGGACGAAGTCCCTGGGAAATGTCACAAACAGGTGATTTAATGATAAAAGTTTAATCTAAACTTTTTTTTTGCTTCAAAATTCAAGCTCAAACCTATCTTTCTTGTTTTTACTTTCAAATTAAAAAGCATTCAAGAAGATTGATGTAAAGGTGAACTTGGCCTTCTAAAGTTAAAACTCAAAAATTGTGTTATGCATACATGTAGTGCAATATCATGATCAATGCATTGCAAGCATTACAAAACCAAGATGCAAAGGGGATGACAAAGGTAATGCGTCTATTAAATATTTATTTTCCATGATCCTCCTCCTCCATGGGGTTTATTAGATCTTTCACTACCAAAATTTGCATCAAAGGTAACAAGAATATTGAACAAATAATAGTGGTTATGTCCCAAAATATATAAATTGGTGGGTATCCATAATTTGTAAAATATAGGTGCAAGAGGTGGAAGCACTAGTTCAAAGTTTGTACAACACAACTAGACAAAAAATAGAAGAACATGCCAAATCTATTTCCAACATGGAGAAATGGAGACTTGCTATTGAAGATAAAGTAAGCCTACAACCCCATAGGGGTGCGTCCACCATAAAATGAACCACACCCAACTCCTTTATTCCTTTCAAAAGGGCAAGGACTTGAAATTGGAAATTGAGATGCCATGCAACCATTGCACACAATTTATGGTTTAATGACATATTTGATTTGTAAATTTTTTTTATAATAATAATTAGTTTTCTTTAATTTTACAACTTATCTTTATATTTATCCAAGAGTTATTGGAAAGAAAATTGCAAATTTTGAATTTTACATTTTATTTATATATCAATTCCAATGATGATCCAAAACCATGTAAAGTATAATAATTATTCAATCTACATGAATATGAATTTTTTTCAAAAAAATCTAGATTAATTTTGATCATTCTTATGTGACTTACTTAGAACCTCAAGATTAGTTACAAGTGTTTAATTAGTCATTTTTCACCCTCAAATGTTGATATAATTTATTCATATTTTTATATGTCATTCTTGAATGTATATTGCATCACATTATGTAGATTACATGAAATCCTAAATGAAGTTAAAATTTGACAAATGTGTTATTTAAGAGTGGTTATACTTGTAGTGGCTCATTATATTGCAAACTTACCCCATAGTTCTTTTGAAATTTCCATATTTTTACAAAAATGTTTTCACCTAAAAGCTTGAATATTTATGCATTGTAGGAATGTTTTGTGGCTGAAATCCAAAAGCAACTTAATGCATCAATTCTTGAAATAGAGGAACTCCTTAGCGATAAGGTACATTTCCTATTTTTTCATAAATTGTTCAAACTTCTCCTTAAAAACCTAAAGCCTCTAATTATTCAAGTTATGTTGTACAAACAAAAAGCATATGAACAAATTCCGTGGATGTGGGGAAAATAGGTGCAATTAGACATGCAAATGATGACCAAGCAATCAAATTTGAAACATGAGATTGATATTTTTGCCAATAAGTTGAAGGAAAGGGATAAGGCTATTTTGCTTTTGCAAGAACGAGAACTTTTAATTAACAAAATGCAAAACCAAATGTGCATATTCATGCAAGAGAAAGAAAACGATCAACATCAAGTATCTTTTACAACCAAACATGTTGAAATAATTGAGTACTTGTTTTTTCTTATAACAAGATTTTCAAGTTGTTTGATACAAACCACCCATAAAGGTTGATACCACCTTGATGAAGAGTTAGAGTCATCCCTATACAAAAATCAAGATGAGAATGACATGAGGATCTCATGAGAGAAATTTAATAGTGAAATTGTAGAAGGCTTTCAAATTCTTTGATATTCTTTTGTAGTTTTGTCATAAGGGCCTTAATCTATCCCTTGTTTCCTAGGCTACCTATTGACTTCTTACCTTTTAGACTTCTTTCCCTTGAAATTTATGCTTGAGAAATTTTCTATTCCATGGATTTGTTCCTCTCCTTACTATCCATCCACATTCCAATGTCATAAAAACTCTTGGTGAAGCATTGAATAAAAACTAATAGTTGAATCTACACTAATTGCTACACTTTGTTGATTTGCCAAAATGTAGCTATCACTTGTAGATTTGGTGAGAAAGAAGATGCAAACAAGTTTGGAGGAGATGAGGAAGGACATTGACATACTCATGGACAACTTATTGGTGGTGGAGAATTTGAACAAGGAAGGTGTTGCAATGCAACACAAAACCCATCTCAAGGTGTTTTATTATCCAATGACACCTTATTATTGATTCTGACCTTCATCACTTGTATTGAACTATATATAATAGGATTATGGCACCAAAATTCATGTTGCAACTTTGGATTTCTTGTCCAACAATGATGGAATTAAAATTTGGACAATCAATGTTACATTTCACAATGCATTGCATAATAGTAACCTTGGATCTTCACCATTAAACCCTTGCTCCCTTGAAGTTTGTTATTATTTCAAAATAATTGCACCCAATTTTCAAAAAAATCATGTATGATATTAAAGGTTCAATTTTTTTTAATTATTGGATAATTACATTTGGGAATTATGTAGGTGGTAATGTTGGAAAAACAAGTGATGGTGTGTATTGATGTAGAACAAAAACAATGTCAACAAATCGCTAAATTAAGTAGTGTTCATGTTTGTTTGATCCAAGTTGCAGCTAGGAATGTATGTGCCAAACAAGTTGTCATTACTTTCTTGTTATAATGCAAATCATTTTTTTTGCTTAATCTTGATATTAAAGATTGAATAATCTATTGCACAATTGGACATTGACCCAATATGCATACATTCATTACAATCTTCAATGTGTGCCATACGGGGGGCATCATAATCTATTGCAATTTGTAATATGAATAAATTTTGTATTGTTATCTACCTTAGAGTGATAAAAAATAAAATTGTAGATGTGATCTCAATTGCAGTAGAAATAATGACAATTTCCATTATGAAAGGATTTGGAATCACACAGTTTTTTAGTTTTTCTAGTCAATACATGAGATGGAAATTATTCATAAATTAAGTTATATTTGCTGGTCATGTTCAATAGCATGCAAAATGGAAAGAAGTCAAGGACAATATAGAAATCCAAGGGAACTTTCTCAACAACTTCCAAAAAAGTGTAATTGAATTTGAGAAGGAATACAAAGAGTTCACAGTTCTCTACAAGTTGATCTGTGGCCAATGCAATAAATATGTTCAACTCTTAACGGTCTATTGCATAACCTCCCTTGTGTTTTCTTTGCAAATTTCTTAATACATACAACAAAAATGTTTTTTTTTGGGTTAAATATTGACATCTAGTGAAAGTGTTGCCATGAACCAAAGAATAAGAAAATTAAATACATGCACAAAGCCCATATGCATACAAGTCAATGTTAAGTTTAAAACTAGATTTCCACCATGCATTGTTCATTATGGTTAATGTAGATAAGAAAACTTAAAGTCCAACAAATTAATCATTGTTTCACCAAATGACATGGATTATTTATAGAATATAATTAAGTTAGAAAGCCAAATTAGTATAAAATTGATGTCAAAAATGTTTTGAAATATGTGAGGTGTGAATAGACAAGTGAGTTGACAGTTCAAGAAATCAAGGACAAGATGAAAACCTTGAACACAGAGGTGGGGCAACTCCAAAGAGAGGTTTTATATAAGGTGAAGGTCTTGAACAAGATGCACATCAACTATGTTCTCAGTGTAAAAAATCGCACTGCCTTACGAAAGGACATTGCAAATTGTGCTTCCATGGTGAAAGACAAAAAGGTTTTAGATTCACATCTTTTATTATCAAATTGAAACATGTCATCCAAAAAAATGAAAATTCAATTATTTATTCAAGGACAATGGATATGGGAATTAGGAGTTGGTTACCTTTGCATCCAAGTTTGATAGTTCATTGTTAATTGTGGGTTGACACTGTATGTAAACAGTTAGTAGTTGAAGAGTTGGAATTGGATGTGGTAAACTTGGAAATCGTAATCAATAAGGTTGAGAAAGATATGGTGAAAGCACGAAAGACATATCATTTATCATTGAAGGATAGAAACAAAGTTGGCATCTTTATTATTGACCGCAATGATGAGCTTTGCATCCTTTATGAGAGGAACAATGTCCAGGTGAAATTCACATGCCACCTATTTATATTAGTAAATTGATGTTGGTGGATTCATATTTTGTATGATTAATACCTTTGAAGTTAATTTTCATGGTTACAATGGCATATCATATGGGTTCAACCATAAATTTATAAAATGTTGGTTGATAATATATGGTGTAGTCATTTTTTTTTACATATTCCTTGAACACGTGCTTAATGAAGTGATTACCATTGAATTTAATGATGAAAAATAGGCTTTAAACTCCCACAAATTGTATATAAAAGAGGGGATGATTAAATATCCACTTAACCAAAAAATTTTAAAAATATCAAATTCCCAATTTGACCAAAAATGTAACTATCGTTTTCGTTTGGAAGATGACCATGGAATTGTGTACACCTTTAGTAGTCCTTTAAGGTGAAGGCACATATGATCACCATAGTTGAAAATTTTGGGTCTCATATATTCATATCATGTGCTTGAAGTAGATGGAGTTATTAAAGCATTCAAATGTGGAGAGTGCAAAGCGTGTGGATGAGATCAAATTGTTGAAGTTGGCATGCCAACTAGCACACAACTTTATTCTAACCCAACACAAAACCACCCCTGATCCTAAGTTTGTTTACATGGAGTTGGTTAGTCTTAGAGAACAAGTATTATTCTATGTCTCATCCATCCTCTCTTAAACAATAAACACTTCACAATTTGTTTATGAGATCTTAATAAATGAAATTAGGAGTTCTTTTGTTTGTAGGCTTAACAAGTTATTTGTTTGACTACAATTCATAACATGTTAAAGGTTCCCATATCATTTGGCATTAATATGAATAAAAATGTGTCACCATATTTTTATGTTTGAAACAAACTAAAGCTTGATTTAAAAAAGGAATGAGATTGTAACACAAATTATCAAAATTGAATTTTTCATCAATATTGTTTTTGATATTGAAAAGATAACTAAGTTCAAGGGGGGAATAATTGATGTCAAGTCATGTTTGGAAGTTGAAATGGGGACATATGAATCCATGGATTGGGGGGGAGGGGGTGAAAGATGGAGAAAACATGTCAAAATGTTTCCATATTGTCGGAGCTAATAGAGAGGCCTAGCAATTTGGAAAGGTGGCACCTTTTGCCTGGTCGAGATAATACTACTAATGAACTTACAAGAAAATCTCTTGCCATTGAAGAGTTTTTATCTACCAAGGAAGACCAAGCATATGAAAAAGATATCATTCTCGAGGAGGTTTATTTTTCCAAACTATTTTTTATCGAGCCTCATGCCATATATTTTGACAAAATCATGGAAATGAATTTTATGATCACATCAATTTTAGAAAAAGTTGTTGTCTTTTCTTTATTTGAAACCTAGGGCATGATAAATTGTTTATTTATATGTCCTAATTCAAGTTTGATGCATATTCATACTATTGGGTTTGTTTGTTTAGGTCAAGATGCTAGTAGAAGATTTGACACGAAAGGCTACCCTTGCACAACATAAAAGCATTAGAGTTGGCAAACAAATGAATTTCTACCTCTACCAAATGAATGTGGTCACACGTCAAATTACAGCCACAATTTCTGAATTGTCACTTGTTCAGGTAAGAAATGCATTTCAAATAAACATATAACAAATTTTAGGTTACTTATAACAAACCAAAAATTCTACATCACATTCATGAAAACATAATAATTTTTTTGATAAATATGCATTGTGTGATTTAATTTCAATCTCCAATTGAGATAAGGATTGAAACATGGTGTCTTTTAGATTATATTATAAAATCCATGATGCAAAATACTTTTCATTAAACCTTTATATTGATAAATAAAACATGCATGCATCTACATTTCCATTTGAAAATATATGATGGGCGACAGTTTGGATTGTGTCCAACTAATTTAGGCAAATGTGTAACATGGTAGGCAATAACAATTAGAGTGAAACAAGAAAGGGAAAGGGCACAATTGAATCTTGACAAGGCCATTATACGCCTTGAAAATGGAGAAGTAAAATCTTGAACTCTTTGATTCTTATTTGCAATTTTATCCTCTATGAATCCTTAGTTTTAAACCATGTACATGGGTTCTAACTAGGCATCACATTACATTGCTATGTTGTAAGGGAATTTGAATTTAGTGTAAATGATCTTTATGTGTAATACTTAGAGTACTTTAAGAAAGAATGTGCATATAATGATTATAATGATTCCTTTATTAGACCAAATTAAGGATAAAGGACTTATATTCATTTTGTGAATGCACTCACCTTTTTGCACAGCCACCAACAAATGATTCGAAAAAGGCTTGGAATGCACTTTGGAGACAATTTGCTATTATGCACAAATTAAATGTTATTTGTGAAGCTTTGCAACATGAGAAAGAAGAAATACCTCAAAGCAATAGGAGGCCAAGGTAGTATTTCTTTATGGTTTTTGTTTATTTCCTTTATTGTATTTATTACATTATTTCATGTGAAGAAACTACAACCTTGTAATATAGTAGTGCATTCATGTCATGCATCAATTACTAGGTTGTGCCAAGGATATTTCCCACAAATTGATAGATTAAGAAAAAATATGAATGGTCTCATTGATTAGTAACAAAAGGCACAAAAACATTTCAATATTAAATATCCTTAAATGATTCAATTGGCATATGATGTTTTTTATGCAACAAATGATGTTTAAAGCTATGTGACAATTATATAATATGATGATGCAAAATGCACAGGCCAAATACAACAGCAGAATCAAGGCCAAATGCATACATTGCAGAACATTTGGGACTACCAAAATCATTTGGAAATAACTCTCCCTTTCGACCATTAGAGTGTGGGAACACCATTTGCCACTTTCACAAATCTCAAATGAAAGTCATTGAAGTATGACAAGTGAAGATGACAACTTTACAATTACATTAGTTGTGCATATTCCAAATGGAAGCCAATTTTGATCACAAGCAATATCTATCGATTTCATCAAAATTACATAAATGATGAACATAAAAATGTCTTTACTATTGTGATAACATCATTTCCAATGCCACATAATCATACAAGTTCCTTGTAGTTAGACTTTGTCATTTCTTAAGGAGAAGGCTATCAATTGTGTTATCTTTAGCTTTGATTTTTATACATTGACCATCATAACCAACATCCAAAGACTTAAAGAAGCTTGAACTCAAGTAAACGAATGATTGAAAGGTGTGAATACTAATTAGGATATTTAGTACAAGTAATTTGGATGGAAATGGCTTTGGTTGGTAGAAGAATAGGGAATTCATAGGTGTTAATTCTTACAAGGATGATGGTAATTATTGAAGATAATTCAATCTTTGCTAAAAAGATCAAATTTTCATGAACTACTCCAATCTTGGATTCTTCACCCATTCCTCTTCTATGTTCACCTTTGCCCAAGCCATACCATGCATACATGCATTGAAGTTGATCTTGTTCAACTCTTTTGGCATGATACGTATATTTCCAAGCCTTTGTAATACTATCATTTCACCACTAAATTGATGTTGTAGTTGCTTCCTCATGATTGCAATTAAACTCCACGATTAGTTGGATAAGTTTTTCCTAATAGTAGTTAACCTTGTGGTTCCACAACATTATATATACTCCTATTGTGGATGTCATGTCGATGACTAAAACATTCCTTTGAAGATAAAATTGAAGCTTAAGATCTGTATCTCTACCTTCACCCACATCCCCCAATAATATTTGGGTACCTTGGGAGACAAAACAAAATGGTAGAACAAACTTGAATTAGCTTGGACATTCATAAAATCATATATAATGTTCCATGGAATGAAGCCACCATTTGTCATGTATTAGATCTAATGAAAGAAAAACCAATCATTTTGAAATTTGCAATTAAATTTAACTAATTCAAATATTGTGCACTAAAATTATAATATTTGATTAGTGTTGATGGGGTGCCTCTCACCTTATTTTGCTTTCAAATTGTGTAAGTTTTAACAAAATCTATAACTAATAACACCATATCCTTGGGCAAGACTCTTTGAACTAATGGTCTCACCATTGTGCTACATAATTATGTGTAATGAAGTTTCAAAGTGCTCTTTTGAAAAACCTCACAAATACCTTTGGGGTGCTTTAGATGGGGGGTGACCATGTTGCACTTTTGATTAGTCCTTGTTCTTGATACACTTGTTTTGACTTTTTTGTATTATTTGGTCAATCAAAATTGAATTCCTTATTTTCACTATCATGATTTGGGTTGTCTTCTTTTGGGCATAAAAAAAGTAAGTCTATTACACAAGTCCCCATCAAACATTTGTTTGTATCATTCCTAAAATTCATCTAAATTGGACATATGAATGATTGGCAAACACCTACATAATTCTTTTGTACGCAAAAGACATAACTTCACACTTCATTTAATCACCATTTCCACAGGACAAGCCCATCCTTGGGTGGTACCATTAGGAACATCACACCTTGATTTTTCAACCCATCGAACTCTAAAAAATCATAGGAAACATTTAAATGAATATTTTCATTTTTTTAATGAACATATTTATTAGGTTTCATAGATTTTGAAAACCCAATAATATAAAAAAATTGTGTATTTTGATGTTTCTAATCATTGCATTTAGAAGAAAAAAAATAGGAACGTAGTGTTTGGTTTTTTTCCTTGAATTTTTTGGTTAGGAACACAAATTTGAAACATGATTTGAGAATCTTTTTATGAATTTTTTTCCTAAGGTAAATTGAAAGTCATTCTATTTTTAGGTTTTTATTTAATTGATTAAATATGATTTAATTATGAATCTCCAAAGTTGAGGCTATCAATTTTTTAAAGGGCCGTTTTAATTAGGAATATAAAATTTTAAATTTGTAATTAAAAAAAATCTCAAATAAAATTCAAGCTATAAATTATAGCATGTAATTGATAAACATGAAAAAACTAATAATTTATAGTTGTGAAAACATTTAACGAAAAAGGCCTAGAAAAATGATATGATCATTTTTAGTTCCTTAACCATTCCTTGAGGTGGTTCCTACTGGTAGCACCCAAGGATGAGTTTCCCCCATATTCATTACCTCCAAATAGCTTCACAAATATCATAGTACCTTGGTGGCGACATAAATTAAATTATTTTTTAATATGTTGAAACTTCAAAAAACACATTTAAGGGGTAAAATTTTGAACTCTTATTGTTTTGTTCAAAGGGAAGATACTAAATAAAAATCCACTTGACCATTGATAGAATTCAACTTGTTTGAAATATATGTACTTTACAACAACTTTATTTTTTACTATCAAAATTTTCATAATTAATAACCTAAACACTAATCCATGAAACTTAAATTAAATTAATTATTTTACATTCATGTGTTGGATCCACCAAGGTACTATGATACATCCACAATATAATGAAATATTGATGTTGATGCCTTCATTTTGTTCAAACTTTGGCATATCCTTTCCATCTAAGAATGATAAACATATAATAATAGATGTTGGATCCTTTCCTTCAAGTGCCTTATATAAAAAGGTTTCAATCTCTCAAACATGCATTGTGAAATCTCAAGATTTGGATGTTTAGCCTTGAGAAAAAAGAAAAAAGAATTGTATAAGAAAAATTAAACATGTTGCCAATCAATTTGAAAGTCATGTCATTGTATGGATTAGAGAGGTATATTACTTGAATTAAAAAAAATAATACAAAGTACAAAAAACCAAGTTTTCTAGGCTTCAAGGGCACTGAGTGAACATGTCAAGTGACTTGGTATTCCCTTTTAATTCAAATCAAATGGTTTAATATTTTATCTTCTTGGTATTCACTGACAATAACATGTTGTATTCCAAATTTTGGTATTCAGAAATGAACAACATAGTCAACAAGTCTTATAATATAATTTAGTAAGTGTTGAAGGCAAGGTTTGAGATAAGGTTGGGAATATTCAATACAAGTACAAAGGCTTGATTGATAGGCAATGCAAAATACTATTTATAAATTTCCACAAATTTGGTTTTTAACATCAAAATCTCCCAAATGGACATGTTGAAAAATATAAATGCATGTATAATAGATTCTCCAATGGTGTTCTTTTGACTTTTGATTTTTAATTTCTGATTTGGTAGACATTAACATGTAAGACATGATGCCTGTACCAAACACATCTTAGTTTTGGTGGCAACTTTTACTTACATATCTATGCATATTAGAGACCCAAATTCCTCCCATTAGTCACCACTTAAAAAAAACACAACACTTGCCAATTAATTATAAATTCATGGGACTAGCCACTTGAACTTCCCATCCTATTTCCGTCATTGCATAATTTGAAATATTCTTACCTCCATTGAGAGGGACACATAACCCTTATGCAACTTCAAAAAAATTGTTTTGTTGTAAGACATAATGGAACTTGTAGCCCATGTAAAAGACATGATGTTTGTATCAAACATGTCTTATTTTTGGTGGCAACTTTTGTTTATGTATCTATGCATGTTAGAATGCAAATTCTTGTTTGTTATCATTTAAAAAATAAATCAAGTAGATGTAAACTCATTAGACCACCCACTTGAACTTCCCACCTTATTTCCATCATTAAATTTGAGATGTTTTTAGACATCCAACACATGATCCTTATGCAACCTCAATACAATTTTTGTTGTTGTTAGACTCGATGGAACTTGGAGCCCATGTAAGACATGATGCATGTACCAAACACACCTACTTTATGGTGGCAATTTTTGTTTTTATATCTATGCATGTCCTAAACCCAACATGTTGTCAACTATCACATGTATTTAAAACACAAGATTTCAAGTAGTTGTAAACTCATTAATTAGCAACGATGCTATCTTGTGAGCTTGTGAGCATGATCATGATAAAATCTTTTTAAGAATATTTTGATGATGTGGACAACATATTATTGGAATATTCCTTGCCACATATGCTAGAATATAAAATGACATGGCAAAATGTTTTGCCATGTGGACATGTTTGAAATGAAAATGGATGAAATTCATCTTAGAAGACTGTGTTCGATGAAAATTCCCAAATTAACTTTTTTTGGGGTAAATGTTTATCCTTAAAACTATAATTTGTTCATTCTCTAAAGTTTATTGAATAATATATTAATGATCCTTAGAGGGTTGAATGTCATGTAAAATACTATACTTGGACAAGACATTCAAAACATTCAGGTGATATTTTGTCACTAAATTACAAAATATGCATATTTTCATTCTTTAACAAGACACAAGTAACATGACACATGACAAAAATAATGCCTTGGTAGAAGAGAAATGTAATCAAACTATCTAAGCTAATATGCAAAAACAAAAACCAATGCCCAGTGGGCACTCCATTTACAGAAATGAAAATAATTTTAAATTCATTATTTATGTTTCAAAAAATGCCAGAGAAATTTTGCATCACATACAAATATTTCATATCTATTAACTACCTCCAAATGTACTTTGTGAAAATCCCTTTATCCCATGTTGTACAACTCAACAATAACATTCCAATTATTTTAGAAATATCACCTTAGCATGATTCGTTAGGCACTGCATTTCATTCCAACTCCATGTCGGGAAATGAATGAAAGGTTTTGTTTAGCCACAATACATCACATTTTGTAGGGAAATAGAGGTTTTTGTGATGCACCCACTTCCCTTGACTACCCAAAGAACCTACCATCAATTGTGTGAAATCAACACAAATGCAACTAGGGAAATTTCCAATTGTCACCACATATTATTTTGTGCTAGGAGGTGGATTAGAGCTAATGATGTAAATATGTCCATAACTTGGTGGAGGAACTTCAATAAATGGCAAAACAACACCTTCCAAAGTTCATCCAACCTCCCACCTATTTGTTTGTTGTGTTGAAAACTTGAGCGTTGTTATTCACCAAATAAGCTTGTTATTGTGAGTTTTTGGCCAAGCTTTAGGATTTGCATGTTGGTTATGAAAAGTTGTACTTTCATTCACAAATAGGGTTTGAGGAACACATTTGCGCGTTTCACACGAGACAAATCATGCCTCTTACAAAACTATCACCAAGTCAATCAAGTCAATCCCAACTTGCACTGGCCACATTGATGGGACAAGTGGCTTATCGACATAATACTTCCTTCCAATTCCTCTAACAAAACAAATCAAATCATCTGCACAAAAATAGAACTTGTGATGGATTGGTGTAAACCCTTTCAAATTAAGCCACAAACCATCGTAACAAGGATTAGGTATGCCACAAATTGTTTTTCTAGCTATGATTCTAGCATCGTAATGTTTCATGGAATCTTTTTTAATTATAAGGCAATGAGTATTTAATGATGGTGGGCACCTCTTAATTCTCCAAACACCATCCCCACACACATGCTTTTGAACCTTTAATCCTTGAAAAGTCAAAACAAATGGCTCACCCTTGGCAATCCCACTGGATTTGCCAACATCAATATTTGAGCCAACAAAGCCATTTGACATTGTGTTAATTCTCAGTCAAAATAAATTCACATGATCATGCTTGTATGAATTGCCCTGTAACCATGGGGCTATGTCAACCCTTTGTTTTGTGGATTCAAAACCTTCTTAACCCTCCAAATGAGGTATCCTATTAGTGAAGGAAGACTCATTGGTGTATTTAACGATGGTGTTGGCCATTTGCGACGGGTCACCATATTGGCTTGTTCGTCATGGTTTCAATTCATCCTTACTAGGACCTTCTCCACATCTTCCACCATTCAAATATACCTTGTAAGATGCACTTTGTTTGAAGTTGCAATGAAAAGGCATTAGGCACTTTTCCCAAACTGTTATAGCTAAATATTGTGGACTATTTTAGAGAGGTTACAAGTCAACATGTTGGCAAACTCCTTTAGGTTGAACCTTTGTAAACATTTTCAAAGGAAAACAAATCATATATTGGAGTCATGAAAATGATTAAATAACTTCACAAATAATCACAAATAAAGTCAAGGTGTTTGACATGTAACATGAAGCCCCCCCATTGTCTAACACATAAATGCCATAAACACAACCAATTATTGAGCTTGTGAATTGCCCTTTTGGCTGTAACCCTTGAAGAAAACCACCAAGATTGAATTGTTGCATATCAAACATTTGCTTCTTCCAAAGATGTTACGTTCTTGTATTTGAAACACAAGGCCTTGTGTCATTTTTGTAATTCCAACATAATCACCTATTTTTGTGTTTATCAAGCATTTGAGTCCAATGGAACGAGTAAGTTTGTTCCTTATCAACCATCTTCATAAAGGCATCTTCAAAACTATACACAATACAAACAACATTCCAATTAGCTTGTGCATTATCTGCTATGAACCCCTTGAAATTGGGGTTTGCAAGACCAAACCTAAACATCACTTGGTTCAATTTTCTCCACATGACACACTAAACTTTTGTGGATTCAGATTGCATGTCGCAAATTACAATGGTGAACACTTTGTAGGACATAAGGTCATAAACATGACAAGCCATGGTTGTCCATTCCTGAACATGTTTGACATGATTAAACATCAACTAATAATTTTGAAAATCACCACCAGGTTACATGCACCTCACCAAATCAACCCTGCATATTAGCCCATAAAGTGACATTTAAAAAAGAAACACCTTTTGCCCATCCATTTGTCTAGGGAAACAACTATCTTAAATGTAATCATAAGGATTTTTCAACTTCAGAAAAAATATGTTATCCATGGGGCCTTGAATACTAGCATCGTGCTTAAAGGATGTAATGAGGTTCCAAATGTTGGGAGAACAGAAGAGTTGGAACTTGTCCATCACCTTGTCAAGTTTTTCACCTTAAAGAATTTCCACAGGTCCTTCACCATTCTCATCGAACAAATGATGTGCCAAGAATGCTTTATTGGAATTCAAGGCAATTTCAAAGATTTTGGTGTCAAGGATACGAAAAACTTGACCTTTTACCAAAACCAACTCATAGGTAGGCAAACATCTTCATCAAAAGAATCATTGAGATCAATAAAAGTTGATGAAGGGAAATGTGAAGATGAAACCAATGCTTCCTACTTCACAACAAAAGCCTCAAAAGCCACATTCACCACAAATGCAATTGTCCTTGGGTGAGGATTGTGCCTCGAGAACATTGTATCAAGTTGTTGTCAACAATCTTATACCTCCCTACCTTGACATCCCAATGGACCCCATTAGGATTTGAAACAAACTCCTGGTATATTGAATTTTTGACAAGATTATTGTGATCATAAGCATCATCTCTTGAAACATGAATAGAACCACGCTAAAAACTAGACATATACAACAAACATTTTTCCATGACTTTCGCATTCCTATAATCATCAACTAAGATTTTAAGATCAACCTTGCCTTCACTATAAATCATAGAGTATAGATTGTTAGAAAGAAAAGTAGAAGAGTACAAAATTAAGAAGACGACAATGGAGTTTTTCAAACTACACATTGATAACTCAATTCACCACCACAAACATTGAACATGTTGAAGAATGTCATGAGAAGAAGCAAGGAAAAGGGAAGAAGGTGAATTTTTAAAATTCTAGTGAGAATTAACCATATTTGCTATGTGTGGGATCCCTAGAATCCTTCGTAAGGTTGTCCATAGACCATTCCAAAAATAATTTTAGAAATAATTGTGTCATTTTCAAGCCTATCTACTACATTTCTTTCTTAATAAATACTTCCCTCTCTTCGTAACTTTTTAAAGGACTATTTTTTATCTTTCTTGAAAAATATTTCCATTTTATTGTTATTTCATTTTGTTTCCCTATCCATCGACACTTGTCTTTTCATCTACATTATATAAAGTCATTACTAGTGCGTAGCATTGCATAGATTTTTTTAAAAATATGGATATTGTCACAACATAGGGTTTATCACTAAAGTGACCCATGCATTGTGAACAATAGCAAAACAAAAATTGAAAAAAAACAATTATCAAAAAATGACAAATAGGTTGGAACAAAGGAATTCATAAATGCACATTTAATTGGTTATGTTTAATGATTAAGGTATGACATTGTTCAAGAACCAATAAGATGTTAGTGCAAACATTGCAAATTAAAATCTTCTAAATTAATGTGTTATGAAAATGGTAAGTTTATGCGGTCATTGTGTAAGTAACAAGGGCAAAACCCAATTTGTACACACACTACCACCAAAGTGGGGTGCAATTTACTAGCTTAAATCACTATGGGACTTTAAAAGTGAAATAACCTCATTGCATTTTATTGATTTCACCATAATGAATGTTATTTCACTATATTATCACTATGTAAACATCATGTTTCATTAATAGTTAACATAATCCATTATTACAATTTATTATAATAAATAGGTTTATTTCTATGTTAAAAAAAAGTTTATATCTATGTTATATTATGATATACCCTATATTATTTAAAGTTATTTTAACTTATATTTTATGTTATTATAGGCTATTATAAATTATTGTACCTTAAATTATTATATGTTATTTTACCTTAAGGTATCTTAACTAGTTTATTATAAGCTTTTAAGTTATTATAAATTAAATTATTCAACTAACTTTAGGGTATATTTTAAATTATTTTATTTTAAATTAATATATGTTATTTCAAGTTATACTTTAAGTTATTCCAAGTCATTCTACTTTATGTTGCTATAAATTATTTTATCCTAAGTATAATAACTTAAAATAATTTAAAACAAAATATAAGGACCCAAGGTAAAAATAACTTAGAATAAAAAACAATAACCTATGAAAAATAATTTTAAATACCCTACAATATAATAACTACCAATAGCCCATAACCTATAACATAGAATATCAAACAATAATTTATAATACAATAGTCATTAATAGTTATAATATAACATATAATAATCAACAATAATTTATAATACAATAACCATTAATAAAATAACCATAAATAACCACCAATAAAATAACCACCAATGGCTTACAACGGAATAATCACCAATAGCCATTAATAAATTAACCACCAATAGTCATTAATATAATACCAATTAATAATCACCAATATCCACCAATGGAATAGCCACCAATAGCCATCAATATAATAACCATTAATAAACACTAATATCCACCAATAGAATAACCACCAATAACCATTGATATAATAGCCACCAATAGCCATTAATAGAATAGCCACTAATAGCCATTAATAGAATAGCCACCAATAGCCATGAATAGAATAACCACCAATAGCCATGAATAGAATAACCACCAATAGCCATGAATAGAATAGCCACCAATAGCCATGAATAGAATAACCACCAATAGCCATGAATAGAATAACCACCAATAGCCATGAATATAATAGCCACCAATAGCCATGAATATAATAGCCACCAATAGCCATGAATAGAATAGGCACCAATAGCCATGAATAGAATAGCCACCAATAGCCATGAATAGAATAGCCACCAATAGCCATGAATAGAATAGCTACCAATAGCCATGAATAGAATAGCCACCAATAGCCATGAATAGAATAGGCACCAATAGCCATGAATAGAATAGCTACCAATAGCCATGAATAGAATAGGCACCAATAGCCATGAATAGAATAGCTACCAATAGCCATGAATAGAATAGCCACCAATAGCCATGAATAGAATAGCTACCAATAGCCATGAATAGAATAG
>Ga0209208_10000978_pt1 | contig 39365 bp, 35 predicted proteins | sample S1TSphfallax_3_FD_187694 | JGI IMG/M metagenome (GOLD analysis project Ga0209208, IMG submission 187694) | Host-associated microbial communities from peat moss isolated from Minnesota, USA - S1T2_Fd - Sphagnum fallax MG (SPAdes) (version 2) | ecosystem: Host-associated > Plants > Peat moss >... | reverse complement strand
TTGGCAAATTATTGAAGAGTTTGGGTGACTAGTGAAGATTTGAAGTGTTTTCATCTGATTCCTGGATAGTTTTGGCAAATTATTGAAGAGTTTGGGTGACATGTGAAGATTTGAAGTGTTTTCATCTGATCCCTAGATAGTTTTGGCAAATTATTGAAGAGTTTGGGTGACATGTGAAGATTTGAAGTGTTTTCATCTGATCCCTAGATAGTTTTGGCAAATTATTGAAGAGTTTGGGTGACATGTGAAGATTGAATTTATTTTCATAAGAATGGGAAATGAACGTTTGTTTAATGTTTGTCATTATCATTTGCATTTCTTTATTTATCCATTCTATTGTATACATGTTTCATACACATAGGAGAATGTAATAAATGTGAATTAAAAACATACAACATTAGTATAGTTTTGGACATTATAACATTAACCAAGCACTAGTTACACTTATGTGATTCTTATTAGTGTGGATTAGTGTTAGACGGTTATGAAATAGTGGTTTGGAATCAAGTCAAGTATCATCTTGTTCTCTCACAAAGAACTATGCAAGTATCATCATTGGTAATACTCACATTGAAGCTTTAAACCTTTGGTAGTCGTTTCAGTGAGAACCATTCATTTGATAATTAATCATCCAATAAATTAAAATTTAAAAATGTGAGAATTATTCAAGGTTTAAAAAAACCTTGAAGACAATTCTCAATTTTAGAGGTCTATAATTAAAGGGGTACCTACTTTAAAGGTAGGATTTTTTTTTAAAAAATTGATTGGTTGTGCTGCATCACAAAGTTCAATGTTTTTATTTCAATGGCTCATTTTGATTTTGATTTTTTTTCATATTTTCAACGTATTCATATGAATAAAGTTTATACCCTTGATGCTTCTCATAAAACTTTTAAATTTTTCTTGAAAAGAGCCAAATTGAGTTTTACAACTCTATGAGAAAATTAAAATCATTGGTTTCACAAAAAAATCAAAAACTACCCAACAATGGTGTGGACACACCCTAGTCACAAATCAAAACAAATAAGAACCTAGGTGAGGACTTCAAAGTTTACAAAGACTTTGATTCAATAGAGGAGTTAAAACTTATGACTCAAACAACCACACAACTCATGAATCGTGACCTTCAAGCTGCTTGATAGAACTAGATATCAAAAAGAAAAATTTGCAAAATAAACTTGTAACATTACACCATATGAAAAAGGTAATTTGAAAATCATATGTATTTGATATGAAGTTCATAACAACTTGAGTGACTAGTCTTGAGTACTCACCTCTTGTGTTTTGTGAGTTACAACGTTATGCATCGAAAACCAATTAAAAATTGAATTGAATCCAAACTTGAATTTCCAAAGGTACTGTAAAACAACAAATTTGCACAATCACATCAAATCTAATGGATTTTCACTCAATGCCATTGCACGACCTTTTACAACCAAAACTTCCAAAGTTCATTTATTGTTAAAGCCTCACAATCTTGTCTAAGTTACAAAAGACAGTATATGATACATTATGTACACATAGTTGCAATGGCAATCCTATCCTCCATGTGGCTTCACCAAGCTTTTTCATCCATTATTTTGGATGACCATAAACTTATTTGCACAAAAGGTGTGATTACATTTGCAAGTACTTTTATGCTTCATTAATGTCCAAACATTTACATGTGTGCATAATATATATGATGACAAGAGTAAATGCATGAATATTGGACATTTGTTCTAATGTGCACACATATCTATTATGTAAGTTTTTAATAAATAGGTAGCTAGCCTAGCCTAAGAAACTTAGGCTTAGCCTAACAACCAACCTAGGCTACCTAGGCCTAGTTAAACTACTTAGGCCTATAAGTAATTTAAACAACAACCTCAGCTTAAACTAAGCATATAAATAGGTTGCAAAGCAAGCCTCATGTCATCTTCACATTTGGGGACCAAGTCTTTAAAATCATTGCATCACATCTTCAACATACAATAATTTGTATAATCATATTTTCATGATGATTTTTTTTACCTATTTGAATAACTTAACTTAACTAACTCACTTAACTTACATACCTAACTTTTTGTGTATTTATCTTAGCTATCTAGTTTAGCAACCTACCTATTTACTTTCCTGACTTAACCTATCTAAGTTAGCTACATACCTACCCTACCCTATGTCTTATAGTAGTTATATATTTTAGCTTAGCTACTTTCACTACCTAGTCTAACAAGTTAGTTATCTAATTTACCTACCTAGCTTACATAACCTACTTGCCTACCTTCTTAATGTAGCTATTTTTTAAAGTCTAATCTACCTAAGTTAACTACCTACCTAGTTACTTCCTCTAACTACTTACCTAGCTGAATTAGTACCTATCTAACCTACCTACCTATTTAGTACAAAGCTCAAATCTACCTATCATCCACCTACTTATAACCTACTTGTTCCTATATCCTACCAACCTATTTATTTTCTTATTAATTATCAACCCTTATCACATTTTCATTGATGATCTGCTCATCCAATGTATAGTTTAATCATAATTTATAGTTGCACTTGCAACTAAAAGTAAGGCCTACCTATGATAGTTACAAAAGCAACTTGTTTGTCAATTTATTGTTTGACGTGATAACTATGATTGACATGAATTCACATTTCATCCACCCTTTCATCTAAAATACATAATAGTTGTAATTGCAATTAAAAGATTTAATTACACTTGCAAGTTGGGGACATGTAGGATTACAACAATTGCAATCACAAAATTAATCAATTTCAACACTTTAGCTTCTTTTATGATAATCTTATATTTGAAATATGAGCATCTAAATCATTATTTTCCACAAATGAAGGACTTTCAACTACAATTGCAAATATAGAGTTGAATGGAAACATTTTTTTGTACCAAATCTCCTTTTGCAAGTAAGAAAATGAACAACAAAAGGAGACCTATGCAAGATGATTGATTTGGAGAAAAATTTATACAAACTTGGTATAAAGTGGTGAAAATTGATGCATGTGAAAAGAGAAGATGGTGCATGGTCCACCATTAAGGCAAATATCTAGAGCATTGACAACATGAAGGCATTGCTCTAAAAGGTGATAGATCTTGAAGTGAGCTACCAAATTGGTGATGCTAGAAATTTCCACCATGATTAGTTTGAGGCAAAAAGTCTATTTTTCTCCTTAAAATCCAAGCTTACAAGTGGCTGCTGACTTACAAATTTTAGGAAGTTTGGTGATTTTTCACTAGAAAAAAAACATTGATATGGATATGAAAAAAGGTTTTTCCTTTTAATATTGTTGTAAATGGATTAATAAATAAAGCATGAGGTCAAACGTTAATATGCAAATGGGATGAAGTTGAGTTAACTTTATATGTTAACCTAGGCTGTAGGATAAATTGAGTCATAAACCAATTATGTTATTGTGACCCCGAACCTCAAGTCAAAATTTCCTTTTAAGATGTTTACTTACCATGAAACATCATCCAAATTCTCATCAAATATTTCAACTTAGCAAGTGAAAAAACCACTTCCATATTGTAACAATCTTTACAATTAAAGATTCAAAAGCTTGGGTTATGATTCTTGCCTTATTAAGGATTGTTTTATCATTATGGGTTGGTTATACCATTCATCACCTAATATCCTTGCCTAAATAGGAAAGATTTTATTTCATCTAAACTATTTTTATTCAAAAATAGTTCTTGGATCATAGTTAAATTTCCAAAAACTCTAATAAGCCCTTAGCATTTATGGCATGAATATTACATGCAACATAAAAGTTATTTGATGCTCCCATACAATTTTGAAATTTTCTTTTTAAATAACATATGACAACTCTAAAATCCCAAAATTGAAAATTCAAGTCCATTGCAAATGCCTTGGCATCCTTATATTGCATTTGGCAATGCATAGAAAGTCTCAGAAATCCAAATATGTTTTTTAGGATGGTTGGTTACTTCCCTAACATTTTCCAAATTCCTAATGTTCTTCAAAATTTCATGCTGGGAATGCCAACTATTTCAACAATACAAATCAAAAACTTGACTCACTTACAACACTAATCACTTGCACTTATATTACTTTGCACTTCCATATCTACTAGATAAAATGAGTTGGGTCACTTACTAAAATATGGCTACAAATCCTGAAGAATATCATAAGACTAAACCCTAAACCCTAAAACTATGAACTGTAAAGAAATGTGCATTGAATGTATGTATGATTCATTTCAAGCTTTGTCACATGAAGCTGGACATCACATACTACCAAACAACAGTTGTGAGTCTTATGATGACAGAATTTGTGATTACAAAATTGGCAAATAAACATCAAGGTGATTGTGGAGAGAAACCTATCCACAAAAACATATTGATGTAACAAAACATTATATTGTGTCTGTTCTGGCCAAATCCAAAACCGAAACAAAAACAACAATACATGAGTGTGTTTATAACAACTCATAACCAAAGAGTCTGTCATCAGACCATCATCACCTTCATCATAAGTGGCAGTAGGGTAACTTAGCTGCCATTACTCCCCCCACAGACTTCATCAGCTCTGTGTAAATAATCTGGCTCAAGAATGAGGGGCAAATTATTCCACAAAAGGTCTGTGTTGTGAGTCCCTGATGCAGATTAGAAGATCACTCCAAGAATGTACAGAAGCTGCTTGAGCCCAATTAAAGTTGTGTGACAAGACCCTAGGTTTTCGCATTCTTGATCAAAGATGTGAAGGTGACTTGAGATGTAGGACCTGCAGGTCCAGCTGGTTTTGGTGCCAACTCAAAGCTCTCATACCTATTGAACAATTCAGCTACAAAGAGTCTTGAGATTGTCACCACAAGATCCTTCCCAGCGCATTGCTTGTTTTGCAAAGTTGGGCTATCGGTCTCTCTTCCATTGGACCAGAACACAGAGGAGATGAGCTTCTCACCTTCGGGCCCAAGAAATCTCTTGGGGTTGAAAGTCCCAGGATCAGCAAACACCTTTGGGTCATTTGTTACAAATGGTTGATACCCAAACAGCATCTCACCCTTCTTGATCTCAAAAGACGCATCATGAGACTCGAGTATGAAATCTTTCTTGGCTCTTCCATATTGGAAAGGCACTGGGGGGTTGATTCTGAAGCATTCATAGACCACAGAAGTCACCAATGACATCTTCCCAAGCGATTGCAACGAAATTTTGTTCTCTCCAGTTGCAGCAAGTACATCTTTCACCTCACTCGCTAGCTCCCTCATCAAGTCTGGGCCAACTCCACCTGCATTGAATCCAGCCAAAATTGAATAATATAGTCAATTACAGTTGAACATAGAGCAGCACTCTTGGTCAGAGAACTCAGGAATATTAGCAGATGATGATGTAAACCATCACAATAATAAAATTGCATTGTATTATGAGGTTGTTCCTCCTGTGCAATTTACTATTGACCGCTTCAGCATTCTGTAAGATCCCAAACTGTCAGGCATTGAGCTCTTACAGATTGTAAGATTACTCTTTTTGCAAATAGGGTGTAAAAGAAGAGATGTTTTATGCTTCTTCTTTATGTAGGACAAGGACTCCTAACCTGTCCATTCCAATTTTTCAAAACCAGTTTAGGGCTCCAAATGGGTCTCTTCTGCTGCTTTATCAATGCCAGCTTAGGGCTCAACATAGGTCCCTTTTGCTTTCTCAAAACCAGATCAGGGCTCCAAATAGGTCCCTTCTGCTGCTTTCTCAACACCAGCTTAGGGCTTCAAATGGGTCCCTTCTGCTGCTTTCTTGACACCAGCTTAGGGCTCCAAAATGGTCCATTCTGCTGTTTTCTAAAAGCCAGCTTAGGGCCCCAAAATGGGTCCCTTCTGCAGTTTTCTCGAAGCCAGCTTAGGGCTCCGAAAGGGATCCCTTCTGCTGTTTTCTTGAATCTATCATAGGGCTCCAAAATGGGTCCCTTCTGCTGCTTTCTAGATGTGTGAAAGTCCATCTCCTATACTAATAGACATTATTCTCCTTTTAAAGAGGACAGGTGAGGCAGAGATTGTCATGAGATGGGGGTTATCAGGTTCTCACCTATTTCTCTTACCACTGCTGGGAAAAAGATATTAAATCCTCCAAAGGCATTAAAGGAGAGAAAGAATAACAAGTTGTTGGCTGCATCATTACGGTCGATACCAAGTGCCTCAGCTTTCCCAAGTGCATCTGTGGCATATGTTGTGATGAACTTGAAGATAGGATCATACTGACTCTTCACCAGGATGAACGGCAATGGGAAACTGTGCACGGTTAGCTCCTCAATAGCATGTGGCAAGCCAAGACTAGCTACTGGAGCAAGTTGGGGCGCAGTCCAGAGACTTGCATGTTCACCCCCTTTTGTACCTGCAAATGACTCTTCTATTAGTGAAGAAGAAAAAAACTGAATCAGCTTCAACCAAGATTGCTCAACATTTGTTCTACTAGCATATTGAAGCTCATAAAAATCCATTTCTGTTAACACCGTCTTTAACGCTGTCTTTATACATAGACAAGGGAAGTTATTGTATTACTGTAGAAAATATTCACAAACATACATGGTATGTGGAATAGACTTGTGCCTAGGTTTGAAAATAGAAGCCTACTTATGTGACTAACAAGATTGTTAGAATGGGAGCCTTGAATTGTTTTGAGAAGTTCTCTTCAAATAAACAAGCACTCAAATATTGTAATGGGATCATACAAAGGCTTCTCTGTAAGGTGTCAAGGCAAAAGTTTGTGGGCGATGAGATTGTTCAAAATTGGTGGCATGAATTATTTCGAAGAGCTAGCTGCATTAGTGAGCTAGTACTTAATTCTTGCATGTCTTTTGGCATGTGTGTGGCCCATAACAAAAATACAACATGTTTCTTCAAAGTGCAAAGAGCTTTTAACAGGAATTTTGAGCTAAGTTTAACACAGTAATGTGCTTCTCTGATTTTACTGAAGGGTGCACAAACCCTAACATTTCTCTTTAGGGTTTCAACCTTGCCCTTCTCCTCATATTAACAGACAGGGTTCTGGCACAGGGTTTGTGCACATTACTTATTGCAGTAGATTGAGGTTCAAATATCTCTCATCAGAATTGAGAAATCTTTCATTCTCATGAAATCTAAGAACACCAGGACAAGGTTATTAAAACTTCTTCTATAGATCAATGAGGTTCAAATATTGCACAATTCAGGCTCTAACAAGCACACAAGCTAAGAAATTTATACAACAAAAAGAAAATTGAGTTCAGAAGTACCCAACCAAGCTTATAGCTTCCATACCCAAGCTTGCTTCACCAGGTGCAACAGGATCTCGATGCACAACTCCACGGAACAGGAAGTTGAAGGCAAATTGTGCACACTCGGTTGAGAAGCTGGCAGTCCCACCTTCTTCAAGTGCTGTTTCCCAGACAATGAAAGACTCTCCAATTGCATTGCTGCAACCCAAAAAGCAGCAAAACTTGCATGGATGTGGTTAGTTAGAAATTCTGAACCTCCTCAGAGATCAAGAACAAATGCCAAATTCATGACATTGGGTTGATTGATGGTGTGCAAATCCACAATGGTCATGGGTCATGAACAGGTGTAGAGATTGACATGCTGCAAAGATGAGAGGATTGCACAACAATGTCAATCTCGAGAGCTTCAAGGCCTTGATGCAGTTAATGGACTAGTACTCCTCTGAGGTTAGGTGTATGTATGGTTTTGGTACAATAGTACGCTAGTACCTGAACTCAGAGAAAAGCCTGGGTCCGTTGTCCTTGAGGATATTGAAGCAGAAGGTTTTGAGCGTGGTGTGGCGTTCCTCTGATGGGTCCAAGTAGGGAAGAACTCTGTAGCCTCCTGTGAAGCTCAGGCTGAACAATCAACAACATGACACAAAGCAAAAGGGCAGCTCAGGAAACAAACTTGTAACAACAAAGCCATGAAGATTGCAGTGCAACAGGACCTGCAAGTACTAGTTCTCTAGCTCCAAGTGCAAGATCTAATATCGCAGTTTGTTTTTCTTTAGAATGCATAGAATCGAGAAGCAAAGCTCAACAATTTCAGACAATGTTCTGATGCAGATGGATTTGAGCTTTGATGGAAAAAGACTTGGGCGGTATTGGATCTGCAAACTACCTGGGTCTGTAAGTCCCGGTGAAGACGTCCTTTTTCTCGACCAGACTCGTGTCGAAGAGGACGGGGAAGCTCTTCTGGTCTAGGAGCGCGATCACACGCGGGTCTGGAAACCCTGGGGGTCCAGGAGGCATGTTGACGCGGTACACCGTGGATTTGTACTCGTCTATACGCGACTTGAAGAAGGTGTCGATCCCTTGGAACCAGAAATAATCCAAGCGATCCTTGACGGCCCCGAAGAAGGGAGTTCCATAGGTGCCAGGGATCTTCTTTAATGGGAGCCGATCATCCGAGTCCCCCGTTGCTGCTTTTGTTGATGTTGCCATAGCTATAACAGAACAGCAAAAGATGCCGAACATTAAACACTGGACTGCTGAGCATTTACCTTTGAAGAAGACCACCACAGTCAGATCTTCATGCAACCTTCAAGACGAAGAAGCTGTGACAAGTACCCAAGCTTTTCTCCAACTTTCAAATTTTGGAAATGCAGGACTCTTTGTACAGATTCATGATCAGTTGGTACCCAAATGGTTTAGAGCTTTCCGATTTCCAAAAGCAGCAGGAACTGTTTCCAGATTTGATGCTTTTACCTTGGAGAGAAGACAACTAGAAACTTGTCGTCAACGGCCGCGGCTTGAAGAATGTTCAACAACCAGCTCGAGTCTCAAGTTGTAGGCTCCTCCAACTGCAGCGAAGCTTTGCATCCACCACCTGAAGCAGCATCATGAGACTAGATCATCTTCCAAAACTTGATCAGCACTAGAAGAATATTGCCATACCCAAATATCTCAAGCAGTGGCAAAGCTGGAACCTTGAACCTTGATCATGATCATGAGTCTATCGATAGACTTGACTCGGATAGTGACCGAAAGACTACACTGGATGCTGCAGCTCTACTTCTTATTCAAAGCTATAGAAGATTCGTCTCGCTGACTAGCAACTAGTCGCCCAAGAGACGAACAAGTTCAACGGATCTTGCAGCTCCGATGAACAATATGAAGAATATCTCCAACATTTGAGACTGAAACATTTGGATCCCGGTATAGCTAGCTAGATACTTCCTCAGATCTCTCAGTTCATCACAACACATCGTGACAGAAGAAGAACTTCACAATAACATTGTTGTGACGACTGTAAGCTGATGCCATTGTAAAACTAGCTTAGCGAGCAAAACTGTTTTCCTCTTGAAAACCTTCGGATCTGAAGACGATATTGAGGATCGGGACTTTGACGAGTCCTCCGCCACAGCTAGAGGAAGAAATGCTCTTTACCTCCAAAAGATGCAGCTGGAATTATTCCTCTCAATCGACCTGCTGCAGCTGCCGCAATCAGATTCTTTCGATCCACAAACCCTTGAACAAAAACAACAAATAGTCTTCCACTTTTGTCCACGGATGATCCTCTAAACCACGTTCAGAACAAACCAAAAAACAGATCAAAAAAACGGATCTAGCAAAGCTTCTGAAACTCCAGTGAGGTCAAAGGAAAAAATTCTAGTCAGTACAGCAGCTGCTGCTGGCTGTTTACAAAGTCGAGATCCACAAACTCTTGAGCTCTCCTTGTGGCACAAACTGCAAAACCCAAAGCTGAAAATCGCAGCAGATTCCTCAACAAAAGCTAATATAACTTATAACTAGTCTAAATATGAGCAATTAAATTTTTAAAAACTCGAAGAAAAATCACAAAACAACACCAGAAAGAAAAGAACTCGATAATTATTATTGTAAGATCTAAAACTCTGTAAGAGAATTTATTTTTTATAAACTTTCTCGCTGTCTCTCTCTCTCTCACCTCCCTCTTCCGCAAATTGACACTAAAATGCAGAAGATATTTGTGAAAAATGAGCTTGAAGCTGTCAGAGCGGAATAGTATGGAATCCTTGGCAAGAATTTCGTGTGTAGCTACTAAATGCTGTGGCCACTTTGGGATGGATAACTCTGACTGTGCTGCAAAACCTTGCTTCTCGAATACAGAAAGGGGAAAAAAAAATTCTTAGTGGAAAAATGTGGCAGCAAAAAACCAACAAAAAACAAAAAAACATTAACATTAACTAAGTTCACACGTGCTTCTTATTCTGTCTTTCATGTGGGAGGGCTTTTGAGTGCCTTCTTGCAGTGGAAAATTTAATAAGTCTGAATTCTGCAAAGCTACATGTGGTCTTTTCTTCGTCCCCAGAAGACTGACAAAAACGTGTAAAGACCAAAAAAAAAAAGAACCAAGGAAGAAAGGAAGGAAGAAGACCGAATAAATTCACCTTGTTTTCTCGCCACTATCGGCTATAGTGTGTGATCAATTAGGTGGTGTTTTATGAAGACGTGTATATAATTTGTGAACTAAGTAAGTGTGATTAAGTCGCATCCTAATCGAAGTAAACGAAGTAAATGGTTTTCTCTTTTTCTTTTTTGGGTGTTTCATTAAGGAAGATGCATAGTTTGTAGACCACTAGTAAATAAAATTATACCCGATTTTTTAAGAATATGCATAGTTTGTGAACTACGTGTTATTAAATGGCTTCCTAGTTTATGGATTAAGTGTGTGGCATTTTTAGGACAATGTATGGTTAGTAGATGAAGGGTGATTGAGTAAAAGTGACTTTTTGTCTTTTTTTTAAGGAAGATGCATGGTTTTGTGAACTAAGTGTGATTAAGTGACATTTCAGAAGAGGTATTGTTTGTGGACTAAGGTTTCGTTTCTCAACACACTGTGGTCTGGTCACACACTCATCTGCAACCTTAATTAATTGGGTCAAACGATAACAAAAAGGTTTCAATATTCACCTCACTATATCTCAACACACTAAGAGAAAGTCCACACCTAAAAGTTCCATATCCACATTAACAGTTGCAGGGCAGGACCCAGGTGTAGAGAGTTAATCCCCCTGGAGATGAAGTCTAAGTATTTTTGTACTTGTACAATCAGTTTTGTGAGTTACTGTGATTGACATTTGTGGGTGATGGGGTGCGATTCTCAAGAGCTACGGTGTGGAGGGGGAGACCTGTTAGAATGTTGAGGAATCCATTAAAATAGTGGACTAAGAGAGATATTTGTAAAGTGACATTGCATTTGGGTCCTTCAATCACTCTATTTCTATTTCAAACCTTGTTATTTGCAAAGTGGAAAAAAAATTATTGAAAATTTTATGGTTAAATTTTTGTATATAAACACCTCAAACTATTTGAGTGGGGATTGAACAAATAATGGATGAGTGGGAGATCATGAAAGCATATCCTAAGGGGATGAAGTCAGTGGCCTTTTAGGAAGATGCATATTTTAAGAACTAAGTGTGAATAAGTAATTGACATTCTAAGAAGATGAATAATTTGTGATTTAAATGTCATGAAGTAAGTGGAGTTTTAGGAAGATGTATAGTTTGTGGAATTAACATAACCAAGTAAGTGGCTTATTAGGAAAACACATAGTTTTGTAGAGTAAGTGATTAAGTAAGTGGTTTTTAAGGAAGATGCATAATGTGTGAACTAAGGCTGATTACCTGGCTATTTAGGAAGATGCTTTGAAGACATTGCATAGTTTGGAAACTATCATAGTATCTTTATTTGTTCATCACTTAGGTGTTGAACAATTGTTTTATCTTTCATAATCAAATTCAATAATAAAAATGATGGTTTATGAAATCATCATCTTATATGATATCGAAATTTGTAAAACTCGACTATGATGCACTTAATACCATGGAAAGATTCTCCTTCAAAAAGAAGTATTGCATGATTTCTTCTCTTCTCATCAGAGTTCTTGATCACAAGCCTATGATGATTAATAATTACACTTTATGTTGATGAAAGATTGTCATTAAAGAAAAAATTGCATCATTTCTTATCTTTGTCACATTCTTGGTTGCAAGTACTAAGGATTTCGTTTTATCCAATACTTTAAGTGAGTCGTAGTACCCATTTGAGCTACAGTTAAACAAGGATGGGCAAGCAGGGCTTTTTTTAGGAATTGTTTTTTAAAAGCCACTCTTTGCCAAAGAAGATTGAGGTTTGGGAACTTGATGTTCCCTGAGTGGTTCGCCATCTTAGGTGGTTCTTATGTCTTCTTAGACATGGGTCCTTCCATTTTGTTACTTGTATTCTCCTTTTTTTTTGTCTTTTTCTTTTTGGGTGCTTTGGTTTATTTACAATTGGGAGGGTTTAATCAAATTTTTTCTTTTTTTTTACTTCTTCATCAATCTTAGGGGCTTGTAGCCTCCTGGTGTTTGCAGATAGGAAAGGACCCATGATCCAGACTCGAGAAGTTGAACAAAAATACAAGGCATACAGCTCGCACAACATTTCAATATTTAAGGAGGCACGGGGGATCCGTGTCTGTAGGTGAGAAACAAAATGTGTTAAGCTTTTGTTTTTTGACCTTAGAGAGTCAAGGAACGTGGTTCATGTGACCATGATCCACATCCTCTCCATTTCTCACACATGTCTTCAACCTGCTATTTGGAGGGTGGAGGTGGGGGCCAGGTTATAAGCACTTGATCGGATTCCTTTAGGTTGCTCAAATATAGAGTAAGGTGCTTTTCTTCCTTCTTTATAAAAACACTAAGTCATGTCTTTTGGATTTATGACTTGGCATATTCTAGGGCACGGTTTCCCTCCCAACATGCATTTTCTATTTTTGCCCATGCCACTACACCTTTTTTACTCCTTCCAAAGCTCATTACAAGGAGATTCTAATGGATCATGTGACTCAGCATTCCCCACCACTGCACCATACATTGAAAACTCATTAGTTCTCCCTATGTATTGTTACCCAGGTGAATCCTTGGTAACCTATTCTTAACCCTTCCTACCAGCCTTTTTTTATTGGCAAAAAATCACCAGACAATGAAAGAAAAATCTATTCAAGAAATAAAGTGAAAAAAATGAACAAATTGTCATGTCCCATTGGGTTACCTATCTAGACGGTCACTTTGCGATGTAAACCCTGACATAGATCATCTATTATAGCCCATTGTCAGCTTGCATCGGTAAATAGGTCAATTCCCAACCAACTTCATGAATGATGGATACTTCTCCAACAAACCACAATCCACTTTTATGGTCACTTCTTGTAATGATTTTGGAATAACCATCATCATTTCTAGGAATGACTGTTGGAAGTGAAAGAGTAGCAAAGAAGGACTTGTATAATTACGATGCAAAGTTGTGGGTGTGATCTTTTCATCACCAAATTGAATCGTGAATGTAATTGACTATGGAACTTTGAAATGCAAGTATGGTTTTTTCATTATCATCTTTCTTTTGATGTTTTCTTTTTTTTTTGTGAATGTTTTTTCCCATCTTGTGTTATGTCAAATGTGAGTTTGTTTTGAAACTTTTATTGTATGTTGTACGAATGTCATGGCTTCAATAAGAAGTGGGATGCATAAGATAGATAATGTTTTACCTTTTTTTTTCAAGTCTAATTGAAATCGTAACAAATCATGTCCGTTGGTGATCTCATCTAAATTTCGATCAATGTCATCTTTTGAAGCAAACTCAAACAAAAGCAAGGTTGAATTAAATTTGCAATCAATGCACAACAATCACGTGTGCAATTTGTGTGCCCAAATGGTCCGGGCCCATTTATTCCTCGTGTTGGACTTGAGATATTTAAATCCATAAATCCACATGTCACCAAACGAAAGAAATAAGCTTTTTGTCAAAGAAACCCAAAAAAATCTACAATGTCTTTCACAATTTTCGTGGGTAGAAATGTTCAAAAGTGATTATAATAAAATTAATCATATGAAGTGCATTGTGTGTCTAGCTATGAAGGGAAAGAATGTCATTCGGGGTGGAAATTTGACAAGTTTGAAAAGTATGTGAAAAAAATAAAAGCAATTCAAAATATTGCACATTCAGACAAGAAGGAAAGGGAATTTTATGTGAACAAGAAATGTAATCATGCCAAGAATGAGGTGACATATTTTTACAACAAAATAATATTTCGATTGCAAAACAAGTGATTCATGTAAGCTTGAAAGGGGAAAAAGGAAAAAAAAAGGCAACAATTTTCCACAATTTTGCAAATTATAATATATTATGGCAAACCTATGTTTGAAATTGAGACCATAAAACCATTGTTTTCTTTTTTCAATGTTCCCATGAACCTTAAAATCATTGTGATGATTCTATTAGTTGGGTAATGGTTTAATGCTAACACAACCAAGTGTTTAAAAAGACGCAAAAGATTGTTGCAAGTTCAAAGTATCTTATCTTTTATTATGATGAAGTTATCACAACTGATAACCAATTGTGGGTTTCATTCCATTGTTATGTTGTTCAAAGCTGACACCACTTGCCTACATTGATTTTTTTTAAATAGGTCATTGAAAGAAGGGGTTTTAATAATTTGACGAAAGTTATTATGGATGTTTTGAAAAAACACAAATGTTTTTGATGTAAATGTTGTGCGCCAAATACAAAATAAATATGTTCCCCATTTAAAATGCTTTCATTGCATGGCACATTACACCAATTTAACAATCCAATCTTTGTCTCAAATTTTTATTATGAAATGTAAAAAGAATTTGTTTCAATCATTTTATTCCTTCTTTTTTCATAACTTAAGAAGGCACCTTGAGTTTCTGAAACTTGTAAATATGATGAAGGTGAAAAGGAGCAAGATTTTGTGAAATGTACAAACATGTTGGGTCAACATGTTGAACTCAACAAAACAAGTTATGTCCATGTACATGCCATTAATTGCAAAAATGGTTTAAAATAGTCCATTTTCATGGTTGCCAAGGAAAATTTTGAATTTTTTTATGTGTGAATTTACTCATATTACTTTCTTATTTGTTCTTCTAAACTAAAACAATTCATGCATTGATCAAATTTGCATAGAAACGAAATATCTTTGTTTGTGATTAAATTTTAGCCATCAAAATTTGTCAAGGGCAACCCTACTCTTATTGTTCAAATCTTGCCATGAAATATGTGTCCAATGTTTTCAAAGAATTCCAAATTTTGGTTGATTACAATCACAACATGATGCTTTTGAAATGGAATTAAAATGATTTCATTGGACCTCAACACCTCAAGTGTTCAATATTTGTGCTTTGATTCCATGAACTTGATTTTTTAGGTTACTTGTTTAGGCTCATGGCGAGAAGATTCAAAAGATTTTCACTATACTTGTGGATGATTGAAAAGTATCTTATTCAAATATGAAATTTTTTAACCATGCTTAAATTTTCATATTTGAATGTTCACTATTGCCATTTGAAGGTTTGCCTTACACCATCATCTTGAGTTAATTAAATCACATAATGGCACTAAATGACACTTGGAACATGTTAAAATTTTAGAAACAAAAGCCAAGAATTTTTCAACCATTTTATTTACTAATGTTTTGTATATCTTATCTAACATATCAAATTACCATGAAATCCAATGTTGCAACAATAATGGAGGCTCCATTTCATGTCAATCCTTTGACATGGCTAAAGCAAACATTGGAAGTTTACTACATTTGAAGGCATTCATTCCAAAAAAATTCAAACTAACAAAAATTGCAATAATGCAAATGTTGGGGTCAGTGGAAGATGAACAAATATTTCCCATCCTATCTTTCATGAAGTCAAAATTGAAGAACTACCCTAAGAACGTACATTAACCCTAAAAGGCATGATGGGCATGCCCCTAACCAACCGTTATGTATGAGACCATGTATACGAGCATGACAATTAGATTGGATTTAAAAGTTGAAGATGTTATCTTATAATGGACCCTGTTTAAAAGTTTTCCATTACATGTGAATTGTCATTGTAGGTTTGTCATTATATTTGATTTTGAAGGTTTGTTTCTTTAAAGTCTACTATTGAAAGTCTATTTGTTTGAAATTATTTAAATATATATGAATATATCTTTATTTAAATATTTTTGAATTTAAGTTTGTTTTTGTCTAAGTATGCTCAAGTCTAAATTTGTTTAACACTATCTAAAAGTGCTTAAAGGTTTATTTGTCTATTTGAATCTTGGTCCAAATCTTAATTTGAATTTGAGTCTTGAGGTTTAAGTTTGAATCTTTGAAGGTTTGTGTCTATATGTTTAAATGTCCCCTATTTGAATCAAATGTCTAGTATCTATCCATTGTCCATTATGTTTGATTATCCATTGTCTAATGTTTGAATTTGAGCTTATGTGTCATATGTATACATTTTGTGTGTACATTGTATTTGAGTCTTTATGTGTGTTTGGGTAGTATGTATTAACTACTAAGTCTAAAGTCCTAAGTTATAATTCCTATTGTGAAACAATCACCTAACAATGAAAAAGGCTTCTTTTCATGCATGTCTAAAAAAATTCAACACATAGATAGTTCCATACTACATAGTGCATTGCCATAAAGTTATGTAATACATAGGCTTTGTAAAATATGTCACTAGTTTTTGTCGGTGTAAATTTGCATATCTTGTCAACTTGTAATGAAATTTGTTTATTGCACATTGCCAATTTTCATTTTATTGCAATTTTGTTTAGCCAAAAGTTTCACAATACAATGCTTACAATATCACAAATATGCAATAAAATTGTATTTTTAAAGACCAACCATTCAAAAGTACAAAATGCTTAAATGCCTCCTACATACTTGGGACCTTACACTACTTAATTAACTGGGTATGTAAATGGTTAAATATCATATATATATATATGGAATGTAAGTGGGTATGTACCATAAACAAGTAGGTTAATTACTTATTATGTATACATGTATGTAAAGTACTTGGTTGGATGCATGTGAATTGTCAGTACATGGCTAATTACCAAGGTTAGTGATGGGACAGGAATACAACCAGAAAGTATTTCCCGTTCACACACCTTCCATCGAGTTTTTATTTTGCTTTTGTGAAATATTAAAGTTATCGGTAAAGTCAGGCGATTAGGGGGCGAGAACGGTCAGTTTCGTCACAATAGGGCATCAAATCTGTAACTGGGAATGAAATTTTACTAAACGAAATAACTGGGACCCAAACTAGTTTTTCCACCAATTTTGGAGGTAACCTGAGTTTCATCCCCTCTTTCCTTTTTCCTGAGCGACTTCACTGCTGCTACATATTTTTTCACTGCTCCTACCTGTACAACTACTATAATTACTCTCGAACCTTGTGCGTTAGATGCTGAGTTTCAGCATTTCATAGGGAGATATAATAAAATTTGCTTACTTTGCGGATGTCACTGAAAGAGGGGTTAGGGCAAGGCTCAACCCCTCTTTCTCCAATGACAAATGTCCTTGTTGATGATTACCCCCTTTATCTCATCAACAAGGTCCCATGAACTCCAAACCTCACCTGCGCCCTCCTCTCTCCCCCCCCCTTCTCATGAGCATTAGCTGGTACAATGCCCATAGTTGTTAATGCAGTGAGTACAAGAGTACTAGAGTAGTGCTACAATTCTTTTTTCCCCAGTCTGCCCTTTGCCCCCATTGTTTTTCACCTTGGCATTTCCATACATGCTTTGGGATCATGTGATACATGTTTTGGGCATGTTACTACAGTTGTGTGGTGGCATGTCACATGCTACAAGAGCCTTTATGCATGCTACCAGGCATGTTATATGTCCCTTGGTACTTGTAATATGGAAGGTTATGGGTGCAAAACATGAGAAGGTGGGAAAAAAAAAGAAAAAAAAAAAAAAGGGCAATGGGCAGACTGAGGGGGGAAAAAATGCACCACTGCTCTTGTACTGACTGCATTAACAATTATGGGCATATGTAATTGGGAGAAGAATATGCTACTTTGCAATTTAGTAGATTTACACTAGGACTAGTTTATGAGAACTCGTATTTGTGATTTTTTGGTAGAGCTCATTAATTTTCCATTGAACTTCAGATTTTTTCACATGGAGGAGAATCGAGATGCATGTGTTTTCCTTGCAAATATCTGCTTGTGAAAATTTTATGTTGAGTTGTGGCTCCACAATTTGTTTGTGCAGAACAAAAGCTTTCCATATGTACAATGCATTTGTAGGAGTGATTGTCCATTCCAATAGGTCTACTACAAATATGTTTTGTATGCAAACCAGAAGTATAACTCAATGGGTAAAAGTGGACATGCTTCATCCTGCCAATAACAAGGGGTGTGTCACATTGTGGCCTTGCCATTTATATTAAAAAGTATCTTAATGCAAAAAAGAAGAATTATAGAAACTCAAATATTTCATCATGCAAAAATATAATCTTCAAAAAAAATCCTCTAAACAAGACCAAAATCCTTCAAGATATTATAACTGTATAACTAATCTCAAGTTTCAACACAAAGCCAAAATACCATCTTTCAAAAGTCCTCATATAAAAATAGACCTATTATTATTACCTAGGGACCAAATCCATTAAGCTACTATACTCTATAATGAATTTGAACACAATATTGCAGGCCTTGGTAGGCAAGGCCAAGAAAAGTCTTCTGTACAAAAAAAAAGAGTATTTAAAACAAAATAAATAAATTTTTTTTGTACTAGGTTGATTGTTACCCATATGCAGTGTGTGAAGTAAGAATTCACTATATGAAACTCAAAAACTTATTGGATGAACTGAAACAATGTCTTATGAATTAGGCCCAAGTGTGAAGGTATGAAAATCTTTGTGTAAGATTGGAACATTTAAGATGAATGTTAAAAAGTACATTGAATGTAAAGGTTAAAAGTAAAAGGGCTTGGGTTATGTAGCTCAAATGGATAATCTACTTAACATCCATTTTAGTTATACTTGGTGAAATGGGTTACAACTAACATCTTGTGTGTAATGAGTTTGCCCTGTTAAAGCTATCATTGCCTTGGCCAAGTACACTCAACCTAGAAAGTTAGGAGGTTGCAATACATGTTTATGAAAGTAGGGAGCAATGGAGATGGAAAGCTTGGAGAACAAAGTTGAGGAAGAAGGTGATGTTAACCATGAGGGCACGCGACCCCTGTTCTTTAAACCCCCCAAGGCAGATGGGGGATATTATTGAGTTCTACTTTAAGTTTTGGAGTATCATTCTAGACCCAACTACTTTTGAGTGATACAGAAAGCCATTAGTGAGAGGAAACTATGGGGTGGAGTAGCCAAAGGACTCATAACCTTAATTTTTAAAGTTGGAGAAAAAGAGAGCTTGAACAATTGAAGCCTGATATTTTTATTAAATGTAACATACAACATACTAGTGTAGCTTGTGTTGTTGGCCCAAAATGTGAACTGGTTACATAATTAATTTTTTCTTGCAAAATTATTTTTTGTAATTTAATTAATTTTTTAATGACAAAAATAACTCAAAATTCAATAACTCTTACATCTTAGGCTAAAATATTCCAAATCACCTTCATTAAATCTTATTTGATGAGGGCTTCCAAGTAATACACAGAGTGCACCCAAATTTTCTTATAATTTTTTTAATTTAAATGATTTTTCAATGAAAATTTTGTTCAATAATCAATATTTTTTTCACTATAGGTCAAAACATTATGAAACCAACTTGGTGTGCCCCTATTGATTGAAGGCTTTCCCAAGGTACCAAAAGCATAAATAGACATGCCATAGGTTAAGAGATTTCAATGCGACAAACAAAATAAATAAACTAACTTCTTTCATACATAGATTTGCCAAGGTTTTGTAATTATGTTTACAACCACTCTTGATGAAAATAAGTGACATTTATCATATTAGGTTAAAAGTACCACCCACCATAAGCATGAATCATCCTTGACAACACCTTACTTATACATGAGGCGATTGATTGGGCGAAAAGGTCTAATCACCTTATATGATGCACCCCCAAGCTCTTTGATGCACTCAACTATGAGTCTAAAGGTGACAACAATGGAAGGAAAAAGAGTTGGGGCGTGTTCGCTAGCTCGCCGCACTTCAAGGGTAGAAGGGCATGCTGGAGTTCGAAGATGTGGACTAGGAGGATTAACAAACAACTCAATTACTCACACAAACCTACACAGATCAAACAACAAGTTGGTTCATGTGTAGTTAGAGCACTTTGGTGCACAGACGAACCACGAACAAACATAGATTCACAAGACTCATCATGGCCTAAACTTGAGGGAAGCTACCACCTTCCCCCTTATAGTATTTTATGTGCTTAGCCACAAGACCAACACCCAAATGTCATTTTGTCTTGGGAGTCTGGAAATACCCAAAATTAAAATTCCCACAACTTTGGACGCTCATAGTTTTGTGTGCAAACCTCTGATTAAAATAAGGTTTTAAGCAAAGTCGTAGCTTTAGTTAAGAGCTTTCCAACATTATGTGGCATGCCACTTGCATGCAAGAAAATTGGGGCGATTCTTGATTTCTAGTGGTTGGAAGTCAAATTGGCAATTTGACCCCCGACCTTTTTTTATAGACATAACTTATGTTTCAAAAACCCAAATGGGTCATGGGAGCCCATTTTAAACATCTACATTCCAAGAACTTTTCAATGATATAATGAACTTCTCAATCCAATAGGTTTTGACCCCTACAATTGTTTTCTAAAAATTCAGAAGTCCATCAAGACTCCAACTCCCAAAGTGGGAGCTCACTTGGGAGTGTCGGGGTTCATTCCCTCACATTCTCCCACACTCCCAAGACCATGAGATGTGACTCCTAGTTTCACTCTTGGCCCAAACCTTCACAAGTCATTGCCTTGCTTGTGATCCCAAGGTTAAGGTCGTGACACTATAAATGTTTTCAAATTAAATATTGCAAAATCTTTCGATAAGTGAATTGGGGCTTTCTTTTCAAGGAAATGGAAAACCTATATATGATGAAAGAATTTGTAAAGATGGTATACCTTTTTTTTCAAAAAATTAAAATGGCAATGTGTTTGAATAATGCAATTATTAATAATTTTAAGATTTAAAAAATTGTGAAAACAAGGTGCCCATTCGCCTTTTACCTTTTTTGCATGGTAGGTGAATAAATCTTCAACATTGAAATGGTTATGATGCAAGAGAATACAAAGGAAATCAAAGGCATAAAATTCCCATAAGGGTTCATATCATGTAATGCATAACACAAGTTATCCTATAGCAAGAAAAGAAAAAAACCTCTCCAATGTGGTCCACATATTAGATTTGTTTTTCATCATTTTTGGGCTTGAAATCAACTTAGAGGTGAAAACACATTAATGGGGGGTCAAGATTGTTGTCACATTGTATTGTTTTTCATGAGTCTTATATTTGAATTTCAACCATGTCATTATTATCAAGGATTTTCACAAAGATTTTACACATTATGATAGGTCAAAACCCAAAAAAGTCAAATGTCAAAAAAATATCATTTTTATTTATTTTGCGTGATGTAATGTTAGAGTATATTTGTGCTAAAAATACATATGTCAGAACATATTCAAAAATGAAAATCAACTCAATAAATGACTCAAATGATTTTTAATATTTATAAAATTTGTAACATTTATTAAACATTGTGATTCCATATGATTGGATTAAATTTGTGGCCATGTGAAAAGTTTGATAATTATCATATCACATATGAATGTTTTTTAGGGTGATGACCATGAGCAAGTGATAAATTAACATTTTGATAAACAATCACTTTCAAGTGGAAAATGACAAGATATGTGAGATTGGCCATATTTTTTATTTCCATTTCAAAAAAAATTTGGCTGATTAATTTAAACCAAAACCTAATGCAATCCAAAAAAATAATATTAAACTACATTGGTTTTGTGAAAATCAAAATATCAAGCCCAAACACCAAAAGTGAAACCCAAAATTAAATGGAACACATTTTGCAAATGTATACTTTACACATATGTCATGAAACTACTCAAGTTGGCCCCCACGTAATGTGCTTTTGCCTTGGGATAAAAATGTTGCATATCGATGCCCTTGTAGAAGGAAACAAAAACCAAGGTGGATAAGGAAATTTATATGGAAATGGGAAATGGAGAAGGGTTTATCAAATATTTTGAAAACATTTTTTGGGCTATATTTTGACACCAAAGAGGTAGATGAACTTCTAATGAACACAATATGAAAAAAACTAAAGTACCACAACATCTACCACTAGTAGGTAAATCATAGTGAACTTGGTTCTAGCATTCACTTTGTGGGTTTGTGAAAAGGGGGGAAAAGCAAGGTCTATAAGAACAATTAAGAAATGAAAAGTATGGTTTGATAAGTTTCCTATGGGGAGGGGAGCATAAGTGTTGCACTTAAAGCTAGAGGGGAAGGTTAAGTCTCACTAACCTAGAGGAGGCACTATTGGCTTGTTTAAACAAATGGATCATCTCCACACTCAAATTTAGTGAATCAAATCTCAACTTAAATTCCAATGTATTTTATAAAATTACCATAAACATGTCGTCTAGACCCAAAACATGGGTACACAATTCACAATGGACTATGGTTCATGATCATATCACATCAAGTAGGTCAAAGGTATGGGGGAGAATAACCAAGGCTTGGAAACATTAGAACAAAATGTGTCCTTGTATGCCAAGTGATTTCATTGGATTTTGAATGAATTCAATGATCCTTGAATTTGGAATCTCACACGTCATAGATAAATGGGTGTGTGTAATGTTCAATTTCCATCCAAGAACTATGCATGTCTTCAAGGACAATGCAATTGATGATAACAACAATGTTATTAGATCTATTTATCAAATTCTAATCATTGATGACATTGGTTTGAAATGGATGGTGAATGTTGAAAAATTTATGATCGTTGCGAAAAATCTTTCGAAAAGCCTCCAAAATATTATTTTGATGCCAAAAGCTATGGCATTTATTGTTAAGGCATTGTCCATGTTGTGAAGGTCAAATAAAAAGTTATCCCCAACCATGTCAATCCTCAATCTACATTCATTGTGCAATTCTTTCAATGAGGATGGAACATTTCCAAACTCTCTCTACCCATCCAAATCCTTGCTACACACAAGTCATTTTGTTGGTTGTTCATGTTAGTTTATGAATTGAGAGAATTAAACTATGATAAATTTTGCATTGAAGATCTTCATTGCATTCTAACCTCATCTAATGGTGATGTTTTGTTTGAACTTCCATTAGTTGTCAATTTTGACTGTCAATCTAGCCATATGCAAGGAATGGATTAAAAGCATGATGGCCATGCATGGTGCAAGGTTAAAATGACTAACATCAAGAATGATTATTTCTCAAAAAGCACGATGTTTGGGTCATCTGCAATGCCAAAATGAAGGTTACAATTTTTTTTTTCTTAATAAATTTAAAAACAAAATAGCTTGGAGTGGTAACATTGTTCACAACTTTAAAGGAAATTATCTTATTCCTAGTCCACCTTATTGTAAAATCTATAATAATGTGCCTTTATGTGCGAATATGTTTGTAGCTCGCATGTATTACATTGTGCACAAGTAGGAGAATTTGATTAGAATAGTGATTCATTTAAGTACACTTGATCATTTGGTGGCCAAAGGTCATTGCAAAGAAGTTGTGGAGCAAGTTAAAGCCTTGGTCAAGGAGGAGGTGTTTTACACACTAGTAGTTACCATGTCGGCCATTCTGTTGGTTATAAATAAGATTTTTCTTTCCAAACATTTGTTGAACGAAGATGGTGAAGGGTTGGTGGAAGTTCTAAAAGGTGACAAATTGTGTTAAATGATGGACAAGTCATAGTCCTGTTTTCACCCAATGTCCAAAATTTAGTTGCATCCTTTTAAGCATTGATTAAGAAATAAACAATATGTTTCTAGCATTCTAGTTCTCAAGGTGAACAATGGTTATAATTACATTCAATTTAATTGTTTTCTAAAGCAATAAATTAAAGAAAAAATGTTTCTATTCAAGATATTTGTGCATGGAAATGGTAGTGGCAATGATTTAATGTAGTGGATGCAACCTAGTGGCAACCTCCAAATGGCTTAGATCATGTTTGATCATGTCAAACGCATGGAAAGTTGGATGACACTTGCTTGCTATGTGTATAATTTTTTCTATTATAAAGTGATGATAATTGCGATATGTGATTTGCAATTTGAAAACATGGACATTCAATGTGTCATGTGGTAGAAATTAAACAAGGTGATGGTGAAATTTTTTGTTCCCAATTCAAATTTCAAGGGCTTCATGGCCAACAATATTTAGCCCAATTGGAACACAATTCGAGTCAATTAAGGTAGTGGAGATCCAAGTGAATTAAAAATTGGCAAAGAACAAACTTGTTTTTTTCACTAGAGTCAATCCTTGGATAGACACAAAAGACAACAAATTAAGCCAAAGATGCGAGAACTACACAGGACATTGTGTTATAAATACAAGAACGCCACTTCTTTGGAAGAAAAAAATGTTCAATATGCACCAATCCAATGTTGGTGGTATTCCTTGGGAGCAACTCATGAAGTTGGACTTTTTGAGAGTTATAAAATTGACTCGTTTTTTGGTACTTTTGTGTTAGAAAATGGAAAGGATTTATGATTCATGTAATGTTTTCAACCCTCCCACACATATTCTCTTGTAACCTATCTTCTTCACAAGTTCACATTTAAAGTAGCACTCATTTAAAAATAACATAACAAACATATTTTTTTCTTACAAAAATTCATTCTAAAAAAGCTTGTGGACATGCCCATGTGTAACCTTTTAGAAATAGTGCACAATGTATGGCTTTAATTTACAACGCCAAAACATGTCTTTCATGACTTGGACGTTTACAACTAATCCTAATATAATCATGTAGTCATATGTCCTTAGTCATATATTTGTATTCAAATTTATGACTACATTGCAATTGCATTATGACCACATGATTAGGTTAGGATTATTTTGTGATTACATTGTGACTATATGACTAGTCTACATACATTAATAACCTACATCTACTAGTAGTTTAATTAGGTGCCACCTACCTATTAGCTACCCATAAAGTAGCTAGTAGTTATGGGCTAGTACTACATATTATCTACTTACCTACTAAGTAATACATACATACCTACCTACCTACCTATTAAGTAGTACGTATGTACGTGTGTGTACCTACCAACTTACCTACCTACCTACTTAGTAGGTAGTACATATGTACATATATATGTACCTACCTCTATTTATTACTAGGTATGTACGTACATACCTATTTACGTACCTACCAAGCTAGGTACCTAACTTCTACATTAGGTTAAAAAAAATGTTAACAATATGGTGACAATTTTTGTCATGTAAAAATCATGTGGTGCAATGGATAAAATGGGGGTTAAAGACTTCTTCCCTCAATGTGAAGGTGAGGGGTTCAAGTCTTCACACTTGCAACTTAGTGAATTAGTTAAACTAGTTAAACTTGCTAACTAAGTTAGTTTACATTCCTAGGTAGGTTAAGGCCTACATTCCTAACATATAGGTTGGGTTTTTAACCTTTATATCATGTGTCTACATGGCATGGGTGGAGAACATATTTATTTCATATTTAATGAATTATATCCAATGGCCATAATTTATGGATCTCATCAAGCACTAACAACCTCCATGACTTTATAGTCACAAAAGTCATAGTCGCAAATAATTTTGCAACTAAACCACGCTAGTCACTAGGTGCTTTAAACAATGTGTCCTATTTGACTACATAGTCATGTAGTCACAAATGTTTTCCATGACTAACAACCTTGTCATAAATCAAGTTGCAAAAGACAGCCTTTCTTATAGTGGTAGTTAGGGGAAAAAGGAGCTTGCTAATACGTTGCAACATTGGAGGACTATGTTCGAACTTTCAAACAATTGACATTGTATTCTCATATCAAGCAAGGTGGTTGAGCTCGTCAAGGGCCTAATAAAAATGAGTTGTTCTTGCGTATAACAACCCAATTTGGTGATCCAAAGTAAATTGTAAATGCAATTTTGAAACACACCTCAAGATTGTTTTACACAACTAGAATTGCACACATGAAAGGTGAAGAGATCTTTAGTTCCTACAAACAAAACACATACACTATTACAAATATGTGTTTTTAAACTAGTTTTTAAAACTAAGTTTAATGATATTTTAAATCACATTAAGCAATGGACAAAATTGGATGTAATCAAAACAAACAAATGTTTTTTGACACAAATGTGAGTAAAATTATATAACTAACATGATTAAATATGCTTGTCCAAAATGACTAAAATGACTAAGGCTATTGATTTCTCTTGCATTATTATTATTTTATAAGATTAAAAATTGAATTATTTATATGAATATATAATGACATTATGGAACTTTTATTTTTATTGAACTATATTAAGTGAATCCAAAACATTGCCACCCTTTACTTGGGATTCAATGTTTAAAAAAAAACTTTCTTCAAGTTGACATTATTGGCAAATCATTGGCTGATGTCATATAAGCCATTGAATCCCCAAACTCAAGATTTTTTTAATGATGAATGTTCAAAGTAAGGTTTGAACCCATGATTTTTTTGATCACATTCCAAGGCTTTAAGCACCAAACCATCACTTCATGTGATGATAAAAAATGACATCATAAAAGACATTTAAACACATATTTTGAATTTAAAAGTGCATTTTAAAAATATCACTATTTTATTTAATTGATTTAGTAGATTTATTACTAGATTGAGTTCTATATTTTTAAAATTTTTAAAATTGTAAATTATAATAATTCTAAATACACATTAATTAAAAAATTCAAATGTATTTTTTAAAAGTTTTAATTGAGTTATATATTCAAATATTATTTAAGTACATCTAATTTATTTACTTTCACCGAACTTTGTGACCTTTTTTCATTTCAAAATGTACAACAACTAAGATAGTTTTAGATATTCACTTCAGAAATTCATATGTAATGTCTGAAATATAATTATTTAAATAAAAATATTTACTTTCACAATTACATTGAGTTTTTAATTTTTTTTAGTTTCAAAATTTGGACATATAATTAAATGATTCAATTTTTAAATCATATATAATTTTAAAAATCTTTGATTGAATTATAATTTATAACTATTTAGGTACATTTAATTTCCTTACTTTCATTATTGACTTCAATTTTATAATAATTTTAATCCAAATTTTTAGACAATCCATTAATTTACATATTTTGATTTATGCCACATATTTATCAAAAACTAATTTTAACAAAATATCTTTAAAATGTCATAACAAAAAAAATCACTTTTGAAATTATGTTATTAAAATTTGTATGCCTTCAATCATATATCAATTTCTATAATAAAAGTAAAAGAATTGAATTCAATGTTATAATGTTTTTGTAATAAAAATTAATTTTAAATTAATTTTATAAATTAATTAATTTTTTACTATTTTCAATTTCAAATTTAAATGAAATGCACATTATTATTATTATTGATTTATATTAAATTAAAATATTTTACTTTATTTTACTTTCCATTTTATTCATGTCATTTGATCATAAATAAATAAATAGATGGTTTAGTTTGGGGCTAGTTTAATTTGGACATATATATATGTATTCAATTGATTCATCATAAATATTACTTCAATCATGGAATTTGAATAATTCAAAATTAATATGATTTATTTTCTATAATTTTGATAAAAGTAGCAAATTTTATATTAATACTCCATTTCCTATTTGTTCCAATGAATGAGAAAGATCCTACTTCTCCCTCCTTCCTTCAGTAACCTATGTACATGAGTAAGTACCATAGTGAAGTAGATAGTTAGTTAAGGGGTTACTATGCAGGTAGGTAAGTATTGAAGGCACTTTGTGACTTCATCTCTTCTACACATCATAATCAGTGCTCCTCAGTCGCTAGCCGATTTGTGGTAGATTACAACTTTTTCATCTTAGGTCTTCTTTGTTATCATTGATTGTCATTTCGTAGCCATGAATCCTCTTTGCATAAGGTCTTTACCTGATTTTTGTTAATTGTTTGCCTTTTTTTTTTCTTAGGGTTGTGTCTACTTGTGTTCTCTTTTGACTCATACTTTTGATGGATGGGTTCCCCATCCTTGATTTTCATTTATAGGGTTTTTCTTGTAATACACCAAGAAAAGCTTTCAAAACTTGCATTCATAATTGTCACTGAAAAGAGATTCCACCCCTTCACCATAACCTTCTTTGAGACAACTGTTCCTTCAGATCATGAGGTGTTCTACATGATGTTCCAAAATGATGTGGCAGAATCTGTCCCGAGTGCTGATGATTATGTGAGATAATGGCCATTGGTCAGACTCAGCTTGAAGTTACCTGTTGCTCAGCTGGGCCAGCTCTCCAAATGGCCATCACATAATACAAAATGCTTTTATAGAAACATAAAACACATAAAATTTTCCACAACAAATCCTTTCATAAGTCTAATGTTTTACAAAAGGTCATTACTTGGAAAGCAAATTAGCTCAGCACAGTTATTAGAAAGCTCCATCACATCACTAGTCCTTGGATTAACAACAACTGCATATAAATGCAGGAGCTGAGTACAAAAGTCCACTACCAAAAAGTACCACTACCAAGCCTACTTTCAAAGACATCATCAGCTGTTGATACTTAGCTGAATTGTGAAATGGTCAACTTATTAGTCATCCACTTAATTACTAGAAGATTACAACTAATTAAAACTAATTGGAACTAGTTGTACATTTAGAAGAGCTGATATTAAAACTGTTGTCTCTGATCTGTCTAGGTTTCCACAGAAAAACTGATGTGAGAGAGAACCCAAGATATTAGTCCAATTCTCAGGATTTTTTAATGGATCAGGTTCTACATTGCTAACAGCAGAAAACTAGTTTTCGACACAAAACACATGAAGGAATTAGGGTTAACATTCGGATCTGACAGAGAGAAACCCAAAAAAAAGACTATGTAAGCTCAGGGTTAATCTAAACTTGGCCTAAGAGAAAACCCCAAGAAAATCAGGGAGCTTGCTATAGCTGTTTTGGGTGTGGGTTGATGGAGAAGATGGTGTGCAGGGTAGTGAGAAATGGGTATCTGAGCTCCAGTTACTAGATACCTCATATGTGGATTCCTCATATGAGGAAGAAGAGTGGTATGAAGGTGATGGACTAAGAGTGTAGGAAGAAGCACTAATAGCCATGGACTCATAAGCAGTTGGCTGTTGTTCAAATGTGGAAGCTTTGAATTCATAGGTTTGGTTGCTTGGTTGGTAGTAGGAAGAAGATTCATGCTTGATGGGTTTGATGTATGAGCCAGTGGCCTGACTCGCAGACTCGTACACTGGCTCTGAGTATGAATAAGCATCATGATATGGGGATTTGTAATCATCATGATGAGAATCTGGTCTTGTTGTATATGAGTAAGAAGACCCATACACAGGTTTTGCATATGAAGACTTATAGGATGATGATTGACCATACTCTTGATCATGGGTGGATCTCAGTCTTGTATCAGAAAAGGAAGAAGAATATGAGGACTCGAAAACTGGTTCTGTGTATGAAGAGGAATAGGAGGATTTATAGTCTTGATGGTAATTGGATTTAGTACCACAAGTAGAGTAGGAGGATTCATACAAAGGTTTTGCATATGATGTATAATAGGTAGAAGGTTTGTCAGAATACGAGGGTTTTGAGTATGAGACAGATTCACAAGGAGGCTCCAATCGAGATCCCAAGAGGGAAGCAGAAGCTCTGGAACTTGGCTGTATGCAAGTGGAAGTGGGATGGGCAGTAGCTGGTGGAGTGTAAATGGCTGTCTGCAGAGGAGCATGAGGAATAGCAACCAATGCTGCTTTTGTCTCTTCAACCTTTGGGGCTGTCTCTTCAACCTTTGGGGCCTTCTTTGCTGGTGGCTCTTCAGCTGGATGAACTGCTGCTTCTTCAGCAGCTGGTGGAGTGTAAATGGCTGTCTGCAGAGGAGCATGAGCAATAGCAACCAATGCTGCTGCTGTCTCTTCAACCTTTGGGGCCTCCTCTGCTGGTGGCTCTTCAGCTGCAGGAGCTGCTGCTTCTTCAGCAGCTGGAGGAGGTGCAGCAGCAGCTGCAGCTGCCAACCTCTCCTTGCGCTCCAGTGAGAGCCATTCTGCAAACCTGTACAACACATGACAATATAGCCTTGAATACCTAATAGAGTAGTGGATTGATTTTAGTACTTGCAGAATACAGAACATCTTTATGAGGGGGACCTCATGAGACACAATGATGCATTGTAAGCGAGGCATTGGATTACAGCTACTGGGTATCTCAAACTTGGGGCAGGATTGTATATTAATACCTGTACAGGGCTTCTCTGTTTGTTCCAGAATTTTGAACAGAACTGAGCCTCCCAGTTTCAAAGTTCCGTTCTGTGACAGGCTCATCCAAGAGGTGTTTTGCAGTATTAATTAGTCTATATAAATTAGTTGGGGTTGAGTCATCGATTGCTGTCATATGCCCTGTCATGTGGTCTGTCTGCATACAACAAAGCCTCACCTCACATATCAAAGCATGTCAGAGATTCATAGTAACAGTTCCAACTACATATTGGCCATAAACCTGCACAACTGTTGCTGAATATTGAGGCAGAAAATGGGCCACATTCTGTTGGTTTCTGCCTGACAGAGTTTATTTTCGACTACACAAGTTATACCTGGATACGGAGGTAATTGGTGCCACAATTCTGCAAGTTGAAGATAGTGGAGAGATTGTAGTCCACCATATCTGCACTCCCATAGTACACCATGTCCACCAGAGGCGAATCACCTTTGTTTATGAGCCAGTCTCGTGCACCCCATTTGGCTATCTGCTTTGCATCATATCCTGTCACCTGCTGTCCGGTGCCTAATGACAGCACTAGAAGATCATTGAAATTCTGCACATTCAATGTCAGATTCTGCAATAAGCATCTGAAAATTATTATAATGAGCACATTGGCCAAGAAAGTGGAAAACCATATCAGTGATGGCAGCTTATATACAGTTGCAAACAATGATCTGACCTCCTCTTGTGTGTTAGAGAATCATGGCATACAGGGACTTGACATTCATGGGTATCTTGCATACTTGCATCAGTCCAGACAGAAAGTATGAGGGTTGAGTAAGGAATTTCTAACTGTGTACTCCACTCTTCCAGCAGCACGGCCCCCTGCTTGCAGCTCCTTAATTGCCTGCGTGATTGCCACATATGTCTGCCATTCCCACAAAAGACATTCAGATTGTCTCTCACAAAAATCATGGCTTTCTTGTTTGAACTGTGCATATATATTATCTATGAAAGTGTAGTTCAAAAGGTTGTTTGGAAGCAAGGAAAGAGCATGTTGATTATCAAAGGTGGTCTGGAGGATCAAGCTGGTTATCTTGGCAAAAGATGCGAAAGCAATTTGGAAAACAAACTTTTCAGTCAGATTTTGTCAGCCATTATTCATTAATCTTTTGGTATTAAGGTGAGGGAAAGTGAAGACAAAACTGGATTGTTGACAGCAACACCACCATCGATCATGTTGTACTCCCGAGTGGCATCTGAGTTTGGATCTTTGACTGTGAACTGCACTGGTGGCAGATATGTTGGAGCTGCTGTTGTAGCCCGGCATACTATTTTGATTGGTGCATTTTGTAGAGGATCTACACTTGCCTACACACAATGATTCCAGAGATGAGTGCAACTGATCATGATTCTATTGGATCCTCCACAAAAAAGCTATTGTGTTTGAATGTTGACACATCAAGAATCCCCCCATGCTCATCTTAGTCATTTAGCACAACTTGCTATGATTACCATGATTTTCAAATGGCAATACAGAAATGAGTGCAATTCATAATTGTTTGCAATTGTCACTAGGACCTAACGTGCCTGTGTTTGCCTTCCTATGACTACAAAGTTTCAGCAAATGTACTGGAAGCAGTGTAAAATGAAGAGCTGTCCACAAAAATGAGATGACATAGTTACACTTACCCTCCATGATGAGAAAAACACAGGTTGCTGCAGCTTGGTGTCGAAAGCAGGAATGACTATTGAAGTGAGAGCAGCATCCAAAAGAGGATCACTGTCAAAGTATCTGTCTAAGATTTTGTCCAACCCTTTTGCTTTGTATTTGGGTCCATTGAGCGCTGTAAAATTCATTCGAGTCTGGCTAAATGGTCCTCTGCACAATTTGTACAATCCAAAATATTAATCCCACACACCTGCCCCATGATTAGCTCCTGAATCTGAAACTCCCTCTATCAAAAATCTCAGAAACCCACCCAAAATCTGTGTAAAATCAAAGGCAAAATCTGCCTGTGGGAGATTGTCAAATCAGCTATTCAGTCTTGAAGCCTAGTCTACTTAGACTTCGAGAATTGATTTAGACTTGAGTTTAAATGAGCAGATGAATTCTGCACCAATTCATCACTGGAAATCAATGACATAGCACTGTGGATTAAGTCCGGGATATCTTTACAATCAGTCAGGAGGAAATCCAGGGAGCTGGAGATTATAGTGTACCTGGTGCGGGGGAAGACTTTTCCAGCATACCATAGGTAGAATTCGCACACCTCCTTGACACTGCAGAGAGGTCTCTTGGCATTCTCATTGCTTGGTGCAGTAAGCATGGCTGTGATCAATCCTCCTGTGCTAGTGCCTGCAATCATATCAAAGTAGTCCACCAGCCTAACCTCTGGCCCATCCAACCTCTGCACACCAAGAAGAATCAAACACTCTCACTTGAATCAGCTCCTCGACGAATTCTTCAGATTCCAAACCCAAGTCTACTGTTGTTGTGAAATCTGTATTATATGTGCAGCTTTGAAATACTCCTGGAGCTCTAACTGGATCAAGCTTTGATCTGTGAGCAATTGTTAAGGGGAAGCAATCAAGGTCTGGACAAGACATGAATTTGTGATCTCTTAGACTATGATCAACTGACAAACAAGGGCGGCGTGAAGTCTAGAGCTTCGATCTGACATTCTCTGGAATTGGACAACGATTTAGAACTTTCTTTTCTTACCTGCAGTTTGGCCTCGAGCTCCTCGAGAATGGTAGCGGGGATCAATCCACGCACTCCACCTCCATCAATACTCAGAACGGTGATCCTCTTCCCCACGCTCCCTTTCGACTGCTCCCCCATGAAATCGGTCGGCATTGCGGAGGAAGATTAGAGTACGGCGAGATTTATCAATACCCACCTACGGAAACAACGCGTCCTGAGGAGAAAGAAAGATAGAAAGAACTAGCTACTGGAAATCAACGAAAGCTGCCGCTGCTGCTGCTGCTGAATAGCCGAATGCTGCTACTATCAAGCTTCTGCCAATTATCATGTAACATAAGAGACTAGTAAGCTACACATGTGAAGAATCCCAATTGAAGCTGCTGATTGTGTGACTTGATGGTGCAAATGAGAGCTGGGTTGCAGCTACAATATAATCCACATAGATTTTGTGACTTGATGGTGCAAACGAGATCAGATGGGTTGGAGCTACCTTTGGTGCTACCACGAATACAGATAAAGAAGTCTAGGGTGCGATGGCAAGAAACAGGAGAATAAAAACGCAGCTACTAGTATGTATCTGAATTTCTGAGCTCTGCACGCAAGTGCAAAAATTGTCACAAAAAGATTGCAGCTGGCGCACCACAGCTGCACCAGTGGGCTTCTAGTTGTCAGCCAAAGCTGCAACGACGACTGATTCAAGACCTGGCAGGTGGAAGATTCATCGACAAAGTTGTGGAGATTCAACGACAACTTAGACTGGTGACAAATCAAAGCGAATGCTGCCTGCTGCTGCCCCCACCTCTCTTCTTCTTCTTCTTCTTCTTGGGCTTCCCGTTGTTGACAACCCCAAGCTACTCCCTTTTTTTTATATCTCCTCCTTTAATTCTCCTCCTCCAAAAACACAAACAAAAACAAAAAAAAAAACAAAAAACAACAACAACAATAGCAGCAATAACAACAGCAACAACAACAATACTTTTTCAAATTTAAACAAGTTTTGAAGCTTTCTGTGCAGGCAAGAAGAATCCCATGAAAGTAAAAAGAACAAAAGACCAGAAGAAGTTAGTAGATCTCAATCCACGCTGCTGACACACGGAACTCAAGAAAATTCAAACTTAAAGTAGGCTTGATTCCAAACTGTTTGGGACTATGTAATGATGTAATAATAACTAGTTTAGTTTTCATTTGGTCCCACATTTTGAGGAATGTTCATCAGGTGTTTTTGTTACTTGCTATCAAGTGTGAACTGAACTGAACTGACTGAATTGTGAGTTCATTTTTTGGGAATTCCATGCAATATTTTCCTATTTTTAACTGTTGCTAAGCAGGATTTTCTTTTTCCCCCAATTTTGTGCTATACATTTTTTTGCCAAATTTTCCAAAACCTTATTTGAATTTGTACTATGGCCCCAAAAAAAATTCCAAAAATTTCCCAATTTTTTGGTGAAGAAGATAATAAAAATTTTCAAGAAAAAAAACAAAACATTGTTGCTAAGTTCATTTCATGGAACATTTCTTATTTTAACTGTCACTAAGCAAGGATTTTTTTTCCCCCAATTCTGTGATATAAATATTTTTTTCCAATTTTTTTGAAAACATCATTCGAATTTACACCATGGGAAAAAAAATTCCACAATTTTCTCAATTTTTTTGTGAAGAAAGAAACAAAATTTGTCAAGAAAAAAAAAGAGTTTTGCTAAGCTCATTTCATGGAACATTTTCCTATTTTAACTGTTGCTAGTTTAAAGTTCGAACTTGCTGTACGTGGTGGGGCGACAGCCATTAACCTATGAGTCCTCTTGTTTAGCACATCATGACTCCCAGGGTATGCAAATTTGTACGAGGGCCCAGGGTAACTGAATCTGCTCAAGCTTTTATCATCTTCTAGTGAAATATTTCTTCTTTTATTTTTCCAAATTGGCCGGATTTCAAACAAATGGAACTAAATTATCAGATTTCTATAGTAGGTTCTAGCACATAGCCAAATATGTAAATGGATGATTCTTTACAAAAAAATCATATCTAGTTTGTAGCCAAATTTGGCTAAATCTTCTTGTGGATGATCATCAATTCTGCTGCATCACAAAATTGAAAAGACAAGGTTTCAAGTATTGACCTTTGTAATCACATTGTTTTAAGTTAAATCAAGCTAATGTGATTTTTCTCAAACAAAAGGCACATTTTTCTCATGACACAATGTGTGAGGTAAACTTTGTGGTTTCATTCATTAAGTATATTTGATATGAAGTTATGCCACTCAATGTATGCCACAATAAACACCACATATTGTACATAACAACAAAGTTTACCATGTGTCATGAGCACGACCATTTGTGTAAGAAAAATCGCATTCTCTTGTAGCAATCACATATCTTCATGTACATAAAATCAATAGATAGATATTTGGTACACAATAAGATAAATGGTGTGTGTACTAGGCAACAGAATTTGCATATCTTCATCTTCCAAGTTCTAGTACCTTTCACTTGATTTAGTTATAAAATTTTGCATTGTTTAGCTTAAATCTTGATTTGGTGGCTGTCTTGCACATAGATCAATAGATATCTCTTGGTATGCTGATTGTGAGAGTACATTGAGATTCAGTTGGGAAGATGATGGAATGTACATTTATAGGCATCATATCCAAATTCACTCTTATAAATTGAAGCTTTGTTGTAGATTAAATCCTCATTGGCAGCTTTGCACATCAAAAACTGCACTCAAGGATTGACACTCAAAGAGAAAACCCAAATGATATATTTTTGCTGGAGATGAAGGTTTTAGGGTTTAGGGTCTCCAGGGTCGATTCAAAGTTTTTACAAGTTTGCAGGTGAAGCTGGCGATGTGTGAAGAAAAAATATATTATAAAAGCCAAAACCTACAAGAAAGAGCACAAAACAAGCAAACCCATTCCAAAGCAAGTCAACAGAGCCTGATGGCCGGCACAAAAAACCAACACCAAGTTGTATACACAAAATCAGAGTACCAAACAACAACAGAACTAAAACTATATCGGTCTTCTGCCAAAGGAATCCCAGAAAATCTCATGATCAACTTGACAAACCAGAAACAGGCAAAGGTGACAAGAAGTTATAGTTCTCATTTGAGCTTTGTAATTCTTTTCTGGGAGATTGGGGAAGAGGTCAACAGCATCATAATTTTATGATTTGTATTACATAGGCAACTACAAAGGAGTTTGGCCTCTTTCTCTCTGTATATCTGTTTTTTAAAATTTTAGACCCAATTCATGCACAACACTCCAAGTTCTCGGCTTTGCCAAAGTACCCATTTCTTGATTAGGATATTCACCAATGTTTGGACATGTCTAAGAATGGTTCCAGACAAGCAAACACTATAAGGTTATTTTAACCTTTTTTTTTGTTGGTGAAGCTGCCCATTTTTTTGGGTCTATGGACTGTACTCTCTTTCCATAAATACAATGTGGGTTTAAACAATCAAAGTTCTCAAAGACCTAGTCATCATCAGCAATCACCTCACATGCTGAACCAGCTTGGTATCCGAGAGTTGGGAAATTGTTTGTCATTGGGTTTTGTGTCTTGTTGGAAACCCAAACTCTACTTCGTTAGACAATAATACATGCCTTACCTTGTAACTAATTACATTCCTTGCCTACTTATAACTAATTACATTCCTTGCCTACTTACCTTTGATACGCACCCACTTACATGGGTAGTAAGGGGGTACTTACTTACCCTACCTACATGCCTATGTAGTGTGAGGGGGGGAAGTAGGAGGGTTTTAGGAAAAGGTTACCAAGGTGTGGTTCATCCGGAATATACAGCCCCACTAGAATTTCAGCGGTTATAGAGGAGGGCCCATATAAAGCTGAATATTCCCTCACAAGGGTGGTGGCAACCTTTTCGTGTTAAAGTTGTTGACAAATCACATGTGGAAGTGGGTGCTTCCGTTTTGGAATAGTTTTCCCTTTTCCTTTAGTGCCCTGCTTCTCTCTTCTAATTATTTTAATTGTATCACAAGCTCCAATCACAAGGAGCAATGTCTCCGGCTGATTTTGTCCATCTTCTAATCATGGCTGCCCCAACATAAATAAAATGTCCCAAAAAGGCCTTACCTTGGTAAGGCCCTTGGATGCGAGTGTTATCGCAGTGCGTGCCAGCCCTTACTTTAATAACACACACATGTCCATATGCCTTACCCTACTTTGATTGATAACAAGTTTCAAATTGGATGTGCATTGGCAGTGTTTCTTTTTGAGCAAAACTTTGCCAATTTTCAACTAGCTAGAAGGGTCCACAAAAACTACAATAGAAAAAAGGGGGGGGGGAAATTGGCATTTCACAATAACATCATTGGATCATTGGATCACTATTTGATTGTTTTCCTCATGGAGATATGGGCCACACTTGTGGCTTACGACATATCCATGGTAGAAGGTACAAATCGTCATCTACAATGTAAATTGTTCTAAAGAAGTCATATGATGAAAATCTAGCCATCTATTTTGCATCATAACCTCTTATCTTTCCCTCCCATTTCATTTCATTATCTTGAAATGTAGTGATGGTTAGTCCTCTTCGAGCTCCATTAAGTTTGGTACCTTAAGCTTTTTGGGCCTCCCATTGTACAATGTATATTGAATATAGAAATATGCCCAATGTCCACTACCTACCTTGAGATTTTGTTTGGATCAAAGTTTGGAGCTTGTTCATCAACAAGATTGAAGCTCAACGACTCGGAAGTTGGAACTTGTGAAATTTGTCTAAACTCAAACAAGTTACAACTTAGATTATAGGTTACAAGTTTTTGCAACAAGTTGCAATTCAAGGTATGGACTTGCACATCAATGCAAGGCTTGGGTGGGATTGATGTTTTTATGATGGGCGGGAAGGGGACAAATTTAGGGTTTGAAGAATACAAATTCAAGAATCTACAGTCGAAAACTTGGAGCACTGAAAGTTTCAAACTACAACCTAGAGTCTTGTTTATGCTTCAAAGCTTATCAATTCTAGAATGTCAACTTTTTAAGCTTTTAGCTAAATGCAAGCTCTTGCTTGTCCTTGCTCACCTATGTTCATTTTTTTCATTTTTTTGTTCTTTTTGCATTGCGTAGTCATGTTATTTTTTGTGAGTTCTGTTACATTTTTTGGAGCTTTCTTGTTTTATCCATTTGTAAATGTATAATGGCACCCAAGATTGCCCCACCTCCTAATTTCAAGTTCAAGAGATTTTTTGAAAGATGGCCAACCCATCTCCAAGAGCTTAGACTTGTCCCCTTACCTCATGAAGTTGAATCTAGTAGATAAGGAAAACTTTGAGCTAGTCCAATACATGTTACACCTAGAGCTATAGATGTTTTTTATTAAGGTACTTCTTGATTTTGATGCCCAAATTCTCATTCTAGATGCAAACCTAAGTCCAAAAACTATTGTTGTAGTTTTTCAAATACCTACCTATACTAGGAAAAAACCTAAGAAAACATTCAAGATAAATGTGATTAAAAAATTTCAAGATGTGTGGTTGGTGAAAATGTCATGGGTAGAACCTATGTTTGATGGTGATGGTGCAAAGTGTGCACCAAGATAAAGTGCAAGTATAATTATTAGTCCCAAAATGGGATCTCTTTATAAACATGCTGGGAAAAAGGAAGAATGAAGAAAAGGTTAAGGTGATGGATTTGAAATGTGTTCATGCCAAAAATGAAACGGCATATGTTTCAATGAATCATCCATATGTTTTGCAACATATCTAAGGTGGGAGTGATCAAAGTAGCAAAAAGAAGGTGATTTAGTTTTAATTAGTTTTTATGCTACTTAGCAAAAGGAAACCCATGACAAATTATGAAGATTTCAGACCTTTATATGACTTTCTAAAATTGAAAAACAACCCTAAGAAACACTGGATTAACATGATAGGGTGGGAAATTGGTAAGTGTTTCCAAATAAAATCCTAGCATTAATAGGGTTGTGTCGCAACCCCACTTTGGCCAAGTGTGGGGGTGAAGCCCAACACTTGGAAAAGTTGGGGATTTGGAGTCCTCCGGGACTCCCGAATGTTTAGAGCTCGACAGCAAGGGGCAAAACACCTCGCCTTGGGGTGTTCTTGGTGTCATTGGAAAGGTCTTGAAACGTAGATATCGAAAATGCCCTCGCATTGGCAATTCGGACATCTGCAGCCCAAGTTATGGGCAAAAGAAGGGCCGGGAGTCAAATTGGCAGTTTGACTCCCGACCACTAAAAGTCGGGAATCGATGCCTTCCCGACATCCGATCTGAGCGTGCGACATGGCGTTGGAAAGATCTCGACGAGGGCTACAACTTTGGTTCAGACCTCGTCGCGATCCAAGTCTGCAGTCGAGAGTTATGGCGGTTCAAAGTTCCGGGAGTCCCGCCGGGACGATTTCGGGACAATTTCGGGACTCCATTTCGGGAGTCCCGGGAATTTGTGCCACTTGGATGTAGGTGCGGCGGAGCGTCGCAGAGTATACTATATGGGGGATGGTGGTGGCATCCCCCGAGTCCGGGC
>Ga0209208_10000977_pt1 | contig 39387 bp, 18 predicted proteins | sample S1TSphfallax_3_FD_187694 | JGI IMG/M metagenome (GOLD analysis project Ga0209208, IMG submission 187694) | Host-associated microbial communities from peat moss isolated from Minnesota, USA - S1T2_Fd - Sphagnum fallax MG (SPAdes) (version 2) | ecosystem: Host-associated > Plants > Peat moss >... | reverse complement strand
AAAATTCTGTGTGAAAATTTCGACACTTCTAAAAATAATTTGTTGAAGCTGCCATGGTATTATGGTATGTATTGCGTTTAAAAAAAGGTTGTAGGTACATTGTCTTCTTCAATTAGGTGGTCACTTTGAATCAGTCACACGACTATGATGATATTATCTAGAGAAAAGTTGGAGTTTGTCAACTATTTTATCTACTTTGGTAAAATAGATTGTAAGACAAAAGAAAAAGGGAATGGAGGAGAAACATCAATACAAAATATACCCCATGTACTTCTTTATTGCAAAAATAAATCTAAGTCTAACACATTTCCTCACTACTCAATGAATCTTCATCTCATTATAAGTTTATTGGATTCCAATTGTTGTTTGGGAAACTTTCCCAGCCAAGTCTAACACATCTCCTTATGACTCAATGAAACTTCATTTCATTACAAGTTTATTGGATTCCAATTGTTGTTCCAAAGACTTTCCCTGCTAAGTCTAACACTTCTCCTTATGACTCAATGAACTTTCATCTCATTACAAGTTTATTGAATTTCAAATGTTGTTCTGGAAATTTTCACACCCAAGTCTACACATCTCCTTATGACTCCATGAACCTTCATGTCATTACCAGTTTATTGGATTCCAACTGTTGTTCTAGAGACTTTCCCAAAGATCTCTTATATAATTCTTCTCACTACTCTACAAATCTTATATTAAATTTCTAATATTTAGAACATGTCCATAATCTTGAAAGGATTAACATGGCATTATAATATTTCATGTCACAATCAATCTAGGTTATGTAAAGTCTAACACCAAAACAACAATATCATGAAACATGACCACTGGCCAACCACAACCATATATGACAATCAACCAAAATAATGCCTAAAAATAAGTTAGTAACCAACTTCAACCATAGATGGCAAGGGGCCAAAATAGCAACAAAAAATAAGTTCTTGGTGATCTACCTGACTAGCCTATCATAACCATAATTGGTTCATCCTAAAATATTATTTCATCACACATCATATGGACAATATTCAATTATTTCAAAAAGCTTTATGTAGGTGGGTACAGGAGAAAGAATCTTCAATTATTTATTTATTTATTTATTTATTTTTCTACTGACTCACTTTAAATGTGAAAAAAGTGCAATAGAGATAAAACTATACAAAAAAAAGGGTGCCTTAAAAATCATGAAAGGCACTCTGACAAGCAAGTGCAGGATCTTACATGAAGAGCAAGGGCCTGCACCTGATTTTGCTCTAAAGCAGTACTCCGCAAATAACACTTAAAAATTATAATGGTTAGTAAAGAGCTAATCGGCGAGGTTGCGTATGGGACAGGAATACGACAAAGAAATGTCTCCTGTCCACAAATCATCCATCCTGCATGGTGTGATGGTGGGTGCTGGTTCACTCTGGCCCCCTAGAATGAGCTTTCACTAAGTACATTGATGTGCTGTGTGCGGGAGAGCTGAGCTCATCATAGTCCATCATAGGCTGAGCTTGAAAAATGTGAGATCAAGGGAAAGGCATTGGCAACTTTGCCCATTACTAGCTTGTTGTGCATTCTAGGATCTTCTTACCTTGCTTTCGTTGAGGTTGGTTCTGCCTTGGACCAACTCTAATAATGAGTGTAAATTATACGAATGATCCAAGTTGATTAAGAGGTTTGCTAAGGATATGACTACTGGGAAAGGGTTTTCATCAAATTCATTTCTTCCATGCAAAGGATCAATCACTCCTAAAACAATGGAGTACATAATCCCTGAACTTAATAAAGTTATCAATAAAATCATGCCCTGTTGGGCCTGAGTTGCACCCCTCATTTGATGCTTCATCCCCTCCTGGCTGTCATTTGCAAAGTCATGAAATTTTATTGGCCTTGCCTACCAAGGCAAGGATATTGTGTTGAGATTCATTGTAGAGTATAATAGCTTGAGGGATTTTGGCCCCTTGTTAGTAGGTCAATTTTGATACAAGGATCTTTGAAAGATGATATTTTGGCTTGTTTTGAAACTTGAGATTTGTTGTAGAGTTATGATATCTTGAAAGATTTTGGTTTCATTTAGCGGATTTTTTTTTGAAGATTATATTTTTGCATGGTGAAATAAATATTTGAATTTCCATAATTCTTCTTTTGCCTTAAAGATACTTTTAAAATGTAAATGGCGAAGGCCACAGTGTCACACACTCCTTGTTAAATAAGGGCATGAAACTCAGGATTAAATGCACGAGGCTCGAGAACACATAGCAGCAGCAGTGATTGGTTGAAGGCGTTTCAGGAAAGTAAAGGACAGGGCGAACTCAAGATTAGCACCAAATTTGGTGCTAATCTAAGTTTCAGTCCCTGTTGAAGCCCCCAGTGTGCTCTTTTTCACTCTCTTTTGAAATCTCGTCCCCTAAATGAACAAAACACGGGGTTCCGGTGCTGACTTTAAGAACAACTACCACATGCACTCAATCTCAAGTAATTCAAATTTGATCATAAACTTGAATAAATGAATTCCCAACTCTGGAAAAAAAAAAAATCTTGTTGGGTACCAACGGCAAGAAAGAGTGCCCAAACTCTTTGCATCAGAGGTTAGCTATACTTAAACCCCTGGTTTTCGTGGGAATTTTAAATTGATGCACCCACATAAATCTAATTGTTTCCAAAAAAATATTTTGGGCCATGTGGAGTGTGAACATAGGATCCAAATGGTGTGTTGAGTTGGGAAGTCCATGTCAATTTGAGGCGGTTTTGATGAAGATAAGGCATGTAACACAATTTAAGGCATGATGAGTAGGGGCGTGCGGGGTGGGATTTTTGCCTAAAGGCAACAGGGAGCCTATCCAATGAAGGACAATAACAGAATTTTGGTTGGAGGTAGATTTGGGAGGGCGCCGGTGGGTAATACTTATGCTCCATTTGTTATGGGCTGATTTCTTGTCTGATGTGGGGGAGAAAAATGGAATTTTGATGAAATGACATTTATGGTGCATTCACACTTGATGTTGAGTCAGTGTTAAATGAAAATCTAGGTGGCATCCTAGGTCGTGCCTAATGTTAAATGGGCAATAGCTTAATGTTAATTGAGTGTGAGGTTCACATAAAATGTTTTTGGTAAGTAAGTGTAAGCCCTAAATGACTAGTAGCATGGTGCTAGGGAACTCAACACTAAAGTCCCTAACACCAAGTGTGAATACACCTTTAGTGCTATTGTGAGTTGACCTTCAAACAATGTTATGCGTTTAATGATTACTTTGTTGCATCTGTTTAGTGCTTGGCACTTGCCCAACAAGTTGTTGGCTAGTTGCAAATAGCGTTGCAGTGTACCAGGCTAGAATGGGAAGACAATAAATCAGCCAAGGGTCCTAAACTAGGGTCGCCGTGAACCAGAACCCACCAGTGCACCATCCACTGGATGCCTGTTATTACTCAGTCGTGGATGAACCTCAACTGAGTTAATATTTGGTTTCAGCTTGGTAACCTAGTTTGAAGGAAATAGGTCTCATATATAGGTAGATCGGTAGGAAAATAGGTAACTACTAGGCAAGTAGATGGTTTATACATAGATAATGGCTGTTTTTACTACCTACCTACTAACAACCTGCTTGTGGGTTGTTAGTAGGTAGGTACCCCCAAAAAAAGCTCCTTCCTGGTGCATTGGTGGGGTGCCAGTTCACTGTGACCCTAAATGAGGTAGTGCAAAAGTATTGCTGCATTTCCTTTTTCATTGTTTACAGACACATTTTGGGTCCATGTTATGCACTTTTTGGGCTTGTAATGGACTTTATGTGTCCATTACAGACCCAAAATGTGTTGGCCATTCCCAAAATGTGTTTACCAAACACATCTCAGATGGGCAACCAAGGAAAAAACAAGTAGGCAATATTTTTGTACTGCCTCCAATTAGGACCATTGGTTGATTTAAGATCTTCTGATTTGAACCCTGGTATATAGATTGGTATTGATCTTAGTATCAAAGATTGACCAGATGTGCATGACCTAAGGCAAATGCCAGCTTTGTACCAATTTCTCCTTGGCAGGGAGTTGAGGTAATACCAATTTAATACTAAGGCTACAGTGATTTCAGTATCAAGTATATACTTGTCACATACCAGCCAAATTTCAACCTTGGACCTTAATACCAGGACCATGCTGGTACCAATAATGGTACCACAAAATCCCAATACCAGTACTGGGCTAGTATCATTTTTTTGGGATACCAGTGATGTGGAGCTAATTTGGTGATTTTTAAAATTGAAGAGTGGTTATGATGGTCGTTTCTCACTTGCAAATGTTCAAAGAATGGCTACAACTAGAACATTTGTAGTAAAAAATAATGGTGCCATTTGTGTTGACAAGGGTGTGCATTTGGCTACAGCTTAATTGACAAGGGAGTGCAGTTGGCTACAACTTAATTGTCAAGGGAATGCATTTGGCTACAGTGTAGGACACCAACAACTTACACAAGGGCTAATGATGTTTGAGATTCTCTACCAAGCTAAATTGGAATGTTGTTTTTGTGATTAAATCAATAAATAAATAAAAATGCAACCTAAAATTGAATGTTTGGTCACTTCCTAAGTTTTAAGTTCTAAGTTACAAATTCACAAACTAAAAGATGAGAACAATATAAAAAAAACTTCATCTATTCCAGCCCCATTCTATGAAGCTTTGAAAATTTTCACTAAATCTCAATGCTTTTAATCTCAAGGAATAAATGCTTTGGAGTTTGAACTTTAAAGTGCTTTGTAATGAAAAAAAAAAAAAAAACAAACCACAACCTATCTATTAATGAAGTCACTATGGAGGAAAAATAGAAAAAATACCTTAATTGAAAGAATGGATTTAAAACTAGAGAAAATTTGTCAAGACAAGAGTCTTTGGAAATGGTAACCAAGTATAATAGTAAAATCTAGATTTTGGACTTTATACCAAGTATAAAGGTAATGATAAGCATAGAATTTGGACAATTAAATATTAGTTGCAAACTACAATCCACATGAGGATTTCAATTCATGTTAATATTTGTATATTATGGGTTTGTCAAATGTTTAAGACATTAGGTCGAGGGTTTCATTTTCAATGAAGGTGGGGGATTTAAGAAATTAAAATAAGCATCACCATGTGTGTTGGCATTTTACATACCGTAAAATGTTAACAATTGTTTGCACATAAGGGAGATAGTGAAAATTTTGGATCATCTTCATGAGTCAACAATTCCCTTACTCTCATTACTAACAACTTCCATATCTAATCAATTTCAAATTTAGATTGAGAACATGGCATAAAATAATTATTTTGGATAGGTTGATGAGGCATTTAATCACAAGGTTTAAAGATTGAACTAATTTTTTATGTTCATTGCCCCATGTGTTTTCTAGCCCAACAAATCTTGAGGAACCCATACCTATTGCAATAGGTATATCAAGACAATGAAAGCCAATTTGTGTAGTCAATGTTTTCCTACATCAATGCAACAAGACTACTTATTGTCAAAACATGTCCAAATATTATATCATTACACCAAAACATAGCTTTCATGACTATAGCAATGTGGGACAATGTCCCAAACTTAGTCATGAAAACCATTTTGTCTACTCATGAGCCATATTTAATGTTTTGTACGACTATGCTACCTTTGTACATGACTATGTCCTATTTTTGGTCTAGATTATTACTACATGACTAAGCATAGTTAGAACTACATGACTATAATGATATTTTTTCTTACCAACTAGAATATTTAATGTTAAATATCTATGAATCATAATGGTTTTTATATAATTATTAACAAGAATTATTAGTCAATATGATTTTTTCCTCATATGGTTATTGACTAATATTATGAAATAATTAAATTATCAATGGAGGACCAAGATTTGATCTTAACAATGTCAATGAAAATTAAATTATCCAAATATAATTTGTCATGATGAAATATATATCTAAATTCTATGTAAATATATAAAACCCCCCAAAAATCAAATTTTGTACATATTATAATTATTGGTACAAAATCATTTCCAACTAGAGAAGAAAAATTTACAATATGATACATTTCAAGACTTTTAACCAGAAAAAATTACATCCAACCAAATTTTAAAAGAAAAAGAAATTCACTTTTGTGATTGTGAAAGTGGTCAAAAATTTATAGTGTCAGGGGCTAGGGGATAGAGTTGAACCTTGCACTTGTGGCACATAGGTGGAGGGTCTAGGGTATAGGAACCCAAACTTGAAATAACAAATTTTCACAATAATGTTAGTTATTTTCTTATATCCACATCACAAAATAATATCAACATCCTAATAAAACATTTTATAACCAGTCTTTCAATTTATCCACAAAATGTAATTTACAAAATATCATGTTTCACAAATTTTATCAAGATGGTGGAAAATTTTGGTTGCCAAATGAAATGAAAAAAAACAATTGCCATATTTCTATTTTGATTTTCCAGTTGTAAGGAAAATACAAATATGTGGCTAAATATTTATACCTCATATATGCTCTATATAGCCACATATTTTGAAAGCTTATGCATGGTTTCCATTATTTTTGTAAGTCCTTATCAATGATTGCCATTTTGGTTCCTAAAGTAATTCCTTGAAAATCCATTACAAGTTGAAGACCTTGTGAATTTAGGGTTAAGTCCAACATTTGAGATGTTTTGGGATACTCAAGAATGAAGCTCTAAACTAGTGTTTAATTTACAAGGTTGTGGGATATGTAAGGTTTTACTTCAAATGTTGGAGAGTTGCAATTATGCAACAATTACGAACACGACTCAGGGGTGCTCATAGGGCTTAAGAAAGTTCAGTTTGACTTTTTCAATTGCTTATGAAGTGAACATTTTAGCCTTTATTTCGTTAAGTTTGTGTTTTTTATAAAATTACATGTTCTTTATTATTGTAGCCTTGATGAGTTTTTCTAAGCTTCCCTTAGAGAAACATGAAAAAATAAACATAAAAGAAGGTCAAGTGAAAAAAATTGAAGTAAGGAAAGGATTTCCATGACTATTTCCATTAAATGGGTTTAAGATCATGATGTAGATGTCAGACCTTTAAAGAGGTTTTTGCAAAGTCTAAATCATATTTAGTACTCAAAGAGGAGGAAAAAGCCTTGGGGAGTTGGAAAATGATTCATTTTCAATTTTGATAGTTTGAACTAGTGCCAAAATTTTAATCCAAGGTCAGCCATTATAGTCATACCCAAATTGCAAAGATTTTGCAAACTTATGAGAATTGTTAGGTTGTAAACTTATAAAAGGAAGAGGGTGCAAGGGAGTTGGAAAACCAAAGTTCACAAAAGCTTCATTTGTCTTCACAAAGCTGCACCATCAAGGCCACTTGTAACCTAGGTGATCAACTAGGCATCCTAAATTTTCCATTATCTACACATTTTGCATTTTCCATATTTTTCAAGTTTTTCATTTTTTGCATTTTGCATTATGCTTTTGCTTATTGGCTTGGTGGTTCCTTATTACTTTGAAACAATAAGCTACCCCAATGGGTCTTTGTGAATGATGCATTTTTTTGAATCCATAAGTAATTCCAACATCTTTGACTACCACTATATTATTACTATTATGCACATCCTTAAAATTGGTTGCAGTAATCATGAACATCAATGATTAGAATTATTGTTGTGTAAATGAATCCCCTACAAATGCCAACACCTTATTCTTCAACCTTTGGTCCCATCCAATTATATAAATGTTTTTCATTAAAATTCATAATTCAAACTTGTGATGTGATGTTCAGTGGAGTTAATTGTACAAAAACATTAAAGAATTTATCCTCCTAATGTTCACACAATTGGAATTCAAATATAACATGGGATATGTAATCAATAGGGTTTAGAAAGAAGGATTTTGGATTAGATTACAAGACTCTCAATGACCAAGTTTAGATCCACTAACATATGAACATAGGTTGCACTATGAGTAAAAGGGGTGTTTTGCAATTAGCCTTGCAACTCATCATACTTATATGCCATGAGTACTAATGAACAAGTTACGTGAGTCACAAAGTTGCAACTCACTGTACATACATTGCAACTCATTGTAATTCAATTGCAACTATAACACTTAAATGCTCAAGGTAGGCTAGATCCAAGGGGAGGGCTCCATTTTTTCTAGTGTCTACAAAAAACTTGAACCCCTCCTATTGGTGCATTTGATGCACTAAAAATCATTTAAAATATAGTAAAAATGATAAAGTTATGGCCCCCCAAAGTAAAGGGGGTCAATAACTCAAAAAAACAAACCACCAAATACTACAAAGGCCAATTCCTAAACACCTAAGAAAATCATTTATTTTGTTCTATTGCTATTAGAGTTTTAAGATGATTTGTAGAACTTCAGGTGGTGCTCCTATACCACTTTAAATCATTTTAAATGAATAAAAATTAAGAAAGTTATGAGGTTGGAAAACTTATTTCTCTTCTTGTTATTTTTTCATTTCTCCTTTTCCTTTGCAATTCAAAGATGATTTCTAGAGCTTGAGGTAATGCTCCTATAACATTTTAAATCATTCAAAATGAAACACATTTGATGAAGATATATACAATTGATGAATATGTACTTTTATTAAATTATATGTAGTTGTATTATAGTCATAACATAGTTGAATAGTAATATTTTAGTAGTGGCACACTAGTGGCCATACTAATTGTATTAATGATAATCATAATTAAAAACTAATTGCAAATGTATCCCATAATGAATGGTGGAATGTGGACACATGGCATGATCATATGCATGTACATTATATTTTAGTTGCAACATAATTGTTTTTTAATGGCCCATTTACAATAGTTCTAAAGTAGTTGCCACATGTAACTACAATGCAACTTTCAAAAAAATCAAACATGGTTTATTACATATATATGTATGATGTGTATAAATTATCGTTTAGAAGACCCATTTTCAACTCACTTACAATTATAATACAACTAACTGATTTTCTAAAATGACAATTTATTTGTCAATACACCATATTTTTAAGGGGATAATTGCACACTAGTTGTAATACCCAAAGGATAGTTACACAATAGTTGTATATGAGTTGTTTTTTGAGTTTTAGTTGCATGGTAATGTGGTTTCGATGAACACGATTTCTTGTAGTGTTAACACATTTTCTGCCATCACCACACCATGTGTTTAGGTGCACCCTTGAGGCAAAGAATGGTGGTATATGAAGGTTTTGCCAAATTTGAAAAACCTAATTTCAACTCACCATTGTAAAAAAAAATGTTGCTTATTGAAATTGATTAAAATTTTGTTGAAGTTTCGAAAACAAAATTTTGATTTTTTCAATTCCTTTTGGGATTCACCATTCATATGTAATGATATAATTATAGTAAAAAATGAACTCATACAAATTTATAATTTTGTTTAAGTCTTCTATCATGTCCTTTGGCTAACTATGGATGCAATTTGCAACTTGTTTTGTTTAGGTGTTGTTTTGATTCTATAGAGATGGCAAGATCAAGGACCAACCACAAATCCAAGACCAAAAACCAACTTGCCACTAAGGGTGGAAGATGTAAACACATTACCAGATTTGCATCCAAATCCGTAAAACAACAACCAACAAAATTTGGAAAATGCAAATACATCACATGGGTAGCTACGAAATCATGGTATGAACATATTGAATTTTCGTTGAAGTTATTCTTGATGACGTATTCATGTGTTGTGTATGGCAACTCTTGGTGAATAATGAGGCAAATTACGACTTTGTGGACATAGTTGGAATCCTTTCAAAATTTGAGGCTTATTTCCAAAAGATGGAAAGGTTTTATTGATACTAATCTTGTATGGCTTGCCAACTAGGTCAATCTGTTGATGTTGTGACCGACTCTAATGCAAATTTTGAATTGGTTGGAGCCATTCTCCATCACCTATGACAATTTTGAAAGGTGAGTTGTGGTTTTAAATACTATTGGTATCAACCTTCACTACTGCCCTCCACTTGTTGCCCATGCAAGAGCTCAAATTTTTGAGGAATGTTACTAGTAATACTACGTGGGGAAAAGGTGGGGGTTGGTGTGAGCATGAGGAGCATAATGAGTGTGAGTGTGAGTTGCAAAGTGGAATTCCTTGTTTGGTTGTGAAAAAGGTCATGCATGGATCTAATTCTAGTATGTTGTTGATTTATGGGGTTGCTTGTGTGGTTTTTTTGAAGAACTTTGAATTTACATTTATGAATTTGATGGTCATTTGTTTGTTTGCATGTGTGGCATGCATGTTATTGATAATGGGTTTTTTACATTATAGAGTCCTAGCTAGAAACACATGTGTGGGTGCCAATTAAATGGCCCATTTTGATTACCAATTTGAAATGCCCACTTTGCCTTTTATTGCCTTGCAAATATCTTGAAATTGTTTCCCTTTTAGAATTGAACTTGGTTACAACTATTGTTACCCAAACTACCCAACCTATGTAAATATTTCAAAGCATATGTATGTGGTAGTTTGAGTTTCTACAATTATGAGTCCAAATCCTTCAACTCGCTTACAGGCTAAAAATAAAAAAACTTTGGCAAAAAGAAGAAGCCTATGCCAATGCCAAGAAGGCACCCAAAACGACATGTAATTGCAATACATGTCATGGAGGGAGGGCTTGGACAAGGAAGGTTGTTTGTTGCTACCTTAATAGTTGGGGGTGTGATCCTACTTTGCGTGATGTCCAACCTACTTCTATAAGCTCCCATTGAATATTAGCATATATTCACATGTAGTGTCCAAGATGTCCACTTGTGAATATTTTGATTGGAGTTTATTAATTTAGTCAATTTGCAGTTATAAGGGTTGGATCAAGGGTATTAATTCACCAAGACTTCAACCTTGACTTATAACTTGGTTCATGGTTATCAATTTAATGTGATGGCATTGTTGTCTATAATTTCAAATATTAAAACACTTTGTTTTCCCTCTTGTAGGATATGCCACCTACCTCATCAAATGAAGAATGGGTTGACAAAAATGACTTTACCTTATAAATGGATTTTGATGCACTAACAAATGTTGTTGCAAGTAATATTGTTGGATATGATGAAGTGGATAACATCTCTCAATGATGCATGGCAAACATGTGGCGTATCCATGGATCAATCCAATAGACCCAATGGAGATTTGAACATGCATGTTCATTTCAATATGGCTAAACGTACCTTTAGAATTTGACTACTATGTGGCAGGCAAAAATGTTGAAGGGGATAATGTGGATTTAGGGGGATATGGACCAACACAACTTGAATTTCATCTACAAATAGATGATCCTCACTATCTACAGCTAGCAACTAAATCCAAAGTATCTATGTATGAAGGTTGTGCTCTTAGTAGATTATTGGGACATTAATGATTTTAAACACATGTGCAACACACCAAGTTGCACTAATGGATTTGTGGATGAACTTTATCCTTGTTGAAAAACTTTATGCTTCCAAAACCCAACAATTTGCCTAATTCTCATTATGAGGCAAATAATTAATTCAAAATCTAGGTCTTGGTTATGTAACAATCCATGCATGTGAAAATGGTTGTGTTTTGTATTATAATGAACACATCGCAACAAAGTAGTGCCCAATTTATGGTGTGTCCAAATTTTTCCCTAGGCGTAGTATGGTGCCAAGGAAGATTATGTGGCATTTCCCATTGATTTCATGGTTCAAACAAATGTTTAAAGCTCCTACTTTGTTTCAACTTATGAGATGGCACTAAGGGAACAAAAGTCAAGATGTATATGTGAAGCATGCTATTGATTCAAAGGCTTGGGCCCAAATTGATTCATTATGGCCTCAATTTGCAACAAATGCCTGCAATTTAAGGAAAGGCCATGGATTGGATGCGGTCAATCCATTTGGAAACCAATCAACGACATGGTCAACCTAGCTAGGTCTCAACTTAAACTATAATTTGTCACCTTGGCTAACCACCAAAAAGTTATTTCTAATGTTAACCTTACTTATTCTAGGGAAAAATTAGTAAAAAGTTGCAATATTGATGTGTATATGGTTCCATTATTAAAAGAGTTGCAACTTTTTTGGGGTGGGGTTGATGCTTGGGACATAACAAGACTAGTGGGACATCAAAGTTTCAAAATGCATATCATACTTATGTGGGTAATCCATGATTTGCTTGCATATGGATTGTTTTTAGGCCATGTCACAAAGGGGTACAAAGGATGTATGGCTTGTGATCCAAACACATGTAATCGCCATTCAAAAAAAATGTGCAAAAATACCTACATCGATCACCATAGCTGGTTGTTGTCAAATCACCCATATTGAAGGAATTCCGATGACTTCAACGACAAGTTTGAAAGAAGGTCAGCCTTGAATGTTATGCAAGGGTTTCAAGTCCTGGATCATGCCATCACATATGAGGGTTGGAAACAAGATGGTGGGATGGAAGATGACAACCCTTGTTTCCATAGTGGAGTGAAGCAAAGAAATACTCTCTTTGATTTGCCATGTTGGAAGGTGTGGAATAAAAACCATTGGTTCAATGTAATTATGTTGCTTTCCATTGTTTCCATTGTTGATTTGTTCATAATGAGACGCCAAATTGGCCAATATTGTTGCCATTGTTAAAAGGTTGCCTTTTTAGTCTACTATTGTTGAATTTAAACCCCTTCCATCTACCATTGTGTTCATATTAGTATAGGGTATTCCATTATTGCTACCATTGCAAAAAGGTTGCCTTCTTAATCTACCTATATTAATTTTGAACACCTTTGGTTTGCCATTATTAAATTGGAACACCTTTGGTCTACCATAAAGCATCGCCTAGATTTTTCCTTTGTAATTTAAGGTCTTTTGCTTGTTCGAAGAAACATGTTTTCATTAATGGGGATCTTCCATTGTGGGGGGTAACAACCAAACTGGATTGGAATCTTCTAATCAATGGAAGTATGATCTAGCCTATCATTAAATTTATATATATATATATATTCCCAACATTATTTTACATAGGAAAAAGGTCTATACTCATGCCCTTCTCCTATACATTATTGCTAGTATAGGGTACGCTTTGGTTTACCAAATTACTACCATTGTACCTAATTAATTGTCCTCATTGGTCAAACTAAAATATGTGGTTGCTGTTCATTTGATATGGTTGTTAGCACAATGTAGGTTAAAAAGTTATGATGTATTTGTAGTGAAATCTAAACCTTGCCCCCTTTTTGATATTAGGGATTGGATTGCCATTGGAAAAATGTGGACAATTTTGAAATTTGATGATGTCAAGGAGATTGTTATACTACACTTGGAGGAAAGCGCATTTTCTAACCAATTGAGTTTTGACTACATGTCATCCTCAATTTTGTTTTGACTACACAACAATATTTATTTAAAAAAATTTCATGTGAATGGGATGGCATCTCAAATGAGTTACATGTCGACTAGCTTGGTAAGTGTATGGCATTGACCACTAACGGGTGTTGACTGTCAATTTAAAAAAAAAAAAAAAATTTAACCCAATTGAGGAATAGTTGAAAATTCCATTTTGCCATGACATTATGCCACATCAAGTCAATTGCTTGACTATTTTGGTGGACCTTGTTTTTGAGTGGATGAAAAAAAGATATTGATGGATGAAATATTGCATGCATTTTCAATTATACTTCAACTTTAATTATCATTACTTATACCCTACCCACATATTACCTACCCAACTACATATTTATCATTACTTACATGTACATGTTACCTATTTACTATTGTAACTTAGACATACGTATTACATACCTACCTACTTAAGTACCTACAGATTATTAACCTACATAACTTAACCTACACCCTACTTTAAATCACCTATGCTATAATCTAAATCTATTTAACCTACAATTTATCACCTACCTATAACTACCTTGGTAATATATGTCATAAGTACCTACCTAACCTACAAAATATTAACTACCTACCTATAGGTACCTAGAAGTAATTTGCAACAAGTGTACTTGTTTAACCTACAACCTACCTAGGTAGTTAATGAGGCATGTAAGCATGTAGGCTACCTAAATAGCTAAGTTGGATAATTAATGAGGGTAGATTTAAATGGGGTGGCAAGGCAAGGTAAGTGATGACTGACTACCTACTTATTGTCTACCTAGATGCAATAGGAGGTCCATAGGTAAGTAATAGGTAGATATGTTAGGTCAAATGTAGGTAAGTAGGTTACTTAAACTAATTAGGTGGATAGGTATTAAGTAACTAAGTAACTAGGCAAGGCATTTAGGTACCTAGTTGATTTTTGTTTAGTTATGGTGTCACAACTCACAACCTACTTACTTATACCTACCTAAATGACTCACAACCTACCTATAACTTAATACTACCTACTTAGGTTTACATAGGCTTTAAGTTAGGTAAGGAAGCTAATTAGACCTAGGCTAGGGTAGATAACTAGGCTAGGCAAGCTACTTTAACTTAGCAAGGGTTCAATTTTGTGGTATAAAATAATTGGTATATAATTTTATGAAAATTTACATATTCATTAAAATGCCACAAAATTAAAATTTACCATTCATAATGTTTTAAATTATATCATAAAATGTCATTAAATCATAAATGATTCCATTTATGTCATTAAATGTCATATAATATGTATAATGCCATTATTAATTATGAGTGGATGGATTTAATGTGGCATATAATATGAATGAATGAATGATTTAATGTGCCAAATAATATGGAAGAATGGATGGTATGACATATAACAGTGGTGGCAATGTGTTGGCGGGAAATTCAAATTTTGAATTATAATTGAAAACTACTTGAAATGATGTCAACTTGCATAGTTGAAAATTAATTGACATCCCAACTATAACCACACACTTCATCCATCCATGGATGAAGGGATTGCTTTTATATAACATTGTCATTCATTTTGAGCTTTCTTTGCTCTTTAGTTTGATTTTTTTTTTTTTTTTAAAATTTACATTTTTTTTTGTTTTATCTTGCTTTTCTTTAGGCCCAACTTGTGTTTAGAAGTTTAAATCATGTAGTTTAATATCAATTCATGGATGTCTTCAAGCAATTGCATCATGCCTTTTGCATGTGAGGAATTTCAAGTTTTTCATTTTGGGGTTATTGTTAAGTTGTTTTTTTTAAAAAAATTTAAACTATTTTTATCATGTTCAAGCTTTTTCTTCTTCTTTTCATTGCACTTTAAAAAATAATAATAATAAACACATTAAGGTCATATGGTGTCAAGGCAAATGAACATGAATAACATGAGAAGACAAGCTTATGGAGTTTGGAGGCCACCAACACACATGCCTCTTACAATTGTAGGTGCTTAAAAACTCAGTTCTTCATTTTATTTAATTTCCCCTTACCAAGATATTTCTTCTTTTATTTCTCCATGTTACCTTTAGTTTTTTTTTTTTAGTTAGGTTTTGTTTTGAACTGTTATTAATTTTTCTTTCAACTAAGTATTTCTTTGTACTTTCATTAAAATAGCTAGGCTGATTTTAATACACTTAAGTGCTTAGGGCAATCTAGATCTAAGGGGAGGGCTCTTTTGTTTATGGTGTCCAAGTAGATGTTGAATCCCTTTTCTTGGTGCATTTGAGGCACTAAAAATTGTCAAAAACAAATTAAAAATGAGAAAATTATGGCCCTCCAAAGTATGGGGGTCAAAAATTCAAAACAACAAACCACAACCAGTTCTTGAACACCCAAAAGTTTCCTTTTATGTTATTCTATTGTTATTATAGTTCAGAAATTATTTATAAAACTTAAGGTGGTGTTCCTATGACATTTAAAATCATTTAAAATGAAAAAGAAATCAGAAAGTTATGAGCTTTGAAAATAAGAGGTGTCCAAATAGAAGAAACAAGAAAGAACGTGTTTTGTAAGTATGAAAGTTTTTTTGTTCAACTTTCATTGGTTTTTTATATTTTCCAATTCCAAAACAAACACTTGGGCAATGAAAGCTAAACTTATGAGCCTTTTCAACCATCAATGTAAGTAAGGTTTTGATTATGTTTGATTTAATGAACTACTTTCAACTACATAATTTCTCCTATATTTTGATTGGGTTCAACTAGAATTTCAATTAGGTTTCAACTATGTTTGTTGACTATGTAGTAGGCAAGCCCATGATGTGTACCATTTCTATTCGTTATTTACTTCTATTTTTCCAATTTTCAAAGTGTTTTTTTCTTTATCAAACTTCGTTATTATTGAGTAGTAATTGATGATGTTTTTATTGATTTTTAATGTGTGCAACTAATGCACAATCTTTTTCTTGATTCTTATGTGCACAATCTTAGATTTTTATTAAGTTTTTTCATTTCCAACAACTTTCATTTTCTTTAATTAAAAAATGCAAGGTGTAGCTATGAACAAGTCAAAAGATGTGGTCCAACAAGGCAACAATCCAATTAAGCATGCCAACAATGAGTTTGCAACATTAGTGCATAAACATAGGACAACCACCTTATAGGATAGTCATTTCATTATCCCAATAAATGTTTGATTAATAACATTAGCATTTTCAAGATGTAGATAGGACCATTTCTTGCATGGGAACAATGCTTCCTTGATAATTTTCAAATTATAATAGGTTTTTCATTCTTAATTGATAATGTATAGGTAGACTATGTTTTAATTATGGTTTGATTTTCTTTAGTTAATTTTAGTTAGGTGTATTATCCCCACAATCTAACTTTAGTAGTCTTACAATTGTGACTACAATTTGTATATAATTGTAATCTCAACTACATTTCAACTAATTTACACAAATTTTGACTTATTTTCAACATATTTTTAACATATTTTCAATTTGCTTTCAATTACCTTGTAGTTGATCTCTTTACTTTGGCTTAATTTCACATATGTTGGGTGACCTACAAGCAACAAGATTCCATGTGTCATGTAAGTGTGTAACATAAGTGTCCACGTGGCACAATATCATATGTTGACATTTTCAATAAATCAATAATTTCAAGATTTTGAAACCATACACATGGCACATGTCAAATAATTTAGTTTGATGGTGGATCATGAATGCCCATGTGACACATGTCAATGTTCCATTGGTTATAATATAATTGAATAATAATCAAAATTCTAAAATTCCATGCCCTTCTTCAATGACATGACATGTGTCAATGTTCCATTGGTTATAATATAATTGTGTAATAATCAAAATTCTAAAATTCCATGCCCTTTTTCAATGACATGACACGTGCCAATGCTACATTGGTTGTAATATAGTTGAAAGATAGTCATAATTCCAATTCCACACCCCCAAATGACATGACACGTAGGCGGATGAAGTTCATCCATTCACTTGCCAACATGCAGTCAACTAGGTTTAATCAACACTTTATAGTTGAAATGTTGCGTTGATTAAAATGTATGTTGTTTTCAACTAAAATTTTGTCACCTCAACATTAACCCACAAATTGACACGTGTGTGTAGTTTTCAATTGTGTTGTAAGGCTGATTCAACATTGTCAACTATTTTGGAAATTAGTTGACAACGTCATTTTTGAGTTGCAAAAAACATTTTGTAGTTGAAAGTGATGTTTTCAATTATAAATGACAGTTGAAAAGTAGTTGAAAACACATTTGAAAAATGAGGTTTTCCTCCTAATGTTAGGTTAGGGTAGATGAATTTGGACTAAACTTACATTTTATTGGATTTTTTTTGGACCTTCTAATTCAACACACATTTGATGTTATGCACTATGAAAAGAATTTTGTAGTGAATATACTCAAGACTATCCTTGGGGAGAAAGACAACAAAAAAATCAAAGGTGAAAAATTAGGTATACGTGGCCAACTGTTATGGTTGAAACCCAATCCAACAAGGATTGGGGAAAATATATTGACACCATGGGTGATGCCAAAAGAAGATAGATCTCCTTGCTTGGATACCATGGCCAATTTGAAAATACCAACAAGATTTACAATTGGTTTTGAAAAAAATTGTGAAATCTAAATTTGGGGGCATGAAGAGTCATAGTTACCAGGTTCTACACTTAGATTCATTGTATGTGATACCAAATGGGTAAACAATCTTGAACAACCATCATGTAGATTTGCATTAAGGTTTATGATCTAGTTGGTTATCATGCCTTAAATAAGTTCGTTATCATTTCATTATGCCTTTTTGAAAAGGTTTTCCCCCCAAATTTCTTTGATTTGATGATGCACCTAACCCTTCACCTAGTTGATGAACTTGACATTTATGGCCCTATTATTTGTCATTGGATGTATCTGAGTGAATAAACATTAAAAAATTTGAAAGGGTCTATTCAAAACATGTGCAAGCTTAAGGGTAGCATGGTAGACGATTACATCTTTGATGAAGCCCTAGGTCTTTGCACAAAATACATGGAGGCATTTACTGCAATTAAAAGATGTGTCTAGGATGCTAATGAAAGGTGTGGCTAGGGAAGTTCTTGATGGTGTGCCCAAAACATGAAAACTAAACATGGACCTAGGAAATATTGCACACCTTTATGTGTGTGAGAACCATGCTATAATATGCCCTAGCTAAAGTATGTATCTTCAACTATTTGCATCAAATTCGTATCACAATTTAAACACTATTGGGGCATAAGCACACTAAGCCCCCCAATAATTGTAGTCATGAGTATAATATTTATGCAATTACTTTTTTTGGTAATGTATGGACATCACATCTTGGATTATTTTGCTTGTTTTAAGTATATTTGATTAACTTGAAACTTAATCTAATTGATTATTTAAAAAAATCCAAAACAAATTGAAAAACTTGAATGTATGGAATATATTTATGACAAAATAATACCTACCATACAGTTTGAAAAAATTGCATATATACTTCAAAACTAAGGTTGTGAGTGGAATTCTTTGGTGATTTTTTAATATTGTGTATGATATTGATATACATGAATTAAATCTAAGACCATTTAGAAATGTAAAGGCCTTCCCAAAAGGGCTTAGGTTAGAGAGAAGGATTGTTGGATTATCAGATGTTGAATTGAAAAAGTTGAACAATGCAATACGAAAGCAAAACAAAGCCCTTGAAAAGCAAAAAAAAAAGAGCAAGGCATTGTCTACCTGGGCAAATTGCACCTAAACCAATGATTATGGTAAATTTTAAGGGGATCCCAATAGTCCCAAGTCCGAACCAATGGATTATGGCATTGAAGACCCATTCCTTCCATTTGTTAAATGTGACTAAACCTATAGATTATCAATTACTTGAAAAGTTGATTGATGTGAAAGAGAAGTTGGAAAAACAATTTGATTATAGCCAACCAGGTATGAACCTTGAGCACATGTGGGTGACAATTGGTAGAATCTTGAAAACACGATGGGCAAAGTGGTTCAAGATTTATAATGCAAGTATGGAGGTTCATGATGAACATTAACCAAGTCTATTACAAATTTACACACCCTATTAGCTAATCCAATTATTGTGTTGACATTGACTATTAATAAACTAGTAGTGAGAATTAACCTTCTTATCCTACAATCATCATTAAGGTGAATTGGGCTTACAAGGGTAGGTGGTCCAAGGCTCGACAAGTGTACAAAGGAAGAATGGGAGGTACTATTTAAGTATTGGAATAAACCAAACTTTGCTATAAAGCAAGGGCATGTGTTTAATGTTTGGGCACAAGTGCAGAATGTTAACAAATCTAATCACGGTGGACCAATGCAACAAGTTGCATGTTATGTAAATGCCCATTGAACTTGACATGTTTTGCTTGCATATAAGAGGGCATCATGGTTTATGAATGCATATATAAATTTCAAATTATTTTGAACTTGTCTGGGCTTTTGAAGACTAGATGCAAATCCTTCAACAACAACCAACACTTGAAGAAACTCATATTGCAAGCACTACAGATCTTCACCCTATAAGGAGCAACATTTTAATGGTAAGAGTTCTAATGATTATGTTGAATTTTTTTTTTTCAAGCTTGACTTGCCAAGTTGTTGGCATATGTTTGAACAATTAATCCCATCAAGGCATAAAGGACTAGTAGGAGTAAATTAGGTACACACTTCATTGTAGGTTGTTTGATGGTGTTAGTATCATATTAATATTTTGTAAATCAATATAATATGAAAATGATTGGGTTTGTCCCATTTTTGTTTAGGGTATTTGGTTTAATCAATTATACCCTGATAAATAGAGGAACTAGCAGTTACATTTATACCAAGTGGTCTAAGCATGAAAATTTTACTGATGTTACAAAAGATTTTGGGGTTATCACCATGGTGCCAAAATATGTATTCCAGTTCCCCAAAGGCAATAAATAGTCATGCATAGTTTTAATATTATAAGTTTAACATTGAACTTCCCATTGAATGTAAGATGTTAATAAAGGCATGTTGGTAGAACTTGCTAGTAACGTGGAGGGGGTAGTTACTTGGGGAATAGGGATAGATTAGAAGGTAGATGAAGCTGCAACATCCATTACAAAATGAAAGTATGCTTGAACATGATGTTATCAATGTAAAAAGGACTAGTTGAAAAACACTAGCTGAAAAGTTTAGTGTGTTATTGTTGCAAAGGGGAATTTGTTTTCCAATGAGTCAATGCATAAGAGTGGAATACAACAAAGGCAACAATAGACAACCACAATTGGAAGTGTATGCCAAAATACAAGTTGTGGTGGTCATTTAAATGGTGTGGTCCAAAACTATGAGGTTATGGCAACAACCGCAACATGCACTAAATAAGAAAACAACATTAATGCACTTGGCTCATTAGACAATGCAAGCATGCCCTCATTTTTAGGAGACACATTTCATAATATAAAGGCAAGATACTTAATTATAATCCTTAGACCATTGTACAAGTGACAATTAAGGTCGTGTTTTTTCAATTTGACATGTTTAAAACTTTCATTGAATAGGTGCAGGTATAAAACCAAACACTACACAATAATGTGTGTTAGTTCATTCTGGGTTTCATTAAATTTTGAATGAGTTTGAACATTTTTACCATGGTGAAATTGGTCAACCCCTTAATGAATGATGATTGATTGTTATGGATATTGAATTCATTCACTAGTACTTAATGAAACAAAGTAATTTTTAAGTGAAAGACAAATTTACCAAGCCATTCACTTGTTACTTAATTAATTAATCAACATGGAAATAAAATAAAATAATTTAATATATAATATTATTGATAATTTCATGATTTTCAACCTATGAGTTAATAACACGTGTTGCTACTTAAGCTATGTTAAAAAGCTAACTTAGGTATGTAGGCCATGTAATCAACCTAGGCACTTATTATAAGGAACTAAATAAGAAAATATCCGATCAACTTACCATTGTTGACCACACACACACCACTTGTGAGGTTCGATCCTTTGACTTTTAGAATGGAGGCAAACACCCTTACCATTAGGCCACCCCACTTGTTGTGACAATATATTACATTGTATTCAATTTACCAAATACTTCATTTTAAACAATACAAAAAATATAAACTTTGAAAATTCATATTTTATTGAGATTTGGTTCAAATCAAATGATTTGAATTTATTTTATTTTTTAAAAAATAATGTACATAATTACGTTTATTTCCTTTTTAAAATGTAAAATCATTTGAATTTTTTTCATTAAATAAAAAAATGGGCATTTAAATTTTTTTTTGGGTTGTTTTGCATATTTGAACCAAAATTGTTAATTATGGAATTGGGACCCAAAACTAATTCAATTTGAAATCAAGTTTTAAAAACATTCCAAGTTTTTGGGTTGTTTTGCATATTATGTTCAAAACTTAAGGTTATGGAACCAATATTAAGAAAGATAAATATTGGAAGCTTTTGTATCAAAATCCATTTTACATGTTTACCAAAATGCTAAATGAAATTAAGAAAAAAACTACCCCCAAAATAATGCAAAATGTATTAAAAAAAATATGTTTTTTTGCCTAATGTGGCCCCCCATAATGTGCTTTCACCCTAAAGAACTAACACAAGAAAATCAAAACTTAAACATCAAACACAAGTTCAAACCTTCAAAGTTCAGAATCTCGAGGTGTACATTCAACATTATAAAACTTCAAAAGTTAAAAATTAAAACTTGAAAACATTAAACTTCAAAACTTGAAACTCATAATTGAGCCCAAGATGTACACATGCAAACTTGAAAATGACGTTCCTCCAATACAAAGCTTGAAGGAATGAGCATCCATGTTTCTCAAGTCCCATTGAACAACATCACAAACAACAGTTTGATAGTAGCCAAAATTGCCAAATTTTGTCATCAATAATATGTGATGCTTGTTTGTACACCATGTCCATAAGTTTAAATCCCCTCATCAACCATAAACTTTCAAAATTCATTCAATTTTTTAGTCCCAACACAAAAAAAACAAATGAAAAAAATGTAACTTGCAAGTCTTATTATCAAATTCAGCACTATCATTTTATAGAATTTAAAAAATAGATTAGCTCTTGTTTCATTGCCCATATCACAATCCCAAGGCAAATCCTAATACCTACACATTAATTTTTATCTTTAAAAATGATATTGGCAAATCTTATATTTCATTAGTTTGCCACCTCTTGGCGATGCACACACAATGGAAGCATGTAAGGTGGTGAAAAGTTCACTATGATGGTGACAATGATGGCAAAGCTTGTCAGAAATGCAAAAGAGATGAATTAAGGTTTTTTGTTCAATGCTTCATGGTGGCAATCCTATCATTTGGCAACAATAGTATTAGGTGAAAACTTTAGATCAAAACCCTAGTTTTCCTATTGAACTTGTCACTAACTCCCTAGTCATGTTGCCTTTTGGTAAATTTTCACTAAAAGAAAAATGTTGATCATGACTAAAAGTCACCAATTACGAGAGGTTCATTCCTAAGTAGGTTACATTAGATGATGTTCAACAAACTAGCATTTGAACATTGTATGTGATTGAATACATTGACAACTTGCTTCAAAAAAATGATAATTTGACATTAAGATCAATGTGGGCAAGTTCAAGTTCAAATATTAGGTTAAGTTTTGAAATATCTAGACCAAAGGTTTAGAATTTTATTGAACAATATTTGGATTTAGGCCATGAAAATGTCTTTTGTCAAAAGAAAACCTTGAATCAAATTGCTATCCCTCTGAAAATAGGTCTAAGTTCTTTAGCCATATAAGTTCAAGGTTTTTTAATAGTGCAAAAACTAAACCCTACTTTGCAGGTTGTGATAATTCAATTTTTGACAAACCTAATGAGATAAATTATGATGGTGTTGGTAGTGAACTAGCATTTAGCTTGTTATCAACAAGAATCCTCTCCCAAAAACAACCCAAGAAAACCATTAGCATTGGTCAATATTTATGCAAGTTATTAGTTTTAGTTGGGTGCAATGTAAATGTAAATGAACCCAATCTCAAACCAAACTAGGCTCCAAATGATTTGGGGTCTCTACAATCAAAAGTTTTATAAATCCAAAAAACTGTTCTGAAATCCACACCAAACTTTCTATCAAACCAAAAGAACACTTAAAATTGAAATCAAGAATTTAATTCAAAATCAAGAACTGAACAACATGGTTTGAGACTAGTATGTGAAGTTGGGTTGGTTGCAATCTAGTTAGGACTACAAGTTTTCACAAAACCATAAAAGGAAAAGGAAAAGAAGTGAAAATCTATGTTACCAACATGTCATTGATATTTGTGAGCATACCACTCATAGTAGAACCACATTGGACATTGTCCAACAAATTCGCATTGCAATTTTAGAGAAGTTTGATGAAATGACAAACTATTTGGCACAAAAAGAAGATTTTTGGTGCTGAAATTGACATCCAAAGTGCTGGGTAGCAATAATGTTACAGACATAAATTTCAAGCAATATCCTAAATAGCAAGGAAAGGAAAACATACCCTGCCAAAACATCATCCATTGCCAAATGCTCACTCATAATAAGGTCACCTTGAATATTTCAAAGGAGCTTGCAGTGGAATACAGAACATTGGAAGCTCCTGGTTTGGAAAATCAAGTATGCTGCACTAAATCCGAACTATCAAAGTGGTGGGAACAAGGGTCATCTAACCAGTCCTGAACCCTTTTCCTAGTAGTCTTCAGAAGAGCTGCGTTTGCATGTAGGAATTCAAAATGGGCAAAGCCCTCACATGCACATGATGCAAAAACCTAATACTGTTCATCCCCTCGACAAAAGTTACATGAAAGATGTTAGTGTTACCATTACATATTTGAGCCTTTGGGAGAGCATAGTATGTTCTCTTTTGTCGTGTGCTACTAGATTGGTGCCTTTGTTGGGCCTTTTTGGTGTAAGTTGTTAAAAAAAATGACTGAGCCAGTCTTTGTTTTATATTAAGTGAGGTTCCCAAAGTGGGATATTCTCAAAATTGGGGACAAGCTTGGCTTGGCTCTTGCCCGGCATGGGACCCTCATTTCCCAACTTGCCTCCTCACCCTACAGCTGGCAAAAGCCATGGCCCACCTTTGGCATGGAATCCTGTACTGTGTAATGGTCCACATGGGGGCCACAGGTAGGGGGTTTGCCATGGACATTGTTAGACTTACTTGGTGGTACCTAGTCTGCATCACAACATATCTTCTGCCATAATATATTCACAGGTCCATGTGTGAAAATATATAATGAATCTGCATGCTTATGATACCCATCTCAAAACAAGAAGCCATTTTAAAGATTTTTTTTTCCTCTTTCATTTTTCCTTTCCTTACAAAGAAAAACTTCCAGTTTTTATGTTTATCCATTGTATGTTCTAATATATTGCTTGAAGTTTATTCGGGAATTTAAAAAATAACAAATTCAAAAATTTTATATTTCTAATTACAGTGGCCCCTTAAAAAAATCAATAGTTTTAATTTTAAAAATTCATAATTAAATTATAATTAATTAATTAATTAACACATATTTTTTAAAAATAGAATGATTTCCAAGTTACCTTAAGAAAAAAAATTCAAGAAAAATTTCAAATCATATTTCAAATTTGTGTTCCTAACTATAAAGTTTAAAGAAAAAAATTAACATTACGCTCTTGAAACTTTAAAAAAATGTAATGATTAGGAACATCAAGATACACAATATTCTTGATATTATTGGAATTTAAAAATCTATAAAACCTGATACAATTATTCATAAAATTATGTTGTTGAAAATATTTATTTAAATGTTTTTTATGATTTTCAAAGTTCGATGGGTTCAGGAAAATCAAGGTATGACATTCCTAGTGGTATCACCCAAGGATGAGCTTACTCACATGTAGTGTTGTGTTTTTACAATTAAAGTATTGAAATAATAAATAAATAAATTTATTCAATAATGTATCGAATGTTGTGTAATAATCTGTTTGAATTTTTAACTAATTTAAGTTTAATTGTCCATATTATTCTTTTTTCATAAAATAATGCAAAAGGATTGCATAAGATCATGTTTCTCTCTATGCAAGTACATGTTCATTGGGTGCACTTGATGAAAAAATAAATCATATTAAAATCTCAAAAGTTTGAAATTCTGAACCAAAGGATTGCAAAGGGAAAAAAAGGTCCTTTTTTAATATACCATATGACTAATTGTTTATATTGATTAGACTTAGAACTTCTAAGTCTAGATGTAGGAAATAATCATGAAAATCAAGTTATCCATAGAATATTATTGAATTTTTTCTGGGCATTTCTAATTTTGGACCAAAGTATGAGTGAAAAGCGCCACAGCATACAAAAAACCAACATCAAGTGCTGCATGAATTATTATAATATGAACTATTCATTTTATTGTGACTTAAATTTCGTCCTGTTTAGATAGTATTTGTAAAAACTTATGAAAGACTATGTTGAAATCCTCATTCCAGAAATGGAACCCTGCACTGTAGGTATTTTGCACCTCCCATTTAGAAGTTTGAGCTTTATTAAAAGCATAATGTACAACTTTAATTCTACACACCTGAGCTGTATATACTACATATATTGCTCTAGGTACATTGAACCCTTATCCACTTCCTTTCAGCAGTTGAGTATTTCCTAAAGCTATTATATTTCTGTACACAACTTGTTGTACACTCCTGGATGGAAAACACAAAAACAAAGACCTGTCAAGTTTCTTATAAGCTACAAATGTCAAGTGCCACCACCACTAGTCCAGATATGTGTTCACCTAACTATTGATACACTAGTAGAGTTGAGCCAAAAACTAGCAAATTCCCTCAAGAAACAAAAACACAAAAAAAATAGAAAAGAAAAGAAAAAGGTCAAATTTTGGTCCAAATTAGCTCTGTAAAGCTTTTGAATGTAAGTTCTAATAATACACAGCAGCTGGAGTCAAGACTAGTGGTGGTAGTGAGCAGCCAGGAGCACTAGAGCTCATAAAAATACATACACAATAGCTGAATCTAGTTTTGTGTTCATAATTTCTGGTGTGTAGGATGATGATTCTGGATCACATATGTATTACCATTGATCTCCGATTCTTATTATGTAGAAGAGCTTGCAGTCATGGAGTGAACGAACCTGGAATTTGAAACAAAACAATTCAAGATTCTTAGACATATTAAACTTGTCAATCTAGTAATCTAGCGTGCAGAAGTAATTACATCCCAACCCAAACATCGGATTGTTAGTGAGCTTTGCGGGGATCCAAATTTGAGTTTTAAGGTTGTTTGCAATCCTAGCAGGTCTAGGATAATAATATTATTTCCTTGTATGATGCACACCAGCTAGCCCTTGACGATTGTTCCCAATATTTTGACCTTGACTCACGTGCACCAAAAAAAAACAGCCGACAAAGAATTATTAATACCGCCTGCCTGCAGCAGCTGCAACTAGCTAGCTTCTTCCTCTTCTTCAAGGAACGTTACACGGGAGTATTTTTTTCATGCAAGAAATTACGAATTTATACATGATGCAGGTATAACGAAAGAATTTGCTTCAAGGTCGGTGTGTAAATGTGCAATTAAGGCTGGAATCATTGTAGGTTCATGTCTGAGGTAGCTGCAGAACATGACGGAATGCAGCAGGACTGTTGACGGACATGGTCATGGAACCAAAGAGCTTCTTACCGAGTACTAGACGTCGTGTGTTTTGGGTAGTATTTCTTATTCGCGACCTTTGGGCTCGTCGGTATCGTCGTCTTTTTCTTTGTCGTCCTCATCATGAGTCTTTTTGTCCTCATGATCAGTTGATTGCTTGACCTGTTGCGAAGAATTATGACTCCCGCCACCGAGATGGCTAGCGGCGCAATTACGATAGTTTCGCTCCCTTGTCTCCACAAGCTCCGGATACATATCGTCTCCATGATGGAGATTGTTTCGTGACATCTTTCCCTCTTCTTCTTCTTCTTCTTCTCACAACTTCTTCTGGGCCGCCGCAAACTCCAAGAAACCCCAAAATAATAATTTTGCAGTTCTCCGAAAATATGAAAATTTTCTCGCTGTAAAAGATTTGCTGCTGCAGCAGATGATCAATGGCCTGCTACCAGCTACCTCGATGCAGTACTAGTGCAGCGCGCAGTTATATCTCAAACTATATTCTTCACAAACTTGAATCCCCTAAACTCTTTCTTAAGTCTTGAGCATCTGCAAGAATGGTAAGTAACCAGCAGCAAAATCAGCGAATGGCCCGTGTCAAAACAAAGCGCTTGCAATTCAAGCTGTATCTTGTACAAGACATTCAAGGAGCTGGGATTAATTACACAAGATCCAGAAGCTTGAATTTACATGTTACTCCTTTTCTTAAAAGCAGTTATGCGCCATGACAAGACTAGTAGCAGACAAATTATAAGCAAAACCACATTTTACAAAACATCACCAGCTAGCTACTTCGGATATTTCTTGTGGGTGTTAGCAGTTCACATACTCATTTTACATTGCACCCCCAGAAAAAGAGTACTATTTTTTGGACAATATTTTTGAGGCACTCAAGCAAACCAACACCTGGATAAATTAGTACATACTAGTCTGAGTAAGGCACTAGAAAGCAGCTAGCTAAAACAAGGTCTTCAGTTTCACAAAACCAAAACTGTCTCAGAAAACAAAGCAACTTCACAAAAACAACAACACAAAGGAGAGAGAGAGAGAGAGAGCAAGAAACAGAAGGATATGCAAGGAAAAAAATTCAGCCAAACTAGAACTACGAGGGAATGAAAGACGCACCGAATTTTTTTTCCTTTCAATTGTCGACGACTAAAATTTCCAATTTCGGCTGTTGGAAAGTAAAATTCCTTTGCTTGAGATCAATTGTTGTGTACAAAGCAACATCACTCTTGAGGAATACTTGACCAAAACAAACACCCCCCCACACACACACTCCCATCAAAACCCCCACAACAACCCAGTGCCACTTCCCTTTTGAAACTACCTTCCTTTTGAAATGAATTGGGTTTTGTGAATTGATAGAGAAGAGAGTAAGTTGCACACCATTTTAAAGAGCTTAGAACTTCTTTCTCTCATCTCTTGAGAACAAGAAGCAAGTGGGTGTCACAACAACAACAAGAATCAATGCAAGTCTTTTTTTTTCCCCCCTATTTTGTTCTACTGCTACTACTACAAATCCATCTTAGTAGGTATGAAACATTCATTAGGAATGGCACATTTACCATCCAAGGATGAATAATAATTCATCCATAGATTTGAGAACAACAAGGAAGTGGGTCACAAGAAGAATCAAATCAATGCAAGCCCAGTTTTTTGTTTTTTTTTTTTGTTTTTTGGTTGTTGTTGTTGTACTACAAATCAATCTTTCTAGTAGATATAAACATGCGTTAGGAATGACATTACCCATCACCAATGAATGAATTCTCATGATATTTGGACTAGGTGCTCCTTTTACCTTATTGGGGGAGGGGGGGCTTTTATCTTTGTTTTATATTTGGTTTTTTTTTCCCTCAATTTTTTTATGTAGCCAAAGTGAGAGGATGGATCATCCCATACAAGAAGGTTTAACCAAATTGAAGCATCATCCGTCTCAAATTGGTTGGCTACCTACTAGACCTTATTGTAAAAATTTGGTGAATTGTATTTTATTTAAAAATTCTTGGCTGAGTTTTTGGGTCAATGTTCAAAAACTAAATCAAAATCAAAAGAAAAATCCTTTACACAGGTCAGAATCAGATGTTTTGGGTAAAAATTTACAAAAATTCAATATGCTATCACTAGCTCCCCCCTTGAATGGTTACTACTTACTAACATGCCAAACAAATAAAATAATGATAAATGCACTTTAGCTTGTAACTAACCAGATATTTTGCCTGCACAAAAGCTTGATCATTGTCTAACTTCAGCAAGTAAAATGATATCCTATATGTTGCCTTTGCAATCTAGGGATCCGCAATTGCAATGTGTGCTTTCAAATGTCCATAAATTATGTATCCAAGTTGCCATGTCTTTCTTGTAGGAGTTGCTTTGTTTCCAATAAAAGAAAGACCGTTACTACAAATCTTAATGGTGTAGTACCTGGGCCAGTTTGACAATAAATTCTATTATTTTCAGAGATGTTGAAATTTTCCAAAAGAAAAATTGTTTTTCATAAATAATTTTTTTCTCAAGGAAAATACAAGGTTTGATGGAATATTTGGGAATATTTTATTTTTCGAAATGGAATTGTCAAAACTAATTAATTATTTGACAAACATGTTAAAGAGGTGGGCCTGGAAAACATGGTGGGGACGGGGTGGGGGGAATCACTTCCCGACATGACTCCCCTCATTGGCTGTGAATTGCTTTGACCCATACTGCTAGGCTATAAATCTCTCATAGCTTCCAAGAGGAATAGGGATGATGTTAAGACTTTTATGGTTTTTTATTTTCAATTTTGTCGTATCAAAAATTTGGAAATTTTTCCCAAAAGAATAAATTAAAAATAAATAAATAAACAGTTAAATTTACAATATAATTTCATTTTCCCCAAAATTTAACAATTCTTTTTGTTGAAAGAACATTTTAAAAAAAACACCGATTTACCATAGCTGTCACCTGTTGAGACAAATTGTAATTTTCATCAATATATTATTTAATTTTCTTTACAAAAAAGGATCTGATAGCTTAAATGTGAATACTTCAAAATTTCCTGACCACTTACCATTGCATCCATGTTAACAGCAAACAGTTTTCTGTTAGGTTTTTATATTGTTGAAAATTTGCCGAAAAGAAAAGAAATTAAAAACTAAAAGTTGGAAAACTAAGTGATTTTGGAGGTCTTCAATTGCCAGATTAGTATATTTGGTTTTCAGTGTGTAGCCAAAAATATAGAAGGTGTACTTCATATTTGATTTATAGCTATATTTCATTAAATCTTCTTAGGGATGATTGCCACTTTTTCTACATATTCCTATGGATGATCCAGACTTTGGCTACAAACAAAAATTCCTAAAAGAACCCCTGAGTGTGGTTTAGGGTTTGGTTGAGATCTTGTGCTAGGGTTTCTCTTTCAAGGTGAATAGTTCCTACCAGGCAGATTGGATGAGCACCCACCAGCACACCATCCACTGCATGCCCATTGTTACTCAGTTGTGCATGAATCTCACCCAAGTTAATATTTCATTTCACCATAGTGACCTATTTTGGAAGAAATAGGCCCTCCTATATGTAGGTAGATAGGTAGGAAAATATGTAAATACTAAGCAAGTAGATGGTTTATACATAGGAAAATGCTGTTTTTACTACCTACCTCCTAACAACCTGCTTGTGGGTTGTTACTAGGAATTTAGTAAAAAGAAACTGGGCAAAAAGAAACAACCATGGTTAGCTAGCTAGGGAACTAGAACTCAACAGAAAACTGTTTCCTGACCACTTACCATCCATCCTTCATGGTGTGCTGTGGGTGCTGTTTCACTCTGGCCATTCCTACCGTGGTTGCTTCACCCATTGCCCTTAATGTTCAAAGTTTGAACCCTAAGTTAAGGCCTGCATAACCTTGCAGCAATCAGGGTGTTTATTTTGTAATTAAAAAATTGTCAATAAATGTCAATTTTTCTCAAAAATCAGCTGCTTGCAATGCAGAAATCTCTAGAAATTTTGTTTGATATTATTATTTAATTACCTGCCCCAAAGCTTGGTAGTGCAGTGTGCCTAAATAGTACAAAATTACTTGACATTTTTTTTCCCCACCTCAACTGTAGAAATTTTAACAAAATTCAAATCTTACTGCCAAAGTAAAATTTTCTTCAAAAAAATTCAATATTCACCAAGAAGATGCCAGAATGATAAAGATGCTTACTTGGTATTGAGTGTTTGACTTAATTTTTCCATTTTTCGAATTTTTGAGATAATCGTAGAATTTAAATAAATAAATAAATAATTAAAAATACTGTTTGCAATGACTCCAATAGTTGGGTTTGGCTATTCTTAGTAATAGCATGCAATTTGCATGGCATCTAGGGGACCATTGATCCCATACCCACTTGCAAAATGGCCATGAATCCTAACCCCTTGAATATTTGGTTGATGCTTGACACCATCATCATCATCATCATCATCATCAATTGGCATTAAAATAATTGGCATAAAATTTTACCTGTTTTATACCAGAAACAATTTTAGTGCACATTATTGTAGAAAGTTTTAAAAACTTTAGAAATAGTTCATTTGGACTAGGAGGCTATCACACACTAAGGTTGAATTTAAATTTGAAGAATTAATTATTAGTGTCTCCAAAGAGTCCCCAAGAGGTATTTTGGTACAATTTCATGGTTAATATGTGAATATGGTATCCATATTCAAGTGTCTTCATTCTTCTTAGGAATGATGACAACTAGCAACATGGGGGGGAACAATAACATTTAACAGATAAATTCACTTGTATATAAATGTTGTCCTTTTTTATTGGTCTATTTTGTGTGAATTAATGATCCCAACTCACAAGGTAAAGCTTTGAAATGTTGCCTTTTTTTAATTTTTTAACAAAATTCAGATTTAAAAAAAAAATCCCTTGGTTTTAGAAACCAATTTCAAGTTTTTTAGGCTTTCATTTAGGTATTTTCTTTCTTCCCCTCTAAACTTCGTGGTTCCAAGGAAGCAAATGAGTTAGTTAGTATCTTGGAAAAAAGAGCTTCTTTGGAGGCTTTGGTATTGAACAGAATATTATTGACAATGGACTCCTATATAAAAACCAAAATCTACAACTATAGTAATTGAATGATTCCAACAATAAACTGTCAAATAATTAATTAAATATTAAATCTTAACTTCAGCACTTGGTTTTTTAATTTTGAAATTTTCAGCAGATAATAGGTATATAAAATAATAAACAATCTCTTTTCAAGGTTGTGGAACAGTCTAGTATATCCAGACTGTTTTTGTCTTTAAGTCTCAATATTTTGAAGGATGAAAAAAATAATTTAATTTATGCCGAACTGTTTTTGTCTTTTTAGTCTCAATATTTTGAAGGATGAAAAATAATTTAATTTATGCCAAATCCATTCAGGTACTACGATAATTTGATCGAATCATTTCTTTCATCTCATCTGAGAGCCATTATTTTTTTTAGAAGTGGAACTTTGAATGACAAATGGTATCAAATTTGACTTTACTAATTTTTATTTTCAGCCATTTGCATTACAAGGGGGTCCAAAATGATTGGTGACATCATTTTCATAATTTTAAAATAGTGAAAATTATGATATTAGCGACAAATAAAAGAGTAAAAAAATGCCACATAGATTCTGGATGGCACAAAGTTGCAGTAAAAACTAAAACCATGGTTAAGTTCACTTCTACTTTTAGGAGCCAAAACAAATGTGGGCCATATTAGAATAAAATCTTGGATTTTCCCTCATCCCTAATATTGTGACTTATCAAAGATACAATAGGTAAAATGTAGTAAATGGGTTCACAATTTCAGTCTTCCCTATTTGGGCTATTTTTAAGCACAATATTGCTTCAAAAATAATTGCAACATTATATTCTTGTAGAGCAATATACTAATTGATTATTAAAAAAGAGCATATATTTTGTTGGAGGATTGGTTTTAAACCACTTTTTAAAGTCCCTCCCATTGTCACATCTACTAATTGGTTGATTTTACATTTTAGCTTTCACACCCTAACTAGTTTCCCTAGTATGGACAATAATATCTAGAATGTCCTTATGGTGCACATTTGACTCATCTCTTCTTGCAAGGTCTGTACTTGAGACCAAAGTTTTCCTTTGGGCTTTCCCCCCTTCAGGGTAGACACTCATTGGGATGCACCCAAAAACGGGCCAAAGTTGGGTATCCTTACGTTCTACTACGGTCATGTGGAGTCCACTATAAAAATATTTCAAGGCATAATTGAAGGATCCACTTGAGCTTCACCATGGGTTTCCAATTGCGTATGTTGAATATGATGTAGCTTAGTAGGTTGTTGGTCCACCACCCTCCAATATGACAAATTGTCTTTGCAAAAGAGCAGCACGTGAGAATATAAACTTTGAGGTGCATAAATAAGCAAACATTGAATGTGTGGTTTTACATGTTCTTAGGCTCTGATACAATCTCAATCAATATCATCATCATACACATAGTGCATGAGTGTAGAATATATCATTTATGTTTGTTCGCCTTGCCTACCTAGGCAAGGACATTGTGTTTAAATTCATTATAGAGTATAGTAGCTTTTAGGGGATTTTGGTTCCTAGGTAATAGGCCTATTTTTATACAAGAATTTTTGAAAGATGATATTTTGGCTTGTGTTGAAACTTGAGATCAGTTATAAAATCTAGAAGGATTTTGGTTTCTTTTAGAGGATTTTTCGAAGATTATAGTTTTGCATGGTGATATATTTGAGTTTCCATAATTCTTCTTTTGCCTTATGTTGTGGATCCACCATCTTGAATAGTGCAATATTTTGGGTGGGAAGGAAGTGAGGGAGCAAGGGAGGAGGGGAGTGATGAGGTAGGTGGGTATGAGAGAATCTAAACTTAAAAGTGTTTTAACCTAGCTTGTGTTGGGTGGTGGTTCTTGACTTTTACAAAGAACCTCTGGTTTCACTTCTAAAAAGTAAATTAGAACGGTTTTGATTCTAGTTCCAAATTTTCAAAAATTTAAATTTGGGTTCTGGTTTCAATTTTGGGGCTTTTCAAATTAATTAAGTAATTAATTTTGGTTTCAATTTTGAAAATCAGAACCAGTTCTAGGTGACCCTGACTAGAACCTGTGGTAACTGTCATAAGCTCTCACTTTTAGTTTTTTTTTCCTCAATTTTTTTTGTATACCAAAAATCTTGATTTTGTTCTGGTTTTGGTTTCACACTAAAAATCAAATTCTAGGTTCAGTTGTTCATTTTTTTAAAAATTGATTCTGATTATAAAACTGATTCCAAAATTAGACCCAATTTTGGTTCTCTTTCCATTAATCAAAACTAGAACCCATAGTTAACCCTCCAAACCAAGTACTTGCCCAATACTTGCTCTAATTTCAATGAGAGGGCTAACTACCTATTAAGGCATTAGAACTTGGTACATGTCAAAGTATGAGTTTTCAACATCCAACACTCTTTTCAATCAACACCAAGAAGACGACGCTTCAAAAACATATGGACCCTACTATTGCAATCTAAGGAGTTTTCATGATATTGTAGTTGATGGGGGAAACAAATTGAGGACTGAAGTTTTGTAATTTAACTACAAGCTATATAGGTTCATGGTCAGTCCAATAAGTTTCGGGTGGTAAAAAAAATATTTTAGTAATAGTGAGTTAGTCAATATATGGTTTATTTGTGTGTTGTAAACTATGATTGATTCAGAAAGTAATTGTTGTAAATGTCATTGTTTCATGAACATTTGTAATATTGTTGATTCAATTGTTTTTATTAGAATGTTCATATTGAAATCTCGTACAATTATTAGGATTGGAAAATATGTGGGCACTTTTTCTACAATTTTTTCTGAATGGAAATAAAGTAATCTATTTGCATTTTAGGTGGTTTATAAATCGTGATTATTATATGTAATGCTTCATGTGTATTTCCATTCAATGTTCCACAAATGAATTTTGCACCATGGTCTATTATTGAATGCCATTTTGAAATTGAAATAGTTTTTTCCATAAAGCATCATCATGCCATGTTGCTCATAAGAACATAAAATGCTGAATTTTTCTAATAATGCATTATGAATTTCTTTGTTCGCATAAATATTTTTAATTTTTGTTTCATTGATACAAAGAATTTTAGATGCTAATAGGGTTTGGTCAGCTAATATGTTTTTATAATGCAAGTCTAAGGAACGTGTGTTTTAAAGATTGTATGATTGTAAATATTTGATCCATAAGTTTTAAAGGATTAATTGATAATATATATTTGTTTTGAGACGATACATTTCTTCTTGAACAATAGGATCAATTTGGAAATTTGTATTTGATAATAGAGAAAGCATGTACAACTGTTTTGTAAAACATATTCTAAATAATGTTGTGTATGTTAAACCATGTTTTGTTATGTTTGTTGAATCAAACATTAAACAATTGAAGGTTAAACTTTGTGCACAATGTAAATGTGTGTTACAATTAATTATATTGAATAATATATTTTTGTAACGATATGAAAAGTATTGCCACCTATTTGTATTTAATTATTATTATTTTAATTAAAGTTTAATTCTCGTTAAGTTTAGGGTGGAAACATTATTAAGGTTGTAGAATGATTTCATTTTAGTGAATTATTGTAGGTCTATCCTAATAATCAGGATAGCATGTAACTAGAAGCTTATTTAGGTCAGTTATTGGCCTACTACCTAGGTAGTGTAGGGACAATACAATAGCACTAGGGAGATAAGGAGATGAAAAAAGAAATAGAATATGATTGATGGCAGCCACCATTGATTTAAAGGGGTGACTATTAAAAGAGTGCAAAAAATGGGATGTAGGGGTGTAGAACAAAGGAACATGCATTCCCAATGAATGCCTATCACATAAGTTCCTAAGTTTCCAAGAACATGAAGATGTAAATTAATGCAAACAATACAACATGTTTGAGGAAACCTAGACCTTTTAGAATGGATCTATGTCCGATGGATCTTTGCCATGTGCAAGCTCATATAATAAGTTTTTATTATAAAATTGAAAACTTTGAACATTAATGGAAGTGTGCCTTGAAATTGTGTGTCCTTCACCATTAATGGAAACAATATTTATAAATATTAAATGTTCAAAAAAATTGTACATTTTTTTGGCTATTTTTAATGATCCTATTAAAATTTTCCCCTTGTTAAATAACTATTTTTACAAAAAATCCTACTATTTTTTTCTAAAATAAATTATATATTTGTGTATACATTTCAAGACACATGAAAATGGGATTTGATGCATTCCCACATTTGGTGTAAATCAATAGGGTTTGCATGGAAAATGACATTTTTTTGGAAGAAGATATCTATAGAAGTTGACTTGTCCATCCACATGCATTAGTGAATGTGTGAAGTTAAAGACATATTCCACAATGTCAACATTTAATCCATGTCTTAGAAGTATAGTCAATAAAATTGACTTAACAAGTCATAAGTGATGTTTTAACTTTGGTTAATATATTTGTTTGGTGTGGTGAAACTTGGTGAATTTTAAATGTGTTGGAACTTTTTTCATGTGACATGTTCCTAGATTCAAAACAGTTAAATAATTGTAGGAATGTTTTTTTAATACAAAGCATGGTGTTTATTGATGATTCCAAAACATCTGTAACATTTGGATCAAAGAAACTTTACTTGGACTTTCAAATCATTGTTAAAGTTGGCATGTCTTTCTCAACAACCCCATTTAAAAGACATGACACCTAAGAATGTGTAGATAGCTATGAGATTTCACTAATTATTTTGACCCATACCAACACACACTTTACATTTCTATTTGATTATATACCTTGCTTTTATGATATGTATGTATGTGTCCATTGTACATTACATTTTGGCTTGATGTTTCAACATTGCACACTAGTCATGGCCTTTACACCTTATCTACAAGCATATTACCAACCCATTCAAATCATTGTTATTTTTAATGTTTTGGATTGCAAAAAACATTGTAATAAAACATTTTATGCCACAATGGCATGTATACTGACCAACAAAAAGTGTCAATAGGAATGTGGAGATGCATCATGTAAGGGCCATCTTGAACTATTATCTTGGATTAAAAATTCAGCTTGAAAAGTATGATGAAACAATGTTGCCATTATTATGATTGAATGAATGTGTCAATTTAATAAGTTTTGTAGAAACCTCAACATACATAAATATAACCTCAAGGCCAAGATTCTTCCAATGTCTTTTGTTTCTTTGCTCCTCCAAATGCAACCTTAGCCTTAGCTATTAAAGCTACTCCTACATGTGTACCCCTTATGTTTCTTTTAGTGCCATGGTACATTTTGCTAGAAAATAGACCTAGGATAGTCCCATGTTGTGACATGAAAAACACCTTTTTCTCAAGAATTTTTTTTTTTTGCCTACTTGAACATCATGTTTTGCAATAGATGTTCCTACCACACAATATTTATAATTTTTAGGAATGTAATAATGATAAAAGTATGGGTAAATTACTAACATTTTACACAAAGGTTGGAAAACTCACCCAAAAGAAATCAAAATATGTAGGATAATGTTTTGTAATCCCTGTTGTGGTGAATGGGGCATCCCCAATTTGACCAAACCCTTCATTAGAATTATGAATAATTTCCAACTCTACAACACATTATGGGAACAAATTTTGAACGAACATATGTAGCTCAAAAGTCAAGTTGGTGCCAAAGTTTTCAAGTTCGATGCCTATTGCCATCAATCCTTGCGTCCCATCATGACCAACTTGCACTACAAGGAATTTTGTCCATACCAACCCACACATTTGCAAATTGTTTCCAAATCAACCATTTTTTCAACTATTGATGCAACTATCTTCTTGGGACCATGGTAAAAATGACTTGTAGTTGTATAAACAACTAAAATGTGGTTTGTAGTTGCATATGCAATTATGATTTGCGACTAATATCAATTTGGATGAAAGTTATGATGAAAAGTGGATGTATATCATCTTTTTTAGTGTCATTTCAAAATAGATGAAAATGTAGTTGTTTTTGTGACTTGGGATGTGGTTCATAGGCCATTAAACACCACGTGGCATCTTATTCAACTTCAATTGCAACTGTAAATCCTAGTTACAAATGTACATGAAATTAAATGTAACAAAAATGAGTTGGCCAATGAAATTGTTGGATTTTGTGGTCTAATTTTTTTCCTTAACTTTTTTGAATGAACTAACCATTAAATGTGTAGTAGGGTTTAGGAGTTTTGTGAAACTTTAAAGGACCCATGGAAATGGTAAATATGGATGATTATTTGGAATTTCCAACATTAAATTTTATAATGTTGATATATCATAGTGTTTTTTATTAGTTAATTAATTAGGTAGGCTAGGTAATAGGTTGTAGGTATTGGATACTAGTATATAAGTAGGCTAATTATTAGTAGGTGTTTTATTGTGTTGAATGAAATATTATTATGTTTAATTAATTAATTAAATAGGTTATGCAATTAATTTATTTAAAATTAAGCTAGATAATAAGTAGTAATTAAGTAGGATATATTGTAGGAAGTATGTACATGGGTTAAATAATAAATAGTAAGGGTAATTAATATGTGATAACATTTTTTTATAAATTAATTATTTAATTAAGTAGACTATGTAATTTAATCTAGCTATTAGGCTAGGTAGTAGGGTTAGTTTATGATCCATTTATAAACCTTATATGTGAGTAAATTATATATCATATATCTAAATTAAATTTTTTGGGTAAAATTATATAATATAACTTTTAAAATCAAATGAAGATTTAATAACTAAAATTAATAATCCAAATAAGTTAAACCAAGCTTTTAGTTGAGCCTAGGTAATGACACGTGTCAAAAATTTATAAGTTGAAATTAATGAAATTATCAACAATTATTTTATTATTATTATTATTATTATTATTATTATTATTATTATTATTTTAAAATATCTATATAATTAATGAGACTACATTGTTTAGTCATAAAAGTAGTTGCAAAATGACAACAACAAAAACTAATTTGGATGGATGAAATGTTCATGTAACTTACATTTTCATGTGACTACCATTGTGACTTGGTGCCACACATTGTTCCACATGTTGTCTTTTGCAATTGAAATTTTATGTGACTTCTTTAAGGTGACTAGAGCAAATTGTACTCACATGTGGCATTTACAACTGAAATTTAGTAAAAAAAACTAGTTGTTAACATGCAAACTCCTTGTATTATTGAATAGGATGTGTGTGTACTTGAACAAAAACAACACATCCAACAATTACTAAAAAAAATAGAAAATAATTGTGTATCATACAAGAAAAGGTTAAATGATTTCACCTTCCAATTCTTTAGCCCAATGTTAATCTAACATTACCATTGGGCCAAACCCTTTGCATTTGGATCTTTCAATGTGCCCCCCCCCCACCAAAAAATGT
>Ga0209208_10000976_pt1 | contig 39388 bp, 6 predicted proteins | sample S1TSphfallax_3_FD_187694 | JGI IMG/M metagenome (GOLD analysis project Ga0209208, IMG submission 187694) | Host-associated microbial communities from peat moss isolated from Minnesota, USA - S1T2_Fd - Sphagnum fallax MG (SPAdes) (version 2) | ecosystem: Host-associated > Plants > Peat moss >... | reverse complement strand
TTTCACCTGTGTTATTTTCCTGGTGAAATGTGATCAATTTTTGACAAAGAAATTGGGAAAATTTTGTTGTTCTAGTGTAAGTTTCACTAAATTAGCTGTTTTTTGTTAAATTTGGCCACAATTTCAATACAAAAAAACTGAAAAAAAGCACCCTGTTTCACTGGTATTTACAGAAGTCAAATTGTACACTCATTTATCAAATACAAAGATGTTTAAACCACCAGAGTGAACCAACTGCCACTTGTGCAGCATCCATTGGAAGCCTCTCATAGCCATGTTGTGGCTGAAGCCCAAACAAGTTGACATCAGGTTTCATCTTCCGAAGTAGCCAGAAGTATAGAAGGCTAATGTTTCTACTATCATTTTTTTAATTGCCAGATTTGGCTAACTTGTTTTATGGATGATGGCCATTTCAGCTACATCACAAAATTGAAAAAAAAGAGCTTTATAACCACCCTGAATCTAGGAATTACAGCATCATGTAATGTAACCTCCTGACATAATGCCGTGAAATTATTTTCATAAACTCAACCAAAACAAAACAAAATTCACTGGTTCTTATGGAGGTCAACCTAGAGTATTCATTATTGAATCATAGATATATAAACTGCCAGAATTAACCAACAACCACTCATGCACCATCCATTGGAAGTCTGTGGGGGAGTAGTGTTTCTTTCAGCAACTTTTGGTTGCAGCCAGAGTGACAATCATCCATAAGAAGATGTAGAAAGAATTGTGATCATCCCTCAGAAGATTTAGCCAATTCTGGCTATAAACCACACATGAAGTACAGATCTTTAATCATTATTTCATAATTTGGGCTACACACTGAAAACCAAATGTAGAAATTGGTGAGCTTTGAGAATTTTCACTTTTAGTGATTGAAAACCTTGAGAAAAACTTCATCTTGAAAATTTTAAAAATCCACCTTTTGGCAAATTTTCACCAGTAAAAAAAAGCCAGTCAGAACTATTTTGTGGATGGATACCAATGAAATTGACATTGTGTCTCACCTTGATAACCTATCCAGTACAGGATAAATCCTCTAGGTGGGTAGAGAGGTACCATAATAAGTGACTTCTAGATAAGTAGATCCCCTTAGTTGGTAAGTATGTAGTGTAAAGTAAAGCCCAAATGGGGGGTATTGTCAAAATAAGGAGTTGACCTGAGGCGACAGTCAACTCTAGCCCCACATTTTGGGAATATCCCCCACCCATGGGCTTTACCTATGATAAAGCACAAGGCAAAATTTAGTATAAACCAAACCTATATAGATCTTGAGGCTATGAATGGGAAGCTTTTTATGCCTACGCCACAATAGTGGGAGGGTTCTTACACCTTTGAGTAGTCATAATTTCCTTCCCACCCTTGAGGAGTAGGCATAGTGTCCCTCCCCGTTTCTAGGAGGGAAATTCATGGATATTATGTGCCTTCACATACACTACAAGTTGTATTCAAGTGCTGGACAATGGGCCTAGTGGGTTCTTAGTGGGTAGGTAGTGAACTGGAACACACTGGAAAAGTGTTTCCTCTCCACCCAACATCCATCCTTTATTGCACGCTGGTGGCTGTTGGTTCACTCTGGCCGTTTTCCCTTGGAATGAGCCAGGGACTCAAAGAGACTGCGGTGTTGCACTTTGCTAATTATGAAGGGGCAAACCATGCCTCTCACCCAGACAAAGAAAAGGGCTTAACTTTTAGCTGTGTTTGTAAAGGTTTTCAACTGGCCACTATCACATTTTTCCGGTCATGCCAAGTCTGCGAATTTACCTGTTACCAGTATACAAGTCATGTACCTGTTGTGTGGAGTTTCATGCACCCAAACAGTACACAGTATGTTCACCAAAGACCTCATCTTCACATTTCATTCTGTTGACACCTTGTGCTGATTTGTATAACTACACAATGGTGCACCCTTTTATAGCACTCATTAGTTCAACTTGTGGCTCAAAATGCGACAATGCAGGTTCTTAGCAGCATGAAGGAAGAGCAGACATTTTCAACACTTTCCTTCATGAACTCAAAACTAAGAAACAAACTAAATGATCCTCTCAAATTGGTTGTGGAACATATTTGGGGAACAACCTTGGTAATTTTGTAATTTCCCTTATAATGTAGTAGCTTAGGACAATTGGAAGAACACAAAGAAAAGGTTCAAAACTTACTTATTGTTTGCTTCTTAAATTAATAGCTTGGCTACAGGGCACTATTTTGTATGAGGACATTGTTGGTCAGCAACACCGTATGGTCCTATGACAAATGAACACAATCTAATGTAGTACCATGGCAAGTTTAACATTTCATTGTCAAATAATAATTCTGTGTCAAAAAATCTTAGCCCAAATTTTTTCCAAAAAATCCCTTATTTTCCTTCATAATTTGTTTTTTGAAATTTTATTTCTTTTGAAAATTCCAACATTTCTGAAAACAATACAATTAGTGTTGAAGCTGCCAAGCTACTTCTGTACAGCATGTAATCTTTTCCTGATTTTATGTTGGTAACAGGCCTCATCCACACACAATTCAGCTCTCTTTGTTCAGCTACCTTCTTATCCAGTTTTACTTTGACTTACATTTGATTTGGGCTCCAAACGTAGTTTTGATCTTTGCTCATAGTTGTTACTATCACATTTTACTCTAAATCATACCTTTACTGCTGAATCATCCTCCTCCTCCCTTCCAGTACTGTCATGAGTCTTAACCTAGTACAGTATATCCTGTTGTTTTTCCTCTACTTTGGGTGTATTTTTTTGCTTCTTTATTTCTACTGCATTTATTGTACAAGAACTCTGTAGCAAGGCCATGTCAAAGAGGAATTCTCTTTACCAAGTTCTGATGTAATTGGAAGTTCAATTGCTAGGAACTTCTGAGGATGTTCATTATTTGGCCATGTAATGGAAAATGTAGTGTAAATGTCACCACCCACTGCTTAAAGAATATCTTTGTCACTACGTTTCATTCAATGAAAAACATTACAGACAGCCAGTTAACATCTAGTCCACCAAAACTCTGCTATAGTCAAACTTTCAGACCTACCCAGATGTGCAGAATTTGTCTTTGCTTATGTATACTAAATATCCACTGACTGAAAATCTGAAGACATCCCAAAAAAACACTGATACTGAGTATCATGTTGAAAGACTAGCCACCAATCTCTTTGCTTCAAAGGAAAGGGAGTGGTAGATGTAAGTTTTCATCATTTAAATCATCTTATGGTCCTACTCCATTCTAAATTCTTTTGATTATAAGAGTTACAAGCAGCTTTGAATGTGTGCATAAAATAGACCTTATAATGAATTATCACAAAAACAATTCTTTCCTTGCTATCAATCTGGGGATTAGAAGAATTTGATCTACAGATTTAGAGTACATAATTTGAAGAACAAAAAATGTTGTATTATTAAAACAATTCATTAACCGTCTTTTGACTACACATTGAACATTACTAATAAGAGAGACAATAATATCCTCATTCGAGCAGTAACAAGCATGTGCAGGTAGGCTTCCTCACATTTGAGTTTTTAGTTATAAAGCACACCCAAAAGGGCTTTGGCATCCTTTGAAGAGGTCAAGTTGAACCTACAAATGTATCCATATGCAACCATTGAGTCTACAATCAGATTTTGAAAACAGCTGAGGAAATAAATCTCACCTCACAAATCAATCTATATGGCTGATCGCATGTTGGCACTGCCGTTTTTAGCAGGTTTCAACAAAATCATGAGAGATGATGATCCCTAAACCCAAATTTACGCCCCAAATCTTATAAACCAGTACATCCAATAGGCTTTGGGATCTTTTGATGAGGTCTCCAACTGGAAGCTTCATACATACATAGTACATAACCATTGAGTCTACAATCAGATTTTGAAATCAGTGCTGGAAACCAATCTCGCCTCACAAATGAAATCTGCATAAACAAATGGCTGATCACATATTGGCTCTGCATTTACAACAGCTTTTAAACAAAATCATGAGATATGATGAACCCTAAACCCAAATTTGCACCCCAAATCTTACATGGATGTGAGATCTCTCCCACTGGCCAGGGCCAACAAAAACTTTGGAGGTGGAGGTTCAACCTGTAGCAAACAGGTGCAAAAGGAGAACTGAGTAAAGTATATCTTACATAATCAACAATTCCTGCAGCACTTTGTGCTAAAGTATGCATTTAATTTGTCTTCCAAATCACCGAAGCATGCAATTACTAATCGGATGAGTCCAAAGAATGGATTGAAATCCAGGAAAGAAAAAAAAGCCTAACCAGAATATCATAATGTGCTTTATGAGCAAATGCACATGAGCCCCTTAAAACCAATACCTGGACCATGGTATGGACACTTCCATACAGGAAGTGGTCCCCTGCAGATATAACCAGCTCCACTGAATCAGCTTTCTGTGCCCAATTTGGAGATCTGGGCACAACCATGGACTGTGAGGAAAACATATATGTTTAAATTTTGACACCTGAAATAACTGACTGCATGAACACAATGTCCACAAGGAATATTGAAAGGTTCTGGTTCAAACATTTTAAAGTATTGAAAATAGCTTATAATTATGGTTGGTCTTGTTCCAGGGTTGGAATGGTGCCCTGTCTGTAGTCAGGACTCAGATCATCATATTTGACCTTTTGAAGTCCAGAAGCTCATTGCACACTTGTAGGAAGTCAGGTCGCTTACATGGATCTGTATCCCAGCATTTCTTTATCAGATTTGCCAGAAGAGTTGGGCAATCAAGTGGTAGAGGTGGTCTTTCTCCTTGCCTAATTACTTGCAAGAGTTCAGTCCTCTTGTATTCAGTATGTGGAAATGGAATCTTCCCTGTGAGAATCTCTGCACAGGTAATTCCATAACTGTATACATCCGCTTTGAGTGGATAATTTTCCTTTGCAATCTCCTCCTCCTGTGCAATGCATCCACCAGTAGTACACATTTTTAGTGTGATGATAGTGGATATGATTGAGGTAGATGCCATTCAAGATGTGCCTAGGCTCCCTGTTAAATGTAAAAATGATCAATGTTAAAATATTTGTGAGATACCTGGGTGTAGAGCTCAGGTGCCCTGTATGGTGTTGTTCCAATATCCTTTGTCTGCTTTGTGGCCGTCGAGCTCATTAGTTTCGCCTTGGCCAATCCAAAGTCTGCCACTTTAACATCGATGTAACCCATTTCAGCCAACTCTGGAACTGATGTGCGATTCACAAGAATGTTAGACGATTTTATATCCCGATGGCCCACTCGCTGTTCATGCATGTACTTCAAGCCCCTTGCCACCTGAAGCATGATGTCCACTGCTACTGGCAAGGAGAATGGCGCCACATGCTTTGGGTCTTTCATTTTCTCATCCATTAAGTTGCGAAGGTCTGTGGACATGAGTTCCATCACCAAGGAGCATGACTCTGCATCAGTTGTGCAACAAAATAGTTTTATGATGTTGGGGTGCTTGAGGGCTGCCAAAATGTCTGCCTCTTTCTTGAAGGTGACATTTTCAGCACCCATGAAGACCTTTTTAGCACAGGGCAGCCCTAACCAGACTGATTCGAAGACAGCGCCATAGGCACCATGTCCCAGATGTTTCACTAGTGGGAGTGTTTTCCCATCTTGTGTGTTCCAGAGAAGCAGGGGCAAGTCTAGCTCAATACTCTGGTCACTGGATTGCTGAGAATACCTGTCTACCAAATGATCTCCCATGACATCACTTTTATCATGCCTCTTGAATTGCATCAAGTTTGCCACGAGTTCTTCTCTGTCCAAGGCTGCCCTTCTTGCAAGGATACGATCTTCCTCAAACTGGTTGAGTTTGTCCACGTCTCCTAGAGATTGAATCTGCTCGCTGGAGTTCAACCCAGACAGGATGGTGAGATTTAGAAAGTGTGTACACCACCACTTCAAATCATGGAGAATCCCAACAAAAGCCTCTTCATTCCCTGCTTGCAAAACTGCTGCTTTACCCCAGTCCTTACTCTTGCAACACTCCTCCACAAGTGAATCAGCCCTTTTGACCACTCTTAGCAGATGCAGAAGAACTCTATGCATAGCCCATGTCAATATGATCTCCAAATTCTCGTGTTCTTGTAGCAGCCAGTCCTTCATCTCTGCCAGTTTGTTTGCCAAGTGATTACATTGCCCCCAGTTTATTATCGCACAGTTGTTGTTGGCCCAATCCTGGTTATCCATTTGTCTAGTCTGGATCAGCACATTGTCTATGACCTCCACTACAAGGTCAAACGTTTTTGTACCAGGTCCAGGGAAGCAATCTTGTGCAATCCTCACTGCTGCCTTGGACATGGTAGTTTCGTTAGCTTCTGCAAAGACTATCTCCCCAACCCTGTCACCAAATCTGTGTCTTATCCTTGTCTCAAGGTCTGATAGTCCTGCAAGACGACCTACGACCACCATCACTCGGATGCCAGTTGTTTGGGATAGTTGGGCAGCAATGAAGTCAAGATTTGCTTCAACTATGGGGTTTACAATTTTTTCTATGTCTTTAATTGAATCCTTGACGGTAGAGTAATACCCATGATGTAACAAACCGAGCCTTATGGTATGCTCGTCCCAGTCCCGTACTAGATTGGTTCGTAAAGCTATGTATTTATCGGACCACCCTGTTCCTCTCTCCCATTCCTCTAGCAAACGAGTCTTATACTCAGGGAACCGAAGAAGGTACTCAGGGAGGGGTTCAATTTTTTGACATAGAAACTGAATGAATTGTTTCTCCACGTGGAGCCTCCCCAGACCACTAGAGCTGTGCATCAAGTCCTTTAAAACTTTGAAGCTATATGCGCCCTCACACCCGACCCACTCTTCAAGGACCACGTCGGTGGTGTCATATCCGGTGTTTGCTAGCAAAACCTTATCCCCCCGCTGGAGGGATAACTTCTCGCAAGACCAGTAGGAGGCTGCATCAGTTTCAAGAACCATGATCACAGGATGGGTGCTCGCATTGATTCCATTTGAACCACCCACCACGAGTCCCGCATCTACCATGCATGATTTCATGTGCTGCCGTGGATTGTGACTCCAGATTGAAGGAACTGTCACACACCACTGCACATCCTGCATCGACAAGTCCGACCCGAAATCGACCTCCTGGAGATGTCGCAGGATGAACTTCCCCATGGCTCGCAAGTAGTCTGAGATGACGCGTTTCAGAGTCAGGCCCGCGGGAAGATCTGATGCAGATGAAGGCCCCACATCGCTGGTCGAAAGATGATGCCTGAACGGCGTAACATAGAATCCCACTACAGGCATGTCGCGTGAGGAGAGAACATTCGCGTTAGTTGCAGCTTTTTCCCGCAGCTTCCGCATTGTTGCCAGATCCTTCTGAAATTCCGTCCAGGCCATGTATCCCCAACTACTGAAACAAAGATCACCATTCGGTTTGCCAACCTCTGGTTTGTAGTAGATGGCCGTGGGGGTTGCGTCACGCTCCAAGTCTTGTCCTGGCCAGCCATAGCATGTGACGATGGGGGACGGCTTGAATGGGTGCGCGCAGGCATAGGAGGAGTAAGTGGTACCCAAATGCAATCCCGCAAGAACTCTTGGCTCAACGACTTCTGGATTTCTTCCCGCGGCACCGCTAGGTAGTTGCTGAAGGGGTTCAAGTGCGCCTAGCGCTCTGTCTCTCTTCGACTCCATTCACAAGACAAAGTTGAGATTAAAACTCGGTGACGACGTTTCACAACAACCTACAGATGAAAACTTTAAGCAAAGACTATCTTTAAGAGAAAAGAGTAATAATTTCTCCAAATTTTCGCAAGCACGATGACTAGTCTTTCCTAAAATCTAAAAGATAGTCTTTCCTAAATTCAGCTTCTTCTTCTGCTGATTACTGGCTAGCAAAGAGAAGGCTATAGAGGGAGAAAAGGAAGACCACGGAGAGAGAAATAAATGATCTTGTACGCGTCATTCTTCAAGTATAAGCTTTGAAATTCTGTGCAACTCTTCTCAAGACACGAAACTTCCTCAACATGCTAATTAAGTCTTCAATTGGTGGGCGATGTGGCGGCAGGAAACCTGTCTGCCCCGAGGGGTTGCTTTTTCAAATGATATTTTGAGTTCATTGGACCTATCCACTTCACAAATTAAGCCAAGAAAGTTTTGTTTGGAAATCACTAGATGCTTAACCAATAATACTAATAGTGTTTTGTGTCACTGGATGATCTAAAAAATGGATGTTAACAATGTTTTGCTCACATGCAATAGAAAATTTAATACTGATCACCAAGTTAAAAAAATCTAGAATTAAAATTTTAGTCCAAAATTAGCTAAATACCTACTAATTAATATAATTTTTATATTCACATTATGTGAAGCAGAATAAAGTGCTTTTAGTTTATTACACATGCATGGCTATGGTTCCTTTCTTTATGAAATCTCATATATTGTAGTACAAGGGTAGCTTCAACATGCGTTTGTCAAATAATTGATTAACTTTGGTCAAAAATCACTAATAGTTATTTTTTTAAATATTCAAATTTTACCTTAAATTGTAAAAAATTGTATATTAAGTAAAATAGTTAATTCATGATTACTAAAATTGTTAATTATTACAAAGGAACTTATATTTCCCATTTTTTCAAGTAAGTATATTGGCAATCATCTAGAAAAAGAAGAAGCCAAATTTAACTAAAGGTCAAATAATAAAGTAAAAGTTTTGCAAATCCTCCTTATTTTTTATACCAATATGAATTCATTGTCTTAATATGGCAACTTTTGCATTTTTTTTTCCTAATAAAAACCTTCATCCAATTCACATTGGGTTTTCTTTGTCACCATAATGCAAAAGTTTGCAACAAAAAGAACATTCATAACATTTTGAAAAAACTATTCTAACATTACCTCCATAACTATGATAAAGTGACAAAATATTCAGTTTTTTCCAATATTATAAGCATGTATGTAAAAATGTTGTCCCATTCATATTAACTATCTTTAGGTCTCAAATGATAATATAAACTCACAAAAAAAACAAGTATTACATAAGGCATTCAAACCCACAAATTTGATACCTACATTTGGGCTACATCCCAAAATTAATAGCCATTATATTGGTAGGTAGGCTTCAGCTCAGGCTACTTAACAAAATGCAATAACACCTTCATTTGGATGTAAACTCAATTGCAACAAATTAGTATGAACTCAAATGATTATATCCCCATTTGAATTACAAAATTTCATTAGCAATGCCACATATTCTAAGGCAATGTAATACTTGCATAAAGAAAATTGCCATCTCATTACAAATTTGACCCATTGGCAATAACCATCTCATGTTATTTAAAAGGTTTTGGAAAAAAGTATAAATTCAGCTAGGAAATAAATAGGTTCTGGTAAGAAATACAAAAGTTTTGTTGAGAAATAAAGGTTTAATTAATTTTTTTTTTAAAATCTTGAAAATAAAAGGTTAGCTAGGAAAAGATAGAAGTTTTTTTGAGAAACAAAGGTTTTGTCGAGAAATAAAGGTTTTGCCCAAAAATCAAAAAACATTTGTGGGAAAAATATAAGTTTTTTTTCAAAAAAAAGGTTAGTTAAGAAAAAATAGAGATTTTGTTGAAATATAAAAATTAATAAAAAAACAATAAAAGTTTACTTTAGAGAAAAACATTTTAGCCAAGTAAGGCCAAGATGTAAGTGAGTAAGGTAGATAGGTGGGAGGGTAGTATGGAGGTCATGGTTGAGAAAAAAATGATCCAATAAAATAAGGGTCAAAATTCAACAACCCAAAAAAGTTTATTGTGATACAATGTTGGTTAATTCAAGGTGAAGAGCTAGATGAATAAACACAACATCATCCTATGGATATAATAATAATTGGTGTAGTAGTGGGTGCTGGTTCAAGTTGGCCCTAAAGAAGGTTATGCTAGCCCAATTTATTGCATTAGATATATACTTTGCCTAATTTTCTCATGAAGTCATTCAAGAGGGACCAATTATTAGTGGATACTAATGTAGTTATATAGTTGACCCAAGTGTGAACTTGTTACTCATCTAATTTTTCTTCTAAAACAAGTTTTGTTATTTGATAAAACTTTCAATGACAAAAATTACTCAAACACCTAAGGTCTTAAAAAAAATCACCTTCACTCAATCCTACTCACTAAGGGCTTTCCAGGAATACCAAAAGTGCACCCACATTTTCCTATTATTTTTAGTTTTTTGATTTGAATGAATTTTGAGCAAAAATTTGTTCAATATTCAATAACTTCTCCATTTTACGTCAAAACATTATGAAATCAACTCAATGCATCCTTACTCATTGAGAGCCTTCCAATGATATCAAAAGGGTAATAACAGATGTGATTTGAAAAATCTCGATGCAGCAGACAAACAAAACAAACAAATTATCTTCCTTCATAGATAGATAACAAAGGTGATAAAATATCAATCTAGTCATTTTTGCCTAGAGAGGGAGGCTCTTAAAGCTGAAACACAAAATGAATGGGGAAGTGGCATGTCAAGCCAAGAAAATAAGATTATTTTACACCCCATGCTTTAAGCCACGGAATATATCCCATCCCACTAAATGAGATAGCATCTCTTTTCCTCCATTTGCAAGTTGTGATATAGACTTTTATTCTTTCCTATCCAATATTTTATATGTTAGTCTTCCCCATAAGAAAGAAAAGAAAATGTGTGTGTTCTGCAAACTATGGCTTCAGAAGTTGCCGTAAGTTGCTTTTGGAAGTGTTGAAATATATGTCATATAATTAAAGCCAACTTTACACAGCAGTCAAGGGCTCAAATAAAAAACATTTCTTTTAATCTACCACATCGTGGCCCTGAATTGGCCACAAGTCAAATAAAGATACCTATCAACTTGGAAGGCCAATTTGCAACCCTTGAGGTCAATGTTGTTACAATAAAATATATATTTTTTATAAAATTCACATGTAGGGTATAAGTAAACCTAAACCAAACCCTATATCTTCTCTTTCTTCATATCATCTCCCTTTATTTTCCTTTCTTCTTGTTGAGTTTGTGAATGATGGAGGGGGTTTTTATTTTTTCTACTTGAAATATGGTCATGAAAAACACAAGAGTTACAGGAATCTTATGTCTGGCCATCTATGGTGGTTTGACTTTTAGGATTTCAGAGAAGCTAAGATGAGCGAAAGAACGATCCCAAGAAAGAAAGAATGAAAGCACAGTATGAAAGGTTGAAGCCTCAGTTCCTACTTACTGGCTTTACATGTGAACTCATTTACCTGAATCAAATAATATGTTATTAATAACTTGGTCCAAACAACCGACCGAAAAGTCCTAAAATTTTCCATCATTATTAGCCTCAAGATTTTTTGACCTGACTCCTAGTTTAAAGCAGGCCTAAATCCCAGCATTGATCCAAGCATTGAAATACTTTTGAAAAGGCTTGGCCTTTAACAAGTATTACCAAAACAATTGTACCAAGGGCAACTTCAACACATGTCGATCAAATAATTAATCAATTTTGTCAATTCGATGTCAAAAAGAATATTCCAAAAGTTTTTTCATTTTCGTTCACAAAACTTAAATTTTTGAAACAAAATAGTTTTTAAAAAAATATCAACATTCCTTTGAATAATATAATTACTATTTAACCTACCAAAATATTATGCTAAATCAAGAAGGGTGAAAAGAGTTCCTAGATATGGAAAACAGACTGTAGTTTGGTTAGCACTAGACAAATCTACACATTAACTAAAGGAGGGCCATAGAAAAAGCAAACTCTTCATAGACCTAACATCCTATATAAAAAATGGAGAAAATAGAATAAACCAATCAATAGCCTTAAAAGTAGATTTGAAGTATTCTTATAATAACATATGTAATACAATGTGAGTGGGTTCCAAAAGAATATGGTAACAATGTTTTCCAAAGTAATTAGTGTAATGAAAAATATATATTGCCTAAGCAAATATATTTCATAGTTGGTCACCATAATTCTAAAGTGCAAAGCCCTGTGCACTTTGGGAGCGTCCCTGCAAAAAACCTATCCTAAGAAAGAGGATCAGGAATTTGGAAGTTTTTTGTAATCTTCTTCCTGTTCCCTTATTTTCTTAGGTTATGAAGACTGATCATGATGAACAAGTAATTTGTCACTATCTCCATAACTTTGGTCCTTCCCAAATCCATACTCAGGAAGGAGCAAAGTAGCCATTGATTCTATTGCATCACTTAATTTGCATTTTCTGCTTTGTGTTTTCTCAGAATTGCAGAGGACAGCATTGTCAGGGCAATATAGGATGGTCTTAATCTGTGTGAAGAAAAAAATTGTGATCAATGAGATTGTTCAAACTGGCGCCTTAAATTGTTTTGAAGGGTTGCCATAGTGAACTAACACTTACATGTTGGATGCCTTAACCATGTGGCCTATGCAAAAGAACACACAAAGTGAAAAGAGTTTTACCCAAAATTTTGAGCTTATGATTACTTCTCTAATTTTACCGAGGGGTGCACAAACCTCAACATTTCTATATGCATTTTCAACCTTCCAACCTCCTCGTCATACTAAGAAGCATGGTTATGGCACATTACTTGTGTTGTTTGTTATACAATAAATGTTTGGGAATGTTACAGGGAGTGATTTTAGAGAATGAAAACAAGCTTTATTCTTCCTCTTTCTCGTGATACAGGTGGAGTGTTTCAACAAGCAATTGTTAGGTTGATTATGCTGAAATAACCTAGCTTTAACGAATTGCAAGGATCTTAAAGTCTAGTCTTTAGATATCTTGTTTGATAAATCTCCTAATTGTTTTGGGTTGCTATCTTTATTTTTGAGCTTTGGAAATGTCATAGTGAAAGATGGGAGCTCTGAGATTCAAAAGGGGTTGAATACTTGACTTTTGTCCACATAGTGCACTGTTGGGTTGTTTCATTTGGCCCTTAAAAAGATAGGAAATTTTGGGCTATTGCCCATTTTTCCAGAGCTCTTGATCATTGGGCTCTTTTTGGATGGGTTATCGATAACTTTGGTGCTTCCCAAATTCATACTCATGAAGGAGCAAAGTAGCCATTGATTCTATTGCACCACTTAGTCCTCATTTTTTACTTTGTGTTTTCTAAGAATTGTAAAGGATTACATTGTGAAGATAATATAAGATGGCTGTAATTTGTCACTACTAGGAAATGCGTCCTAGTTCACTTTGGGTTTCATTAAATTTTGAGTGAATTTGAATAATTTTACTTAATGAAATTGTTTAACCCCAGAATGAACAAGGATTAGTTGCTACAGACAATGACATGTTTCATTAGTACTTAGTGAAACAAGGTTACTCTAAAGTCGAATATAAATTTAACAAACTATTCACTTGCTAGTTATTTAACTAACCAACATGGAAATCAATTAAAATTTAATTATATAATATATAATATTATTGATAATTTCATGATTTTTCAAACCTATTATTTATTGACATATGTCACTACCTATGTTAGATTAAAAACATAGGAAAGTAGGTAGGTTGACCACGTAATCAACCTAGGCACCTATTTTAAGAATTTGACAAAAAAATATTTGATCAACATATCATTGTTCACCACACACAACACCACCCATGAGGTTTGATCCTTTGACCTTTGGAATGGAGTCAAACATCTTTACCATTAAACCACCCCACTTGTTATGATAATGTAATACATTACATTCTATTTATCAAATATTTCATTTTAAACATTACAAAAACATAAAATTTGAAAATTCATATCTTATTGAGATTTTGTTCAAATGTAATGATTTGAATTTACTTTTTTTTAAATTTAATAATGTACATAATTACATTTATTTCCTTTTGAAAGTTGAAAATTATTTGAACAAAAACAAATTGAATATCATTACTCAATAACATTTCAATGACCATTCTTTTGAAAAAAAAAGTTTAATAAATGGATTATTTTTTTGTTGATATAAAAATACTACCTATGTTAATTACTTTCAATTATTATATGACTATTTTCATTAATTTAAATTATTTCACCCTACATTATTTACGGCTATTTATGGTTATTTTCAATTACTTTTGGTTTTTTTTGCTATTTCACCCTAGACTACTTTTGGTTATTCAAAATTACTTTTGGCTATTTTAGCTTATTTGACCTTCAGTTATCTGTAATTATTGTAAGTTTTTTTTACTATTGTAAATTATTTCAGTTTAGGTTACTTGTAGCTATTATAAGTTACTTTTGACTATTGAAGGATATTTGACCTTATATTATTATTGGCAATTTTAAATTATTATAAGCTATTTCACCTTAAGTTAATTTTGTCTATTATAAATTATTTCACCCTAGATTATTTTTGGTAATCTTAAACAATTCTAATATATGGTTATTGGTTGTTTTTTTATTAATGTTATTAGTGGTTATTAATAGCTATTGGTACCTATTCTATTTGTGGCTATTAATATTTTTTAGTGTTTATTGGTGGTTATTCTAATAATTATCTATTGGTGGTTATTTTATTAATAACCATTAGTAATTATTCTATTCGTGGCTATTTTATTTATGGTTATTTTATTAATGGCTATTAGTTGTTATTCATTAATGACTATTGGTGGTTATTTTATTAATGACTATTAGTGGCTATTCTATTAATGTTTATAGCTGGATATTCTATTGGTGGATAATGGTGCTTATTAATGCTTATTATATTAATGACACATGTATGCTACTTTTAGATTCATTCATTCATTCTACGAAACTTAAGTAAGTAAGTAAGTAGTGAAATAAAACCCCAAGAGTAATAGAGGTATTCAAAGAATTGTTTCTTGAAACTTGATAAACCATTCACTACTGGTGGCTATTATATTGGTGGATATTGGTGATTATTAATTGGTATTATATTGGTGGCTATTGGTGGCTATTTTATTAATGACTATTAATGATTATTTTGTTGTAAGCCATTGGTGGTTATTGATGGTTATTTTATTAATGGTTGCTATTTTATAAGTTATTGTTGATTATTATATGTTATATTACAACTATTGGTGATTATGTATTATAAATTATTTTTTGATATTCTATGTTATAATATCATAAGTTATTGGTAATTATTATATTGTAAGGTATTTAAAATGAATTTTCATAGGTTATTATTTTCTATTCTAGGTTATTTTACTTTAGGTCATTATATTTTGTTTTAGATTATTTTAAATTATTATACTTAGGATAAAATAATGCAAGGTATAACCTAAAATTACTTGAATAATTTAATTTATAACAACTTAAAAGCTTATAATAAAATAATTAAGATACCTTAAAATAAAATAACATATAATAATTTAGGGTACAATAAATTATAACAGTCTATAATAACATAAAATATAAGTTAAAATAAGTAAAGTAGCATAAATAGAATGTTTAAAAAAACATAAAAATAAACCTATTTATTAAAATAAATTGTAATAGTGAATTATGTTAACTAGTAATGAAACATGATGTCTACATAGTGATATTATAGTGAAATAAATTTCATCAAGGTGAAATTAGTAAAATGCAATGAAATCAATTCATTTTTAATGTCCCATAATGATTTAAGTTAATAAATTACACCTCACTTTGGTAGTAGTGTGTGTGAAAAAAAAATTGTGATCCATGAGATTGTTTGAACTGGTGCCTTAAATTGTTTTGAAAGATTGCCATAACTAACTCACACTTAAATGTTGCCTGCCTTATCCATGTGGCCTATGCAAAAGAATACACAAATTGCAAGGAATTTTTACCAAGAATTTTGACCTTTTGATTCTATTGAGGGGTGCATAAACCCCAACATTTCTATATACATTTTTAACTTTCCAACCTCCTCATACTAAGAAACAAGGTCATAACACATCACTTGGGTTGTTTGTTATATTTAAATGTTTGAAAACGTTATAGGGAGTGATTTTCGAGAATGAAAACAAGTTTTATTCTTCTTTCTTGTGATACTTGCAGAGTGTTTCAACAAGCAATTGCTAGTTAGGTTGATTATGCTGAAATAGCCTAGCTTTAGCAGACCACAGGGATCTTGGACTCTAATCTTTAGATATTTTGTTTGATAAATCGCCTTATTGTTTTGGGTTGCTGTCTTATGTTTTGAGCTTTGGAAATGTCCTAGTGCTGGAAATTTTGACTAAGGGATGGGAGCTCTGAGATTCAAAAGGGATTGACGATACTTGACTTTTCTCCACATAGTGCACTGCTGGTTTGTTTCACTTGGCCCTTAAAAAGGCAGGATATTTTGGGCTATTGCCCATTTTCCAGAGCTCTTCATTGCTGGGGTCTCTTTGGATGGGTGCTTCAAAGAAACCCCAGCCATGAGGTTCAAGTGAATTAGGTTCATCTGGCAATAAGCTGTAATTTTGATCTTAGTTTTAAATTGGGAGTTAGAAATCTGAATGGTGGCCCAGCTTTAGATGCAGCACCCATGGGTGGCCACCACCCTGAAGGGGTTAAACTAAAGTCCTTGTGAAGGGCTGCGACAAGTTTCCTAACCTGATTGGATGTTTTTTCTAAATGCAACAGCCAACCAGCACCTGATTGCTGTGCAATGCACCTCATAGCAAAGTGGGTGAAACCTCATATTGCCATTAAGCTGGTGCAATGTGTAGTAAGAAGTGTTAAGAATGCAAGGACCAAGAGTCTCTTTTCCTGGTATTCACTCTAACCCAGCTTCACACTCACTTTCCCAGTCCCTAGTTCTCACCCTGATAACAGCCGGATTGACTGTTAATCAACCAATGGCGAGCTAATTGGTAGTGGTTTGCTGTCAGGGCTGTCCACTTGGTAATTTGGGGAACATAGTTTTGATGATCACTCGTTAATGCAGCTGCACTGGCTATTCTGGCCAGGACATTAGTGAGCGATCACTAAAACTATGTTTGCTGCATTTCCTAACAATGTCCAGTGTGCACGTAAAGGACTTTATAAGTGAAGCATTCTAAAATCAAAGAATTACAGCATCATGTAATGTGGTCTGCTCACACTGAATGCTGTGAAACTGTTCCCATTAACTCAACCAAAGTATAATAGTTTCACCTCTGTTATTTTTCTGGTGAAATGTCACCATTTTTTGACAAAGAAATTGGGAAAATCTTGTTTTTCTTGTGTAAGTTTGACTAAATCTGCTATTTTTTGTTAAATTTGGCAAAAAATTTGATAACAAGAAAATTAAAAAAAGCACCCTGTTTCACTGGTATTAACTCAAGTGAAATTGTACACTTGTTTATCCAAATCCAAGGATATTTAAACCACCAGAGTGAACCAACTGCCACTTGTGCAGCATCCATTGGAAGCCTATGATGGCCATGTTGTGGCTAAACCCCAAACAAGTTGACATCAGGTCATCTTCAGAAGTAGCCAGAAACATAGAAGGCTAATGTTTCTACTATGTTTTTTCTCAATTGCCAGATTTGGCTGACTTGTTTTATGGATTATGGCGATTTCAGCTATATCACAAATTTACTGAAAATAAAGAACCTGATACCCACCCTAAATCTAGGAACTACAGCATCATGTAGTGTTGTCTCTTGAAATAATGCTAAGAAATCTTTTTCATAAACTCAACTAAAACAAAACAAAAATAAAATAAAATCACTGGTACTTACTGAAGTCAAGCTGGAGTATCCAATCAAATCACAGACAGATATATAAACGGCTGGAATGAACCAACTGTCACTAATGCAACATCCATCGGAAGCCTGTGGGAAGTCAAGTTTCTTTCAACAATTTTTGTTTGCAGCCAGAGTGGTGATCATCCTTCCCAAGTTGTAACAAAAATTCTGATCATCTCTAGAAGATTTAGCCAATTCTGGCTATAAACCACACATGAATTACAATTCTTTCATGATCCTTTTATATTCTCGGCTATATACTGAAAACCAAATATAGAAATCTGGTGAGTTTTATTATTATTTCTTCACTTTTAGTTTTAGAAAACCTTAAAAATTACTTCATCTTCAAAAAAAAATTATTTTCTAAATTCACTTTTTGCAGAAATTTCACCAGTAAGAAAAAGGCCAGTCAGGACTATTTTGTGGATGAATACCAATTGAATTGACATTGGGTTCCACCTTGATAACCTATCTAATACAGGATAAATCCTGGAGGTGGGTAGAGACGTAGCATAATAAGTGACTACTAGGTAAGTAGATCCATGTAGATGCTGAGTATGTAGGTGCGGCTACTGGGTTCTCAGTAGCAAATTTACATCTTACCAGTATACAAGTCATGTACCCAAAGAGTACACTCTGTTCACCAAAGATCTCATCTTCACATTTCCGTCTGTTGACAACTCGTGGTGATTTGTATAACTACACAATGGTGTGCACCCTTTCTGGTTTTTATATTCTCAAGCACTCATTCCTTGAGTTCAATTTGTGGCTCAAAATGCAACTATGCAGGTTCTTAGCAGCATGAAGGATGAGCAGACATTTTCAACACTTTCAGTCATGAACTCAAAACTAATCAAACAAACTAAATGATCATCTCAAATTGGTTTTGGTTGTGGAACATATTTGGAGGACAACTTTGGTAATTTTGTATTTTGCCTTAGGATGTAGCTTAGGACAATTGGCAGAAGACAAAGAAAAGCTTCAAAGCTTACTTATTGTTTGCCTCTTAAATTAATAGCTTGGCTACAGGGCACTATTTTGTATGATGACATTCTTGCTCAGCAACACCACATGGTTATATGACAAATGAACACAATCTAATATAGTACCATGGCAAGTACAACATTTCATTGTCAAATAATAATTTCATTTGGAAGATTGTGTGTCATTATTTTCATTCACAAACTGTTCTTTGAAATTTTATTTCTTTTGAAAATTCCAACACTTGTAAAAACAATACAATTAGTGTTGAAGCTGCCAAGGTACTTCTGGACAGCATGTAGTCTTTTCCTGATTTTATATTGGTAGCAGGCCTCATCCACACACAATTCAGCTCTTTGTTCAGCTACCTTCTTATCAGGCTTTACTTTGACTTACAATTGATTTGGGCTTCAAAGATAGTTTTTTATCTTTGTTCAAAGATGTTACTATCAAATTTTACTCTAAATTATACCTTTACTGCTGAATCATCCTCCTCCTCCCTTCCAGTACTGTCATGAGTCTTCACCTAGTATATCCTGTTGTTTTTCCTCTACTTTGGGTGTATGTTTTTGCTTCTTTATTTCTACTGCAATCATTGTACAAGAACTCTATAGCAAGACCATGTCAGAGAGATTTTTTTTTACCAAGTTCTGATGTGATTGGAAGTTCATTTGCCAGGAACTACTGAGGATGTTTGTTATTTGCCCATGTAATGAAAAAGTGTGTTGTAAATGTCACCACCCACTGCTAAAAGAATGGCTTTGTCACTAAGTTTCCTTCAATGAGAAAAATTACAGACAGCCAGTTAACATCAAGTCCACCAAAACTCTGCTAAAGTGAAACTTTCAGACCTACCCAGATATGCAGAATTTGTCTTTGCTTAGGTATACTATATAGCCACTCACTGAAAATCTGAAGTCATCCCAAAAAAACACTCTTACTGAGTATCATGTTGAAAGACTAGCCACCATCTCTTTGCTTCAAAGGAAAGGGAGTAAAATATGTAACTTTTCATGATTTAATCATCTCATGGTCCTACTCAATTCTAAATTTTGCTGATTACTAGAGTTACAGGCACCATTGAATGTGTGCTTAAAATGGAACTATAGAATTAAATAATTACCATGTAATGAGTTATCACAAAAACAATTCATTCCTTGCTACCAATCTGGGCATCAGAAAAATTTGTTCTACAGTTTTAGAGTACATAATTTGAAGAACAAAAAATATTGTATTCTTGAAACAATTCATTACTGGTCTTTTGACAACACATTGAACATTGCTAATAAGAGAGACAATAATATCCTCATTCAAGCAGTAACAAGCATGTGTACTATGCTTCCTGACATTTTAGATTTTCCTTATAAAGCACACCCAAATGGGCTTTGGCATCTTTTGAAGAGGTCTCCAACTTGAACCTGAAAATGTATCCATATGCAACCATTGAGTCTACAATCAGATTTTGAAAACATCTCAGGAAATAAATCTCACCTCACAAATCAATGTGCATGGCTGATCGCATGTTGGCTCTGCCGTTTTTAGCAGGTTTTCAACAAAATCATGAGAGATGATGATCCCTAAACCCAAATTTCCACCCCAAATCTTATAAACCAGCACAGCCAATAGGCTTTGGGATCTTTTGATGAGGTCTCCAACTGGAAGCTTCATACATACATAGTACATAACCATTGAGTCTACAATCAGATTTTGAAATCAGTGCTGGAAATCAATCTCCCTGCACAAATCAAATCTGCATAAACAAATGGCTGATCACATATTGGCTCTGACATTTACAACAGCTTTTAAACAAAATCATGAGATATGATGAACCCTAAACCCAAATTTGCACCCCAAATCTTACATGGATGTGAGATCTCTCCCACTGGCCAGGGCCAACAAAAACTTTGGAGGTGGAGGTTCAAACTGTAGCAAACAGGTGCAAAAGGAGAACTGAGTAAGGTATATCTTACATAATCAACAATTCCTGAAAGCCCACCTGCAGCACTTTGTGTTAAAGTATACATTTAATTTTTCTTCCAAATCACCAAAGCATGCAATTACTAATCAAATGGGTCCAAAGGATGGATTGATATCCAGGAAAGAAAGAAAAACCTAACTACAATGTCAAAATATGCTTTAGGAGTAAATGCACATGAGCCCCTTACAAACCAATATGTGGACCATGGTATGGACACTTGCATACAGGAAATGGTCCCCTGCAGATATAATCAGCTCCACTGGATCAGCTTTCTGTGACCAGTTTGGAGATCTGGGCACAACCATGGACTGTGAGGAAAACATATATGTTTAAATTTTGACACCTCAAATAACTGACTGCACAAGCACATTGTCCACAAGGGTTATTGAAAGGTTCTGGTTCAAACGTTTTAAAGTACTGAAAATAGCTTATAATTATGGTTGGTCTTGTTCCAGGGTTGGAATGCTGCCCTGTCTGACGTCAGGACTCAGATCATCATATTCAACCTTTTGAAGTTCAGAAGCTCATTGCACACTTGCAAGAAGTTAGGTCGCTTACATGGATCTGTATCCCAGCATTTCTTTATCAGATTTGCCAGAAGAGTCGGGCAATTAAGTGGTACAGGTGGTCTTTCTCCTCGCCTAATTACTTGCAAGAGTTCAGTCCTCTTGTATTGAGTACGTGGAAATGGAATCTTCCCTGTGAGAATCTCTGCACAGGTAATTCCATAACTGTATACATCTGCTTTGAGTGGATAATTTTCCTTTGCAATCTCCTCCTCCTGTGCAATGCGTCCACCAGTAGTACACATTTTTAGTGTGATGATAGTGGACACGATTGACGTAGATGCCATCCAACATGTGCCTAGGCTCCCTCTTCTATGCAAAAATGATCATTCAGAAAATATTTGTGAGATACCTGGGTGTAGAGCTCAGGTGCCCTATATGGTGTTGTTCCAATATCCTTTGTCTGCTTTGTGGCTGTCGAGCTCTTGAGTTTCGCCTTGGCCAATCCAAAGTCTGCCACCTTAACATCGATGTAACCCATTTCAGCCAACTCTGGAACTGATGTGGGGTTCACAAGAATGTTAGATGATTTTATATCCCGGTGGCCCACTCGCTGTTCATGCATGTACTTCAAGCCCCTTGCCACCTGAAGCATGATGTCCACTGCTACTGGCAAGGAGAATGGCACCACATGCTTTGGGTCTTTCATTTTCTCATCCATCAACTTGCGAAGGTCTGTGGACATGAGTTCCATCACCAAGGAGCATGACTTTGCATCAGTCGTGCAACAAAATAGTTTTATGATGTTGGGGTGCTTGAGGGCAGCCAAAATGTCCGCCTCTTTCTTGAAGCTGACATTTTCAGCACCCATGAAGACCTTTTTTGCACAGGGCAGTCCTAACCAGACTGATTCGAAGACAGTGCCATAGGCACCATGTCCCAGATGTTTCACTATTGGGAGTGTTTTGTCATCTTGTGTGCTCCAGAGAAGCAGGGGGAAGTCTACCTTAGTACTCTGGTCACTGGATTGCTGAGAATACCTGTCTACCAAATGATCTACCCTGACATCACTTTTATCATGCCTCTTGAATTGCATCAGCTTTGACACGAGTTCTTCTCTGTCCAAGGCCGCCCTTCTTGCAAGGATACGATCTTCCTCAAACTGGTTGAGTTTGTCCACATCTCCTAGAGATTGAATCTGCTCGCTGGAGTTCAACCCAGACAGGATGGTGAGATTTAGAAAGTGTGTACACCACCACTTCAACTCATGGAGAATCCCAATGAAAGCCTCTTCATTCCCTGCTTGCAAAACTGCTGCTTTACCCCAGTCCTCACTCTTGCAACACTCCCGCACAAGTAAATCAGCCCTTTTGACCACTCTTAGCAGATGCAGAAGAACTCTATGCATAGCCCATGTCAATATGATCTCCGAATTCTCGTGTTCTTGTAAGAGCCAGTCCTTCATCTCAGCCAGTTTGTTTGCCAAGTGATTACATTGCCCCCAGTTTATTCTCACACAGTTGTTGTTGGCCCAGTCCCGGTTATCCATTTGTCTGGTCTTGATCAGCACATTGTCTATGACCTTCACTACAAGGTCAAACGTTTTTGTACCAGGTCCAGGGAAGCAATCTTGTGCAATCCTCACTGCTGCCGCGGACATGGTAACTTCATTAGCCTCTTCAAAGACTATTTCCCCAACCCTGTCACCAAATCTGTGTGTTATCCTTGTGTCGAGGTCTGATAGTCCTTCCAGACGATCTACTACCACCATCACCCGGATTCCAGTTGTTTGGGATAGTTGGGCAGCAATGAAGTCAAGATTTACTTTAACTATGGGGTTTACAATGTTTTCTATGTCTTCAAATAAACGTTTCTCAGGCTCCTGCCAATCCTGTACTAGAGCGCATGGTAGTGGAATGATTTGGGAAGCTCTGAATTTATTGAACCTCCGTGTTCCTCTCTCCCAATTCGCTAGCAAACGAGTCTCATACTCAGGGAACCGAAGAAGGTACTCACCAAGGGGTCCAATTTTTTGACATACAAGCTCAATGAATTGTTTCTCCACGTGGATCCTCCCCAGACCACTAGAGCTGTGCATCAAGTCCTTGAAAACTTTGAAGTTATATGCGCCCTCACACCCGGCCCACTCTTGGACGACCACGTCGGTGGTGTCATATCGGATGTTAGCGAGCAAAACCTTATCCCCCCGCTGGAGGGATAACTTCTCGCAAGACCAGTAGGAGGCTGCATCAGTTTCAAGAACCATGATCACAGGATGGGTGCTCGCATTGATTCCATTTGAACCACCCACCACGAGTCCCGCATCTACCATGCATGATTTCATCTGCTGCCGTGGACTGTGACTCCAGATCGAAGGAACTGTCACACACCACTGCACATCCTGCATCGACAAGTCCGACCCGAAGCCGACCTCCTGGAGATGTCGCAGGATGAACTTCCCCATCGCTCGCAAGTAGTCTGAGATGACGCGGTTCAGAGTCAGGCCCGCGGGAAGATCTGATGCAGATGAAGGCCCCGCATCGCTGCTCCAAAGCTGATGCCTCAACGGCGTAACATAGTATCCCGCTACAGGCATGTCGCGTGAGGACAGAACATTCGCATTAGTTGCAGCTTGTTCCCGCAGCTTCCGCATAGCTTCCAGATCGTTCTCAAATTCCGTCCAGGCCATGTATCCCCAACTACTGAAGCAAAGATCACCATTCGGTTTGCCAACCTCTGGTTTGTAGTAGATGGCCGTGGGGGTTGCATCACGCTTCAAGTCTTCTCCCGGCCAGTAGTCATAGCATGTGACGATGGTGGAGGGCTTGAATTTGTGCGCATAGGCATAGGAGGAGTGAGTGGTACCCAAATGCAATCCCACAAGAACTCTTGGCCCAATCACTTCTGGCTTTCTTCTCGCGGCACCTCTACGTAGTTGCTGAAGGGGTGCTGATTGGGGTACAGACGACGGGAAGCTCTTCTTTCCTCGTAAAAACACTGGGAATTTTTTTTCAGGTGCGCCTAGCTCTGTGTCTCTCTTAGACTCCATTCACTTTGTTTACAAGGTCCCTATTCACCAATCTTCTTCTTCGTAACCAACCGCTCAGGATAAACCCTGTTGACAAGATGCAGGATTTCACAAGACAAAGTTAAGATTAAAACTCGGTGACGACGTTTCACAACAACCTACAGATGAAAAGTTTAAGCAAAGACTATCTTTAAGAGAAAAGAGTAATAATTTCTCCAAATTTTCGCAAGCACGATGACTAGTCTTTTCTAAAATCTAAAAGATTGAGCTTCTTCTTCTGATTACTAGCTACCAAAGAGAAGGCAATAGGGAGAAATAGAAGACCACGGACAGAGAACTGAATGATCTTGTATGCGTTACTCTTCAAGTGTAAGCTTTGAAGTTCTGTGGAACTCTTCTGAAGATACGAAACTTCCTCAACATGTCATTTAAGTCTTCAATTTCTGGAAGATGTGGCGCAGGACACCTGTGGGCCCCAAGGGGCGGCCTTTTCAATGTTTTTTCCAGGTCATTGGAGCTATCCACGTCACACATGAAGCCTCAAGCCCACGAAGGTACAACCGTAGAATGAGGTAGTTGCTTAAAAGGATACCGACAACATAGTTGTTAATAGCCATCCCAACTCTCCCAAGAAGGGGTGTTAAGACGTATCCCAACTCTGGGAAGGGGATTTGGGTTATAGGTAAATATAGGTGACAAACATAGTTAGGTGTTAATTAAACAAGGAGAAACCTTTTTGCTTTGTTATGAATCTGAAACATTAAAATGGGGGCTGATAAACGTCATTTTTTTCAGTGATTACTTCACTAGGTAGTGGGGAAACTATTTTGGTATTGTCGCAAGCTTGATTAGATTTTTCCAATCAAAGATGCCTGTCAAAACAGGGAAAAAGGAATTTTTGGGATCCTCACAATTAGCTGCTACGAGTCCAATATGTTATCATCATTATTAACATGGGGTTTTCTTCTTTCTGCAGTCAAAACAAGAACTATATATTTTAAGTTTTGAAGTTTTCCATTGAAGTTCTTTGTAAAATATCTGAAATAGGGATGGAATTGTTCATTAAAGGTTGAAATAAGTTGAAATGGTTAGTTGGTTTTTTACTCTTGCTAAAACAACTTGGGCTGCGAAAAGTCTAATGGGTCTGCCTTCTCAATTGGGGTCCCTTCTTTCCTATTTGTTTATATTTGCTTGAGCATCCGAAAATATCCAATATTTTATATGTTGGTCTTCCCCATTGTGTGATTCATATTAATTAGTTGAGTTCAATTCATACTTGTGCTAAAAAAACTTTGGCACATCTACTGGGTCTTCCTTTTCAACTATCATAGGTCGTTTCTAGCTACATGTAGTGATTGGCCTCAAAAAAGATCAAAACCTCAGCCATTTTGAATTGAATGTTTATGGTGAGCTCGATCAGTGAACTCGTTAATACTTAGAGCATCTGCACCGGTGCTCAGTGTGTGACTCCAGACAGTAAAATTTATTGTCAAAAACTCAAACGGTGCTGGTTTAGCTCAGGAAATTAGTTTTTCTTCTGCAACTTTCTGCTCCTTGAAGTGGCTCGTAAAAGACCCCAACACAGTTGTGTACCTCCAATTGGACCTGACTCTGGCTCAGTATTTCTGATTGCTCCAGGTGGTTTGCTATTAGTAGTTCCCACATATATGCAGTTCGAATTACAGTTTTATTACTGTGGTTGCCAAAAAAAAAAAGGCTAACCTTAGACATTTAATTTTATTATCCAGAGTGACATATTGAGCACCCATGGAGATGCTCTTAACACCCACCTTGTAGTCCTTGCAAATCCACCTTTCAATCTCACAGTTGAGCTTCTAATAAGTCGTGGCAATAAAATGAGAATTTAAGAAGGTTTTGGAGAAAGAAAGAAAGAAATAATTAAATAAATAAAGTGTTGCTTCTCAGTGCAAGAAGGTAAATAAAGCCTGAGGAAGGGCAGGAGTGATCCAGCAGCCCCCAACGCACCACCCAATTTTCCTGTTTTGAGGCGAGCCACTTGTATGAATCCCAATTGCAGTCCCTTACCCACCTGGGTGTGCTTTTGGTTTTGTTTTTCTCTTCCCTTCGCTGGTCCCCTTGCCTTTTTTTAATTCCCCTTTCTTTTGCTGCCCTAGCGTCCGGGTTCGTTTTTTCCCATTTCTTTCACTCATCACTTGTGACCTATCTGTATCTAATTATCTAAACAAAACCTCTCTACTTTGCTAAACCACTATGTCTTCACAAAAAAAAATATTTTCTTGGCTAAACATATCTCTCTTGTCAAAAACATTATTTTTTTCTAGATCAACTTCTATTTCTCAGAAAAAAAAAAAATAATGATAAATTTTTTATCTCTCAATAACACCTCAATCTTTTCTTGGCTAAACTTTTAATTTTTGCAAAAAATTCTATCTCTTTTAAAACCTCTACCTATTGGCACAATCCCTAGTTCTTTCCAGCTAAACCCTTCTCTTTTTACATCTTTTTAAAAACTTCTTGATTGAATCATTACTTCTCAACAAAAATCTCTCTAGCTTTTGACTAAACTTATGTATTTCCTAGCTAAACTACTTCCTCTCTACAAAATCTCTCTAAATCTTGGCTAAAGCACTATCTCTCTCCACCAAACCTCTCTACTCCCTAACTAAAACTTTTATTTCTTAAAAAAAAATTCAAACTTCACTAAATCACTACGTTTTGATTAAACCTGTATATCAATTTTAATTGAGTTTTGCCCTTGGGTGAAATTTGTAATGAGTTAACAATTATTTTTATGTAGATATTGCAATATTATAGAGTTTGAGGCATTACCAGTAAAATATTGTGATTCAAATGGGGGTATCATAATTTGTTTTCAATTATCATTTGTTGCAATTAAAATTCCATTTAAATTAAGGTATTACATTTGTTAGGTATTCTTGATTTAAACCTACCAATACAATGGTTATTAATTTTGGCCCTAAATTTAAATCTTACATTCACAAATCTAAATGTTTTGTCTTTTGCATATCCTTCACTATGTAGAAGGCTAGAATGGATTTTCACCTAGAAGGTTAAATATCCCTAGCTGTACATTATCCATTAAATGGACCAAAATTAAAATGGAACCATCCGAAATATTAACCTGAAGTGTAGTACCCACATCCAAGGATTAGCATATATTTTCATCAAGACCTTGAATATTGTTTAAATAGTTAATGAGAAGTTCCTTGCAATACTTACATTTGGTTCTTTTGCATCCTCTTCAGTGACTATAAGCTTAGATGGAATGACAAGTACATAGATGACAGGTGCACCAAGGTGGTTTATAGTGTTTTGACAAACAATCAATAATTATTGAGAAAAAATATGAACTATTCCAATATTTAATGTATCAAGTATGGAATATGTTTTTTGAAAATCTCATTATTTAGTATTTTCATAATTGAATGATTCATGTGAATATTGAGCAATTATTAAGCAAATAAATATTTAATAATATGTTTCAGATTTCATAATTGAATATATTGAACATTCAAGAATTAAATACTGAAAATCTACTCAATAATTAATATCAATAAAATTTTAAATATTGAATAATTAAATGAATACTGAACTATGGATGAAATTTTATTAAATATGTAAATCCTGTATTTAGACAATTCAAAAGTTCAAATTTAACAATTGACTATTTTAGAATTTGGAAAATTGAAAAGAAACTTTAGTTTGGGGATCACTAGATGCTTCAACAATAATATTAATAATGTTTGGTCTCACTACATGATCCAACAAATGGATGTTAACAATGTTTTGCTCAAATTCAATAGAAAATTAAAGGTTGATCACCAAGTTACAAAAATCTAAAATCAACAATTTAGTCGAGAAAAACTAAATACCTATTAATTAATATAAATTTTATAATCACATTATGTGGAGCAGGATCAAGTGCTTTAGGTTTATTACATATGCATGGTTGTGTTTCCTTTCTCTTTGAAATGTCATATATTGCAATACAAGGGCAACTTCAACATGTGTTTGTCAAATAATTGATTAACTTTCATCAAAAATAAAATATTCTCAAAATATACTCAAATTTTTTTTTAAATTGAGAAAAAATTTGAAAATTTTAACATATCATAAAATAACATAATTGGCGTTAAAACTACTAAGGTACTACAATATGTTGATCCTAGTTGAACTTTTTGTTATAACAATACATGAAAAAAAAATTCACTAATACTTCCTTTTTAAAAGATTCAATTTATACATAAAATTTAAACATTTCCAATATTTAGTTATTTCCAATATAACAAGCACTTATGTGAAAATGTTGTCCCATTTGCATTAAGTATCTTTGGGTTTCAAATGATAATATAAACTCACCAAAAAAACAACTATTTTATATGGCATTCAAACCCACAAATTCAATACCAACATTTGGACTAGATCCCAAAATTAACAACCATTATATTGGTAGGCTTCAATTGAGGATACTTAACAAAATGCAATAACACCCTTATTTGGATGTAAACCTAATTGCAACAAATTAGTATGTATAAAATTTATTAGCAATGTCACAAATTCTAAGGCAATGTAATACTTGCATAAAGAAAATTGTCATCTGATTACAAATTTGACCCATTGACAATAACCACTTCATGTTCCATAAAAGGTTTTCCAAAAAGGTTTACATTTAGATAGGAAATAAATAAGTTTAATTTTTAAAATATATAGGTTTTTCCAAGAAATACAAAAGTTTTGTCAAAAAATAAAGGTTTAAACAAAGAAAAAAAAAACTTAAATTGTTATAAGTAAAAAGTTAGCCAAGAAAAGCTAAAAGTTTTGTTGAAAAACAAAGGTTTTATCAATGGGTAAAGATTTAACCAGAAAAAAATAGAGCTTACAAGCTTTGGCAAAAGATGAAAGAAGTTTGTGAAAAAAATGTAAATTTTTTTTGAAAGAATAAGTTTTTAGCTAGGAAAAAATAGCAATTTTTTTGAAAGACAAAAAAAATTCACCACAAGAAAATAAAAGTTTCATTTAAATGTAAAATGTTTAGCCAAGAAAAATAAAGGTCTTGACCAGGTAGAGGTTTTGTGAGAAAACAAATAGTGGATAAGTACGTAAGCAGGTTCGTTGTTAATTGGTAAATAAGGCCAAGATGTAAAATGAGTAAGGTAGCTGTGTAGGAGGGTAGTATGGAGGTCAGGCCCAGAAACAAATGATGCAAGAGAAAAAAGGTCAAAGTTCAACTACCCCAAAAAGTGTACTGTGAGACAATGTTGGTTAATTCAAGGGCAAGAGCTAGATGAATAAACACAACCATCATTCTATGGACATAACAATAATTGGTGCAGTAGTGGGTGTTGGTTCCCTTTAGCCCTGAAGCACGTTATGCCAGCCTAATTTATTACATTAGATATAAACTTTAACTAATTTTCCCATGAAATCACTCAAGAGGGACCACTGATTAGCGGATCTGAGTGTAGTTATGTAGTTAACACAAGTGTGAACGCATTATTCAACTAATTTTTCTTTTCAGAGCAAGTCTTGTTTATCCCCAAAAAACAAATTAAGAAATTAATCATATGATTTTTTGTTTTACAATTCATAGCCATATGAAACCCCATGATACAAAAAGTGAAATAACAACCCAAAAAAACTAAAATGATATAGAGACATGGTTAAATCTGTTACCCAACATTCATATTTTGAGAAGAAACCCAACATATAAATGGGTAGATTTCAACATAACCTGTCAATTGGATGGCTGCACCCAAAATCTACACATGACCATTCATTACCTTGGTCCAATAAAAAACTTACACGCAAAGCTATAACCTTATCCATTCAGCCAACTTTTGATTCTCCGATCCCTATACCCGCTCAGAAGGTGTTCCCGCACCTTTATTTATGCCTCTGTAGGACAGAGCCCATAAATAAACGAGGCATCACAAACACGCTGGTCCTGTCAAGAGATAAGATGTTGTGCATCTACCTACTGAGTCCACACTCTCTGAACACGAAAAAGATCCATTCCAATCTAAACAGTCTAAATACTTCACCAAAGAAACCAGTTCATTAAATGTGAAACTGTTTTTTATAAGGTAAAACTTTCATAATGTGATAGTCCCTGTCCCTGTGGGCGCAGGGCCCAATAAATAAAGTGTCGCTTCTGAGTGCAAGAAGGTACATAACGCCTGAAGAAGGGCAGGACTGACCCGGCACCCCCCAACGCATCACCCAATTTTCCTGTTTTGAGGCCATCCATTTGTATGACCCCAATTGCAGTCCCAGACCCACCTGGGTGGGCTTTTGTTTTTTTTCTTTTTTTCCCTTCCCTGGTCCGCTTGCCTTTTTTAATTCTCATTTCTTTTGCTGCCCTAACGTCCGGGTTTGTTCTTTCCCATTTCTTTCACTCGTCACTTGTGACCTATCTTTATCTAATTATCTAAACAAAACCTCTCTACTTTTTTTAACCTCTAAGCCTTGGCAAGAAGCTTTATGTTTTTCTGACTAAACCTTTATCTCTTGTCAAAAACATTATTGTTTTTTAGTTAAACTTATTTCTCCCAGCAATTGTTTTTTCATGGTAGAATTTTTATCTCTCAATAACACCTCTATCTTTTTGTGCTTAACTTATATATTTCCTAGCTAAACTACTACCTTTTCACAAAATCTCTCTACATCTTTACTAAACTTTACTAAAGCGGTATCTCTTAACAAAACCTCTCTACCCCTGGTTAAACCTTCATTTCTTAGCAAAACTTTTCTACTTAATTAAACTTCCATATTTTGATCAAACCTCTATACTAATTTTTAATGAGTATTGCCCTTGGTTGAAATTTTGTAGTGAGTTGACAATTATTTTTATGTAGATATTACATTATTATAGAATTTGTGGCATTACCAATAAAAAATTGTTATTCAAATGGGTGTATCATAATTTGTTTTCAATGATCATTTGTTGCAATTAAGATTAGATTTAAATTAAGGTATTATAATTTGTTGGGTATCCTTGGTTTAAACCTACCAATACAATGGCTATTAATTTTGGGATGTACCTTAAATGTAAGTATTAAATTCACAAATCTAAATGTTTGGTGCAATACATATCTTTCACTATGTAGAAGGTTAGAATTCAATTTAGCCAAGAAGGTTAAATGTCCCTAGCTGTACATTATGCATTAAATGGACCAAAATCAAAATGGATCCATCAAAAACATTAACTTGAAGTGCAATACCCACATCCAAGGTTTAACATGTATTTTCATCAAGACCTTGAATACTATTAAAATATTTAATGAAAAGTTCCTTGTAATACTTACATTTGGTTTTTTTGCATCCTCTTCAATGACTATAAGCTTAGATGGAATGATGAGTACATATATGACTAGTGCACCAAGGTGGTTTCTAATGTTTTGACCTACAATCAATAATTATTGAATAACAATTTGAACTATTTCAATATTTAACATATCAAGTATTGAAATTATTTTTTTGAAAATCTCATTATTTAGTACTTTGATAATTGAATGATTCATGTGAATATTGATCAATTATTGAACAAATGAAGATTTAATAATAGGTTTTAGATCTCAAAATTGAATCTATTGATCATTCAACAATTGAATACTAGAATTTTACACAACAATTAATTTCAATCAATTTATGAATATTGAATAATTAAATTACTATTGAAATGCTTTTGATATTTTATTAGAAACATAAATAACGTATTTAGATAATTCCAAACTTTTTGAAAGTCCAAATTTAACAATTGACCATTTTAGAAATTGAAAAAGAAATTCTAAAAAACTTTAGTTTGGGAATCACTAAATGCTTCAAATATAATATTTATAATGTTTTGTCTCACTATATGATCAAACAAATGGATGTTAACAATGTTTTGCTCAAATTCAATGGAAAATTTAATACTAATCACCAAGTTAAAATAATCTAATTAACAATTTAGTCCAAAATTAACTAAATACCTCCTAATTAATATAATTTTTAGAATCACATTATGTGGAACAAAATAAAGTGATTTAAGTTTATTGCATATGCATGGCTATGTTTCCATTTTTTTTGAAGTCTCATATATTGTAATACAAGGGGAGCTTCAACATGTGTTTACAAAATAATTGATTAGCTTTCATCAAAAATCAAATATTTTCAAAATGTATTCAAAGATTCATTGATTTTCTTCAGAGATTCTTTTTTGAAAATTTCAAAATATTTTTAAATAATATAATTGGTGTTAAAATGACCAAGGTACTAAAATATGATAATCCTAGTAAAACTTTGCATTATAACAATCCATGAAAAGAAGAAAAAAATCACTAATAATTACTTTTTAAATATTCAATTTATACGTGAAACTTAAACATTGTAAAAAATGTATATTAAATAAAATAGTTGATTAATGATTACTAAAATTGTTAATTATTACATGGGAACTTTTATTTCCCATTTTTTCAAATAAGTGTATTGGCAATCATCTACAAGAAAAAGAAGCCAAACTTACCTAAAGGTGGGATAATAAAATAAAAGTTTTGCAAAATCTTCCCGAGTCTTTATAACCAATAGGAATTCATTGTTTCAATATGGAAAATTTTGCATTTTGTTTTCCTAAAAAAGAACCTTCATCCAACTGACATTGGGTTTTCTGTGACACCACAACACGAAAATTTGCAAAAAGAAGAACATTCATAACTTTTTTAAAAATCTATTCTAAAATTACTTCCATAACTATGATAAAGTGACAAAATATTCAATGTGTTATGCTTGCTTAATAAGATTTTTTTTTTGAAATAATGAATTCTAAAATGATATGCAAAAAACTATACCCACACTCATGCAATGTGCCATTTTATTAATGTGGAAAGTTTTGGTTCTTACCAATAATGTCTTTTTTTCTTAGCATATAAAAATGTCAAAAACTTTAGCAAAACCTATCTTATCTTATGCACGCACTTTATTTCGGGCTCTTTCCTTAGTGTGTAACATGTGATCACCTATATTGCTACCACTTTTGGTTTTGCCAGTTCCAATTTTGATGTGAATGAATTAATTGTAGTTCACATTGTTGTCATGTGAATCAATTGTTGGGAACATGGATTACACTTTGGAACAAACCCTAGTAGAAATGTTACCATCTTATGGAATGTCATCTCACTACTACAAAAGTGGGGTGTAATTTAGTAGCTTAAATCACTATGGGACTTTAAAAGTGAAATAAGTTCATTGCATTTTACTGATTTCACCTTGATGAAAATTATTTCATTATAATATCATTATGTAATCATCATGTTTCATTACTAATTAACATAATTCATTATTATAATTTATTATAGTAAATAGGTTTATTTCTATTTTTTTTAAATATTTTATCTATGCCACTTTGTGATATACCCTATATTATTTTTAACTACTTTAGTTATTTTAACTTATATTTTATGTTATTATAGGTTATTATAAATGATTGTATTGTAAATTATTATACGTTATTTTACCTTAAGGTATCTTAACTAGTTTATTATAAGCTTTAAAGTTATTATAAACTAAATTATTCAACTAACTTTAGGCTATACTTTAGATTATTTTATTTTAAATTAATATATGTTATTTCAAGTTATACTTTAAGTTATTATAAATTATTTTATCTTAAGTATAATAATTTAAAATAATTTAAAATATAATATAATGAATTAAGGTCAAAATAACTTAGAATAGAAAATACCCTACAATAATAACCTATGAAAAATAATTTTAAATACCCTGCAATATAATAACTACTAATAGCCTATGATATTATAACATAAAATATCCAAAAATAATCATCAATAGTTATAATATAACATATAATAACCAACAATAACTTATAATACAATAATCATTAATAACCATCAATATCAACAATAGAATATTCATCAATAGCCATTAATAGGATAGCCACCAATAGCCATTATAAACATCAATAGCCATTAATAGAATAACCACCAATAACCATTAATAAGATAGCCACAAATAGCCATTAATAGAATAGCCATCGATAACCATTAATATAATAACCACCAATAGAATAATTACTAATGGCCATAAATAGAATAGCCACCAATAACTATTAATAGAAAACCATTAATAGGCATTAATAGCCACCGGTAAAATAGGTACCAATAGCCATTAATAAACACCAATAGCCATATATTATAATTGTTTAAGATTACCAAAAATAATCTAAGGTGAAATACTTTGTAATAGACAAAAGTAACTTAAATTGAAATAACTTATAATAACCTAAAATTGTCAATAATAACATAAGGTGAAATAACCTTCAATAGCCTAAAGTAATTTATAATAACTACAAGTAATTTAAATTGAAATAATTTACAACAGCCAAAAATAACATAAAATAGCTAAAAACACATGTAATAACTAAAAATAGCCTAAGGTGAAATAAGCTAAAATACCCAAACATAATTCTAACTAACCAAAAATAGCCTAGGGTGAAATATTGAAAACTAACCAAAAGTAATTGAAAATAGTTATAAACAATGTAGGGTGAAATAATTTAAATTAATGAAAAATAATCATATAATAATTAAAAGTAACTTAACATAGGTAATATTATTATATTAACAAAAAAATCCATTTGTTAAAAAAAAAAATTTGAAAAGATTAGTCATTGAAATGTTATTCAATAATGATATTCAACTTTTTTTTTGTTCAAATGATTTTAAACTTTCAAAAGGAAATAAATGTAATTATGTATAGTATTGAATTTTTTTAAAAAATAAATTCAAATCATTTCATTTGAACAAAATTTTAATTGATTTCCATGCTGGTTAGTTAATTAACTAGCAAATGAATGGCTTGGTAAATTTGTATTTCACTTGAAAATAACTTTGTTTCACTAGGTATTAGTGAAATAATTCATTATTCATATCAACTAGTCCCTGTTCACTAGGGAGTTAAACAATTTCACTAGGTAAAAATGTCCAAATTCATTCAAAATCTACTGAAACCCAAAGTGAATTAGGATGCATTTCCTAGTAGTGTCTCCTCAGGGTCAACACGTTTCTAAATGAGATCGGTTCTACCATACATGGCTAGTTCCAAAGGGTTAGAATGAACCAACAACCACTAATGCATCAATTAGTCGTTCTATCCACTGGATGGGCTATGTTTTTTCATTTGACGCCAAATGGGGTTCATCACAATCCTTTTTTTTTTATTAATGACTAGTGTACAATTTTATTTTTTTGGTTCTTAGTCATTTTTTCCCTAAACTTAACCTCACACATAAATACCCTATTCACCTTCCGACCTTCATAAGTACTGCACCAACCTTGGTACCTTATTATTATCCCCTACTAACATAGTAATCTCAATAATTAATTATCCTATTGACATAACTACTATACTAACTACCTACCCTATTAATTACATACCCTATTAACTTAACCACTGTATTAACCCTACTAACCTAGCTACCCTACATACACAACCACCCTATTGACATAAGTACTTTATAAACCTCGTCACCTTATAAACTAACTTGTTTCTTATGTACTAAGTTACTTATCTACCTAACTACCTTGCTAATGTAACTTTTTTCCTACCTACTAATTTGCTTACCTACATGCCTACCTACCTTAGTTACCTATTTACCTTGCTCCTTGAACTTCATTTCTACTTATTAACCTACCTACTAACCCAACTACCTACCTATATACCTATTTACCTACCTATGCACTCATCTTCCAAACTATACATTATGTTAACCTACCCATCTATATTTTTTACGTAGCCAAATACCTTATTAACTACCTATTCACTTTTTCCAATCCCACCCCCCAATCCTACCTATCAATTTATTAAGGTTTGCCCTAGGTCATGGATGATGAACATAGGTCCCCATATGTAAGTATTACAAACAATTTATAGTGGAAACAATGCCATAATTGCAACCATTTTGGTTTAGTTAATACATATTTTACTAAATGTTTTTTACCTAATTTATTATAGAATGAACATTACAATACAACTTTTCATGTAATTATTATAATTATGTATCATTGGATTATGGTTTAAGTTTAGGGTTGGGACACATAAATTAATTAATAATTTTTTCACAAATGTATAGTCATCAACCTAAAGTAGGTTAAATTTGGGGGGAAATTTTTTGGGTTTACACATATGTGAAGTAATACAATTTCATTTTATATCTACTTCAAAGAGAGTGCAAAAAGTTGGGTTGGGGATATCACACAAAGGTAAGAAACATATCTTTTCTTTTGGTTTTGTATGAAACTTAATTGATTATTTTTTAAGATTAAGGTATTTTCTTTCAATCAATAAATATTTATAGTTTAAAAGCTTTAAAAATTGGTTTTTAAATTTTCTCCTATGTTCTTTTAAATTTATTTGTTTTGCATTATGTAATTTATATAGTATATATAGTTTTTTGGCTTTAGGGCATATATTAATAGGACTTTTTTTTATTAGGGTTTGTATAGTTAGGGTTGTAATACGGCTTATGGAAAAACACCATTTGGATTTTAAAGGTTGTGCCTTATGATTTAGTGTATAGGAATTTGATTCATATATTTTAGGGCTTAAGGGTTCATACTTTAAACTTTGCTCATTGTATTGGTTTTTGATCTTATCACTTGTTTAGATTTATACCATAATTATGAATCTCCTTTGTTTCCATATGTTCCATAGTTGTTAGAGTTCAATATTTTCTAACCCATTTTTGTATGAGTTATGGTCCTTTAGGGTTGCGTTTTTAATTGGGACTATAAACTTTGGTGGAACGTCGTAATTTTTTATTCCTAAAAGTATGCATTTGTTTCTTATTACTTCTTTTGTTTTGTGTTTATATTTTCACAATTCAACCTCTTTTCATTTCCTAGTCATTGGATATAGAATGGGCATTAAGAATCATTAAGTATACAACCATAAATAAAGGTTTTATAACTTTATTTGGATATTTCATATTCATATCTCTTTGTAGTTTGATTTTTTCATACCCATATGCAAATAATGCATTTACTCCCCACAACCAACATGGTTTTTAAAACCTAAAGTAGATATTACATTTTGCACCTCTCAAACAATGTGCATTAATTATCATTATGTGGGTATTGCTACATGGGGTTTTTAAACACTATGGGTTCAAGGTACAATCCAGGTATTGCATATGTGAACATTTTCAATGATGGAAGGTTTAATAGCTCAATGTGGGTATTGTCAAAGTTTGTTTTAGTATATGGGTTCATGATGCAAGTATTATATGTGATGTACATTGGAATAATAGGTATTTTATATCATGATATGGGTATTGTAATGGGGATTCCAAGTCACAAGATCGAATTTAAGGGAACCATGTATGTATTGCATTTTAGGTTTTTGTTCAATGATGAATGCTTATAGAATTATAAATTTTTTTGGTGTAAAAATTTGTCCTTCTTCCTTCAATCATGGAAAGGGTTCCAAAGTCCCACTCCATTCATGTCCAAAACCCCACCAACTCCCCTTTCTCAAACAAAGACTTGGTGTGGAGGTCCAAGATGCACCATGGAGGGCAAAATAAAATGACCATTTAATTTGCTTATGTTCCATATGCTCACATTTTGGAATTCTTGGAAGGTGAATGAGGGGATATGAACACCCCTATGGAATGGAATGTTTATAAAAACTTTCCAAGCCAAATGGATGTCAAACAACCAACTATCAAAAACCACCTTAGGCATACGTGGTAAACATTTATGGCATTAACCTTTTTAATTTCTTTAATTCATATACCAAATATGTAATCATTTAGCTCTTGAGTATTTAGGTTTAGGTATCAGTGTGGATATGGACCAGAGGACTATCGAAAAAATTCAACCCACATTTGATCTATTAAACGAGGATGCCTAGTGTCATTCTCAATCAAACATCTATACACACGACCTAATGTGATTGAAATCACAATTTATCATAAGGCCCATACATGAAATGATGGGTTATTCGCACATGGTGAGCATGACCCATAATCCACTTCTTATATGTCTCGTTATGTCTCATGCATGTCAAAAGCATTGAAGGACCACATATGGGCCCAACTAAGCTTAAGTTACATGGCCAAACAAATATATGACAAGCATAAAACAATTTGGTGGGAACATCTGAATGCAGGTCAAAACATGACACAAGATGATTTCATCTAGCTCCAAGACATTGCATATTTGGATCGAAAACGTAAGAAAGGGAGTTGGCATTTACACACCAACCCTACAATTTTAATTCGGTCTTGGGTTTTCCAACATTCGAAAGATGTGTTCTTTTTCCAAGATGTTGGTGAAATGAATGGGACTCAAGTCCCATTCACCATAGGTATTTAAACACCAACTCAATGTGAGTCCATGCTATCATATGGTCACAATGGTGCCATTTTTACGAATGCCACATTTGGCACAAATGACATGTAATTTCATCTATTCACTTTGATGGGGTTTGATGATCATTGCATAGGTGTCCCTTTAGCTTAGATCATTACAAGTAAACAAACAATTAAAGATTTGATCAAATGGTTGAAACCATTAAAAGATAAGATGTTATCACACATGCCATATTGGAAACCATCATGTTTTCTTATTAATGATGCACCTCAAAAATTGAAAGCATTACGGTTAGTTATATGCCTAGTACCTACTTTGTGTTTATTTCCTTAGATGTTTTTAAATATCTTTCATAAAATTCTTGATTACTTCAAATGCATTTTATGTTGTACTAACCCCATCCATTCATGATGATTTTATTGCATATGTGTCCTTATTAGGGTCGTATGGGGTATAGACAAGGTGTAACCAAAAAAGGAGGAACACCCAGAATGCTTCCAGGCGCCCTGTCTGACCCCCCCCCTAGGACCTTGTTATGTCCTCTCAGAGGCCCAGTCTGTCCGCTACTTCCCTGACTTGCTACAGCTCGAGGGCTGCTGTGCAGGACCACACAATGCAACTTGCGATCAATGCAACTTGCGATCACACAGATGGAGAATACGAACCTCATGCCTCATAACACAACAAACAATTAGGCCCGTGACCTCAGATTAAAACTTCTGCAGTGCATCGGCATAGCCAGACACCATGGACTGACACCAAGAGACTTTACAAACTCAACTTCTTGTCTTTTATTTCACAGAAAACACTCCGACAGCACAAGCTTCCAAACCCTTGCCATCATCTAATCTGTTCAGCTACTCTTAAATCAGAAGCTAGAACATGTCAGTTGCTAATCGCAGCGGAAGAGAAAACTAGCAATCCGACTCAAAGATGCTCCCTAAGCTTCTGTCTATC
>Ga0209208_10000974_pt1 | contig 39407 bp, 20 predicted proteins | sample S1TSphfallax_3_FD_187694 | JGI IMG/M metagenome (GOLD analysis project Ga0209208, IMG submission 187694) | Host-associated microbial communities from peat moss isolated from Minnesota, USA - S1T2_Fd - Sphagnum fallax MG (SPAdes) (version 2) | ecosystem: Host-associated > Plants > Peat moss >... | reverse complement strand
TGGAGGACCAAAAGAGGGGGGGGGGTGAATGGAGATGCTCTTAGAAAATGCAAATCTAAAAGTAAACACACATGATGATGATAATGAAGGACAATATTGAAAGAATGAAAAGTAGTCAAATAGGTAGATGTAAAAAAATTGAACCTCTAAATTCAAAGTTCATTATTTTCAAATTGATAATGTTTTTATATTGTTTACTGTACATTTTAGTGAAAAAAATAAAATCATGATACTATTCAAGGCCTTTGAATTTGAAGCCTACAATTTTAAAGATATTGTTCCACCTAAGTTCTTTGTGTAGTTTTAGTCATTTCAAAGGTACTTGTTCAACTTCAACATCAATGCTTGTTCATGGTTCATCCCTTATCCTTCCATTTTGTTGATTATTGTCAACTTCAATTGGGCCATAGAAGTTTTTATATTTTCATCCTTGTCATTCACAAGAACATATGACAACATTAGGTAGGAAAAGGATATTTAAACTTGTCTTGAGCATCAATTTCTTAAACATTTGTTTCAAAATCTTGAGTGAGGTTTTCATAACATTTTCACCACAATTCAATTGTTGATTAAACAAAGTTTCATGAACAATTTGTTGGATGTTGACTTGCTTGTGAAGCACATTCAACCAAGGGCAAAAAGGGATACCCCTTGTCACTAAGAATGTATGGTCATTTGATCCATTCTTGTCCACATTTGATTGTAAACAAATGTCCATTAATGGTTTGATGATACAAAGAATAAATTTATGAGATTCAAACATAATTCACTAAGTTGGGAATACTAATAAAAAAGTCTTGAAACCTCCTATAATGGTGAATTATTACTTGAATTTAGATGTTATAACTTTTAGATTTGAACGAATAATAGTTAGTTACAAAAGTCTCGTCTGTTGACTTTTGCAAATGAATACATGTTGCATTGATGGTGCCATTGATTAACAACAAACCAGAAAGTTTTTTGAATCCAACCATGATTTCAACTAGATCATTCACCTTGAACCAAATTTTGAATTGAAGCTTTAACATTGTATTCATGATGCAAATTTATTTGTGCAACATTGAATGCACAATAAACTTCATGAGAATCAAAAGTTTAAACCTATGCGAATGTTGATATGCATGAGCTAACTTGTACAAGTTATAAGTCATAGATATTCACAAACATTGCAAACTAAAACTTGGTATTTTCTTCTTTATCATGGGCTTCAACCTTTATGTCAAATGTTGCACAAATCCTTTGTTCACATGAAAATGTTCAATTTAGTTGCAATCATCATACTATGTCATAAAAAGACATGAGTACCATGTGGTTAGTATGGCCTTGATGTAGTCACCAAGCTCTTAATTCCCCAAAAGTTTGTATATGCAAAACATCTAAAACAAATGAATAATCAAATTGTTTTACATCAATTTGAAAAAAAAATGTACATAATCTGAAAAAGGCTCTTTGTGGAGCTCAACTTCTTTGTTGTTGTGCTTGATTTGATCTTGCATTAACAAAACCAATTCAAAGAACAACACCAAAAGAACAAATTTCAATTGTTGTATTACAACAATAAGTGGAATGAACAAATGTCAAAGACAAAAAAACATGTAGAAAGAAAATGATACAACTTCTCAAACAATTACAATTGAACATTCAACAAACAAACAAATCAATACAATTGAAAACAAGCAAAACACTACAACTTTAAGTGGAATGAATGAATGTTAAGAATATGAAGGAACATGCAAAAAGACAACTTTTTCTGAAAATGATCACAATTGAAAACAAACAAAAACTACAATCGAAGATCAGCGAACTATAATTTTAAAAAGCATTACACAACTTTGAGAACCATTGCCCTACTTCTACAATGACTGCACAAATGCATTTCTAAAATAATTGTTGAACATGTATAAACAATAATGATGAAGTTTGTGGCCATGGAGTTTTTTTGCCATCAAGTTTCATAATTAATGGTTAGATTTCGATGGGGACACATAGTAAGTAAGGAGAGTAGGTAGGTACTAGGGACAATAGGTAGAGATTACCATTTTGACATCACCTTGAATGGCAATAGCCCTTCCAATTGTTATTAGGTTACTTCCCTATAGGGTATGGCATGTGTGAACAAAGAAAGTGAACAAATTAAATAATTAAACTTCAAAACTGAGTACTGACATTTCAATCAAGGTAGTAAATCCCCTAATTTTCTAATTAACTATCATTTTTCATTTTTTTCGGTATCCTATCAGCAAATGTGAAACGGCCTTTAGTAAGTAAATCTGGGACTTAATTGAACACCAAAACAACATAGGACAGTAACAAAGTATGAATGCCAACCCTAATGGTTGGATTAGGATTGGGTGCTATAAGTGCCCATCCCCTTGGAAGAATGTGGCATTCCCATATGGTCTGTAGAATTTCATAGTAAACTTTGCTTGAATGTTTGTAGAAGTGATTGAGGTTTGAAGAGCAACTTCATCAGTGAGCTCTTAAGACCTAATTGAAAGGCAATTATTGGTAGTTCTCAGAAATCATTTAAGCTGGCTGATTTTGCATTCTATTATAATGTAAGGTTATTGATTGCAATTGCAACAATTTGAAACATGCAAACTTTTAACAATTTAAAGTTTCCCAATTACAATTCTGAAGTTTTGCAAACCCACACTGTGGGCAGTGATTTTCTCTTTAATAACAAATTTTGTCATTTTTTTGTGAGCTAAAGTAGATGAAGATTTTTTTTGCTTATTTGTGCACTAGGGTACAAAACACTAATAAGCATAAATTCTCGATCAATTTAGCTCACCTGGAACATGACAAATTGTTTGGTTTCAGAAATCTTTGATAGTAAATAAAGATTCTGCTGCTTGATGCTTAGATGTTTACAGAATTCGCTCACAATGTTGTAGCAGGCTACCACTGAAATTCTTCAGTACAATCTCATGATCGATGTTCATCATCCTCAAGGTATTATAATGTTGACAATGGTCTAATAAATCATACAAAAGGGTGCAGCTAGCCGAGCTAATTTAGCTTTTGTCAGCTCTGGATTCTCAAATTCTTCTCTAAAAGAACTCCTCTGCTGGGGGTGAGTTCTTCTGTTGGGTGGGTGGCAGTCAAACTCCTGCAATTTAGTCTACACAAAATTGCATGGCTGCTGGAGCACCAACTGGTGATGATCTCCAGCTTCTTGCAATCTCTCTCATGATCTAACATCATGATGAGATCTGCCTGCAGGATCATGACTTTCAGTATCTCTAAAGTTTTTGAGTGTAATTTGAGGTAGGAAAAGCAGCCCAGCTACCCATGAGCAGAAACTTCTCATCTGAGCAGCTGGAGTCTGCAGCAGTATGAGTGAATGGAGAACACTAGATAAATGTCTCTTTTTTCTCCTCTCTCCAACAAGGAAGTGTTTGGAATCAGTAATTGCAAGCACAGAAACTGACACTAGAATCTCTATCTAGAAACTCTTGTTGACGATGGCGTCAAGCTTCCAAAAATTGGGCCTGCTGCAGCACTTCAGACTCCCAATTTCCCAAAAAGTGGGGCAGTCAGGAGTTCAATCTGCTGATGATGATCAATCAGTCAACCCCAGAAGCTGGCAGCTGCTGCAGCTGGTGTGCAAGCTCCGGGACTATATTGCAGCTACAAGGATCGATCTACTGGAGGAAAGTCTTTGGAAGAAGAAGAAGTACCAGAGTCTAAAGACAGACAGAAAGAAAGACAGACAGACTGACAGACGCTAGATAGATCCACCACAATGATCTAGAAGCTCCAGAGCTGAGAATCACCATAAGAAGCATCGTCGTCGCCACTGCTATCTGTGTTAATGTTGTGATGATCGGGAACTTCATTTCCCGGCATGATCAATGGAGGCGAAAGCTGTACTCCCATTGCAGCGTTATACATGACTTCGTTGGCCGGCAGCAGCAGCTGCCCTTCATGACCCTCCTCCTCCGCCACCGGCATTTGAAAAATCATCGACTCCTCCGGCAGCTGATTCTCAGTCGCTGGTCCCTGGAGCTCCGACCCTGACTCCGACCGATCCGCTGCAGATGGTTCGCTAGGACGTTGATGAGCAGCTGCAACTGACGCCGCGCCAGCCTGCAAATTCTCTGGTGGAGCAGCTCCTGTGTCTCCATGCAGAGGCCTTCTCCCAGCTGCTTCTTTTTCTTCTTCATAGCTGCATTCCAGCAGCTCTGCTGCTCCAGCTCCCTGGTGCTCCTTGAAATCCTGTCCTGTAGAAGTTGCTGCTGCTTCAGTGGTGCTATAATGGGTTGCTAATCTAACATGCGTACTCATGATCTGGAGCTCTTCTGCACTAACTGTGTGTCCAGGGAGTGGCGCTGCTGCTGTTGTTGCTGTTCGCATCACGTCCATTGTGGGTTGTGGCAATGTTTTCGTAGGTGCTGATGTAGAAGGCCAAGAATCCAGCCCGACTGCTGCTCCGCTAGACGTCACAGTCGCAGCAGATCCTGCGCCCTCCGGTTGTCCAAGCATTGTTCTTGCAGCAACAGCAGCTGGTGCCAATCTGCTTTTCGAAACTGTTGCCAAGTGTTCAAATTTTGTTTCAGAAAGGTTACTACTTGCAGGAGGTCGCGGCGTTGCTGCAGCTCTACTAGTGGTAATGTCGGCGATCCTTTGCGGCGGCTGGTCTCGGGGTATTGCGAAGCTGCTGCTGCCGCTGCTTTCAGGTTTTTTATCGGGACTTGAGCTGGTACCTGCAATGCTTCCACGAACATGTACATCGAGGAGCTGCAGCTTCTGTGAATCGGAGGATCGTGCAGGGGCTGATGAATGGCTGCTTGCAATTGCAGCTGGCACTTGGGAGCTGGATGCCAGTAACGATCCCTTCTCTAAACCTGTGATGAAGACTTCTTGACTGCTAGTTATTGTAGTGCTTGCTAAGTTCAAGGAAGAAGACTCGTACTGATGCTCACCAGCCAGTGCAGGCGACGACGACGACGACGCAATCCTGGAGGACGATAAACCCTCGACGTTGCCAGTGTTCTCATTCGCTTCCGGCATTGCGACTCTGGGCCCTACTCTTGAGCTGCTACCGGCTCCTGCAGCTGCTGGAGACGACGGTGTTGCAGTAGTACTCATCATGTTCGCAGCAGCTGTGGCAGCAGCTTGGATGGACTTGTCCGAGAGGTCGGCGGGGCGAGGAAGGGAGGCAGAAGACTCCGGGAAATTGAGAAGGGCCGCAGGACCTCGGAGTGCGAGCGCAGCTGCATCGTAAGCACGAGCCGCCATCTCCGCACTCGCAAAGGAGCCAAGCCAAATGCGCGTCTTCTTCTTCGGTCTCCTAATTTCGGTCACCCATATGCCCCAGGGCCGTTTTCGCACCCCTTTGTACACGGGATGGCGAGTGTCTTTCTCACCGCTAATCACTTTCCCTCGCTTGGCTGCAACTTGCTCAGCTTCCGAGACACTCTGAGGCGAGGCGTTACTAGCTTCAACTGCAGCAGCAGCAGCAGCAGTAGCTGCTTCTGGAGCCACATCTTGCTCCTGCTGCTGCTGCACGCCGCGAGGAGGCTCTTGGGCCTCCTCGCTTAATACATCTCTCGCGGGTCCGAGGCGGACCCTACCTTCGGAACCCGGCTCCCAAAACTGTGACGAGCCCTGCTGCTGCAATAGAGGCTGACGAGCTCGACGCACGTAGAGCTCCTCCTCATCCTCCTCCTCTTCACCAAGATCGGAGTTTTCCCTCTTTCGTGTACGCCTGCTGCTGCTGCTTCCAGGGGGCGGCAACGGCGACTCCAGCTGCTGCAGCGACCTAGAAGGATCACAAGGCTCCTGCTCATAATCATCCCCGCCTCCCGCGTGAGGCTGACAAGGCAGAACCCAAGAACCTATCAAAGTGTGACACAAATTGCCCGGAGGCGAAGACGACTGCTGTAGGCACGCGGTTTCGTCTCCTCCTCCTCCTCCTCCTCCTTCTGCCTCAGCCTCCTGAGTTGCAGCAGGTGCAGCCGCCGCCGATAATCTAACATCGCCGCCGCCGGATTCCTGCACTTCAATACCGACTATCCCATAATCAGACCATCCATGTTCAGGTTCTCCTCCTCCTCCTCCATAGATCCAGCTCGCGGCTTGCGACAGCCGGAGGAAAGAAGCCGAACGGCGCGAGTAGAGAGAAGAGTACAATCCTTTGGACTCCACCATTTGACGGCGCGCATAATCTCTGTCGACGCACCATTACCCACATCCTGCTGCTGTCACGATTCCCAGCAGCAGCTCCAACCCCATGATAATAACCCGAGGTTAATATAACTGCCGCGGCTTCCATAAGCTGCAAACCATGATGATGCCACGATTCAGCTTCAAAACAAACAAACAAACAAACCCAAAAATTTTTAAAAAAAAGAAAAAAGAAAAAAGCAAGCACGCGGCCGGCCGGCCGGCCGTGAGGACGGGACGGGGGTCGGCTGCCTGGTTTACGCGCAAGAACGATAATAACGCGCAGAATCGCGGGTACGTCGACGATGTCCAACAGTAGTTAGTGCTGGGTAGTAGCCTAGCTACCCACATGACCCCGCGGTAACATCCCACTTGTCGTGCGCGCAACCCAAGAAGGAAGCGTAGCGTAGCTAGGTAGCGACTAGATCTAAACTCAGCGTTCGTCGTTTGTGCTGATCAAAGTCTGACTCCAAAAAATTCCAAACTTTTTGCCCTTTTACATTCAAGCGCGCAAGGAAAGAATGGTGGATCGATCGATCGAACGAACGAACGCGGGTGGTTTCGTGAATCTGTCTATCAATCTAGCTACTACAGTGAATCTAGTAGCTGCTTTCCGACGCCGTCCGTCCGTCTGTCGGTCCGTCCGTCCGTAAAATCCAAGGTGGTTACAATTTACGCGCTAGCTAGCTAGCTAGCAGCTGTTGCAGCAACTGCTAATTTTGTTGGCTGGTTATTGCCGGTTACAAACGTGTCCAGCTGCCGCTAGCGCGTAAGAAAATTGCAGACTCGTCGATGAAAAAGGTCCCGCGTCGAGCGAGCAGTTTGCTGCCGCTGCTGCAACAGTAGCAGCTGTCGTGGTGGGTCCCTGGCTAGTGACGTTCTTTGTCCGTTTCCTGCATCATCATCATCTACAGATCAGTTTACCAAACCTTTGCGTATACTGCTGGTCGTCGTCGTCGTCGACGCCCTGCAGCCTAATTTCTTATCATCACTCATCAAACCCACTATTAGCCTAGACCCTTTTTTTAGTCCCGAGTCTGGACTTCAGGAGCAAGTAGATCTAGATTCCCGCGCCAGCTATAGCTGCTCCGTCTGCACTACAACTGAAGATGATCTGCGAACTGTAGCCTCCCTTTCTTTCCAGTACAAAATCAATCTAAATCGTACCACAATCTCAGTGCAGCACTTCATTGTGAACTTCGTTGTGAAAAAGAAGCCTTCATGGTCGAAGCAGCGAGCTCGAGTCTTTGTCGAGGCGATCTGCCAGGTACTACATAATATCTATATGCATATTCGAGAAATCCGAGCATCAACCACGAGTTAAATTGCAGGTCGATCGTCGGTTGGAACATTAGTAGCAGTATCTTCATTATTTTTTCCTTCTTCTTTGATCTTCTTCTTTTTCTTTGATCATCTTGCTTGATGAGCGACGTGCTTGAACAATTGATCTGCAGCTTTGTCCATAGAACAACGGTACTGGACCATAGTTTTGATGGGTCGTCAAGATTTTCGAGGGATATCAGTCTGTGAACAATCATGTTATTCTGGAGTTAGTGCCTGCACGAATTTCTCTATAGAATTTTCACATGTGGACACGAATTCAAATCGCTCTTGAGCTGCTGGTGCTGCTTCCCGCAGATTCAACACTTGTGGTTTTTCTGAAGAAGCTGAAGAACTTCTAAGTGGTGTCAACTCTCAACAACTTCGTGTCAAATTATTGAACTCGCAAAGTTCTCCAATTCCGCTGAATCGACAAAGGCGACAAAGCGAATGTCGGATAGCATGATTCATTTCAGTCGAACTCAACCACTAACAATCTAAGAATCTGTGCAATTTTCTGCTCGTCACTAAAGCCAGGCTCACATTTTCCTGACGACAAAAAATTGCTCCAAGTTTGCTGCTGCTGCTGCAGCAGTCGTGCACCATTTCTTCCGCCATAACCGAAGGAGCTCGCTCACACGGATCAGTACTGAAAATCCCCAACTGTACTCCATAGATGATGAATCCTCTCCACAACCAAAATTCACGCAACTCTGTTGCGATTTCTCCGCGCTTGAATTCAATCAACCAGCTGATGAAGGATTCAGCAAGTGCAAGCAAGCAAACATGAATGAATTTTGCACTCCGTGCCCATTCCATCAGCTCGAACAGTTTGCACAACTGGTCTAGGGTTTTAATATTTCAGGATTTAGGGTTTAGGGTTTTAAGGATCTCTGTTGAGGAATTAGGGGGTCTACGGTTTAAGGGTTCTCAGGATTTAGGGTTTAAGGATCTCCAGTGAGGATTTGGGGTTTCACGACTTTCAGGATTTAGGGTTTAAGTATCTCTGTTGAGGATTTAGGGGGTCTAGGGTCTAAGGATTTTCAGGATTTAGTCATCTAAAATTACGAGGTCTATTTTAGGTTTTAGGGTTAATAATTTGAATGTAATTTGAGGGTACAGCAAACCTCAACATCTAAACACCAATTCAGGTTGTAGGGTTAATGTGAGTGTAATTGTTATTTCATGTGGTCATCTCCATTTTGGTGTAACTATCCAAGATGTTTGTGACCTCTTTTAGGGTTTCAGGATTTTAAGGACTTACAATTTAGGGTGGAAGGTTTTTGGAGTTTGGTTATCTCTGTTTGTCATTTCATTTGGTCATTTCAATTACGTTACATTTTTTATTTTATTTTGGTCACCTCAATTTTCGTGTAAGTATCTGAGGTGTTTGTCAGTTTGACTAGGGCTTAAGGATTTAGGGTTTGAGGCTTTGGAGTTATGCCATTTTTGTCCTTTCATTTCTTCAAACTCAATTTGGGGTGGAATCACTAATTAGGAGAGGTGTTTGTCAGCCCATGTTTTCCCCCTCTTGAGAGAGAAAGAACTTATCAGTTCTTGTTTGGGGGTCTATAAATAATTAATCTTGCAACTTTGAAGTTAGTTTTAAGAATGAACAATTTGTCAAAACTAATGATTTTTTTTGTAACATCCTCCAACAAAGATTTTGAATATGTTTTCTGCCGTCATCTAAAAATGTCATTTAGCAATACACATGATGAGAAGACTTCACACCCTCAATAGTCAAAACCCTGAACCATGATAATTTCTACCCAAAGGAAGCAAGATTTGGCAAAACCCATCATAAAAACATCTTTGATGAGTCACCCACATACCAAGCCCAACCAAACCTCACCTCCAGGGAAGCTACTACTAAGGAATCTCACATACATTTGTTTTCTTGTATACAGTTCATATAATACTCCTCGTCCTTGGCCCCTTGTTTTGGGAATTGTCACAATATGGAGATGGTAATAGTGACAAAAAGTTTGTCAGATTGGCCGGTGCCACATGGCCCCCAACAACACAACAAGCCTCAGGTTTGAAATTATGGGCATGCGGATTGAACTGGGTTGAATTGGGATTTGATCAATTTGGAGTGTTTCTGGTGATTCACAAAAAACCTACCTTGGGGGAAACAATCCGGAAAGCCAGGGATGCTTATTTGCCTGAATAGGGCAACTTGGAAGGCATGTACCACATGGCCCACAACTCCAAAACAATAACAACAACAACAACAACATTGGGTTTGGAAATTATGGTCATGAGGAATGATCCCGGTTGAATTGGGTTTTGATCAATTTGGAGTGTTTTGGTGATTCACAAAACCTAAGTTGGGGGAAACAATCCAAAAGCAAAGGATGATTATTCACCAAATAGGCATCTGGTGTTGGGTAATCAAGCAAGAAGCAGAATGATCACTTGACACTGCCCATTCTGCATTTTGACCCCTACTTTTAAGCACCAGAGAACAGTTCTGGAGCCCATTCCAGTGAGGGCTTTACGTGGCAGAATTGTCACTTAGGCAGGGCATCACCTAATGCCTCTTTGACAAACTGCCAATTCTGCCTCCGGAGGGTCTAGAAGCTGAACAGGCACAGCCAATTCTGCCAGGTAAGTTCTAACTGGGTGACGTGAGCCGAGCCCATGTAATTTTTTTTTTGATGTTAATAAAAGTAGAGGAAACCTGTGGGGCTCACCCTTACTTAGTGAGGGCTTACCTGGCAGAATCAACCCGTCCCACCCAACTGGTTCTCTAGTGCAGAGAGCCAGGTCGGGTGTGGGGGGCCAAATGGGTTGGACCCCAAAGGTTGACCCAACATTCTTGTCAGAATGTGTAAGTAGTGCTGGAACCGAGAGCCCTTTTTAAAAAGAAAGGCTTCTTCCCAATGGATTTCTTACCAACCAACCCATACATGGTAATGAATTGTATATTTCTGGCTTCACATGTGCACCTATGATTTACATTTTACAAAGTGGTGAATGGTGTGATGATTCTCTCCTCTACTAAGTTTCAGTGTAGGATGGATGAAGGGAACTGAAATTTTGTCTTATTCCATAAAATGGCCCTTTTCATCCTTTAACGTGTTGGTCCACTTTTTAACAAACCTCCATATCTTTCTCTCTTTTTTGGGGTATAAATCAAAATTTGGAGTTGATTCTTCATTTTTTCGGGTTTTTTTCCTCTAACCTAAATCCTGCAAATGGAATGTGTGCTTGGTGGATTGGGGTGAATTTAACTCACTCTTTGTCATCCATGCAAACCTACTAGGGTTGATCAAGGCTTTTGGTCCCCAAAAACTTGATCCCTACTCATCAAAATATTGAACGTGACCCAACAATTTGTCTTCGACACCATCCATGTTATGATGCAAGTATGTATCAGTATCACATAGGTACCTAATCATCTTCTCTCTCTCTCTCTCTCTCTTTCTATCATGGTATGTAGTGTGCTCATCATATGTGTGGGACTTGATGAAGGAATTTAGGTTTTAGTATTACCGGGTTTTCAAGGTTTGGGTTGGTCACATGAAATGGTAATGAAAATTGATTGAAATCACTAATGTTGATCAGAAATGTTGACATATGAGTTAGGGAAGTAAAGAGAGGATTAGTCTGAAACATTTATGTAAGCAATACCGATAAAAATTGAACATCCCCCAAGAGGGATGGGGATGGATGTACATGAAAGTGATTGTTGTCATTCATGCCAACAAAATCAATCTGACAAGTTCTGAATGTTTCACCTCCAAGATATCAACCCATAGTTTCTGTTGAATTTAATGCCAATAGTGCAAAGTTTTGAGTTGTGTGCATAGAAATTCATACTAAATCAATACTACTCGTATATGTTGTGTATTATGTGACATGTAATGCTCGTGAGCTTTTTGGATGATTTATGACTTTTGAGTGACATGAAGGCACTACTACGTCATGTAAGTAAGTTATGTAGATTGAATATTGGCCCCCCATGTGATGGCCAAAAGCAGCCATCACTTCTGACTCTTCTTTCACAACTATAGTTAACTATATAGTTAACAACAGTCAATTGCTAGCTATGTTACAGATCTCATTGATCTTCTCATTTTTTAAAAAAAATTTGCATGAATAGGTACAATTTGTGGCCCCTGACCTATTGGACCAAACTATGATATCACATGGTTCAACCGATGTTGATCTCATATATATATATATAAAGGTTCGATCAGATATGAACCATAATATGAATCTTGGTAGGTCCCTTACCCTCCTCCTTGTGTTGAATTCGGCCATATTGGAAACATACCCTGGATCTTCTTTCGAACAGCCAGTGACCTATCCGACCAAACTGCAATATCACATGGTTCAACCAATGTTGATCTGATATATACAGTGGTAGTGGGTTGGCACCTTTGACACTAAAAATTATTAAATTATTTATAGAAATGTTGAAATTTTTTAAAAATAAAAATAAAAATAAAAATATTTAAAGAAAAATATTTCTTGAAAGGAAAATATGGAATGTCTTTTGAAATATTCAAACAATAACATTCTATATTTTTCAACCTTGGAATCTTCAATTTTAATTAATTATTTGACAAACATGTGTTGAAACTGCCCATGGGCTGCTTATTATGAATCATAGTATGCATCCTAATGTGCATGGAATAGGGCCAGATATGAACCATAATATGCCATCCTAGTAGGTCCCCTTACCCATGTGGTATATAGAATTTGGCCATATCAGAATCATACCCTGGTTCTTCAAAAGCTGCCATTCATATCTTGGCGGGTGCAAAAGATGTAGCACATAAATAAAACTGTAACCATCAAAACATTGAACCTGATAACTGGGTGGATATATATATCCACCCAGTTATCAGGCAGGTTCTCAAAATAATGTAACTGGTTTGTGGACCGCAATTTTCCAACGTGTCACTTGCTCATTGGTCCAGAGGAGGGGTTGGTGGGGGTTATAACACAATAACATCAACAAGAGTAGAAACACAAAATTCAAAATTCAAGCATGCAGTCCAGAAACCAGTTACGCCCGATAATTGGTGAGAGGAGTTGGATTACTAAAATAGTCTTGATGCATTCATGCCTCAATTGCATTTGATAATTCGACTCCTCTCACTGGTTACCTAATACATAATCGTTGTTCTAAAAAAGTTGGAGACTTGAGGAGGTCATTTCCATTTTATTACAAACAACATACAAAAAAATATAAGGTATAACTTTTTTTTAAAAAGTGAAAATTATAATTTATTTAAATATAGATAGGGGGTCAATAATTTATTTTGAAAATATTTTTAAAAAATATTTAAAATCTATTAAGAATATGTTATTATTTCATAACATATTAAAAAATATTTTGTTGTCTCATATACATTCTATAAAATAATTGGTGTTTGTTCGCAAATTTACATTTTAGTTGTTTACATTTTTTGCAATCCCACCCCATAAAACTAAAATTAAGATTATAAATGGGTGGAAAACTACTACTAACAAACCGCTTGGATCAATCATTATGATTGGCTAAACAGAAACACGGAGGAACAATCAAATCATATTAATAATTACACTCTTCTCATTAGTGCACAATTGTACTATTTCAGCAAAACTGTGCCAAAATTTTAGGCCAAAACCATTTTGATAAGACAACATAAAGTTTCAAGCTTGAACTTTAAGCTTGAAGAACAAACTGGCTGTTGTAAAAGGTATCCACAAGTTTGCACATATAGGTAGGTGTCGTTGTTGTGTTAGGTTGTAGTACATAAATAATTGATTTCTACCCGCAAATTTTTGATTCGATAATTCGTGATTGGTTGAAGCCTTCAATCCCTTGTGAGCCCTCAACCAAACCAAGCGAAAGTGAAATTGTGAATGTAAAAGAGTGAGATGGTGTTCTTGTTTCAGGTGATGTCACAAAGCTTTCTCACTCTATGTATTGAAGGTGATGAATTCGGTCCCCTATTGGAGGTGATTCAGTTACACACTCACTCACTTATCGATGGTGAGTTTGTTGTCACTTAGTCACTCGTTGATGATGGGGAGTTCACACGAACCTCGAATCACCCATTTGCTTACCCACATTTTGTTAAGATTTTTTTTTGCTTCTAGATTACAGCCACATTATGTTAGGATTTTTGTTTTGTGGTGTTAATAATACCTCTGTCAATCCTTTCTCCTAATCATTTTGCTTGCAAAATGGGTTTACTAACTAGTGACCTTCCTAAAATAATACCCAGTTCTAATTTGGTTTTTACTCACTGGGGCAATTATAACTGGGTAACCACCCACCACTATTAATAACCTGCAATTCCAGGGTTTTGAAATTTTTCCAAATCAAACTTTTGGGCGTGTTTTTAAACATTTACACAATCTCCAAGCAGCCCTTTTTTTCTGGCTATATATATAGCCAAAATTCGATCAAAATTGAAAAGACATAGCCAGATGTCTCTGTAGATGGTTCAAGTAGGTAGCCAACAATACACAAGGATGGGTTTTTTTCACATTGCTTTCATATTTAGTTTGTAACCAAATTTGGCTAAATCTTCTTTTGGATCATCGCCACTTTGGCTATAATACAAAAATTGCCCCGAAACAAAACTCTGCCTCCAAGTATGGATTTTCAGGGGATAATTTTTAAAAATAAGATAACCTGCAGTTTTGACTTCAAAAAAAAAACTGGTGGGTAACAAGAAAGGACTGGTGGTTCAAGGTAGGTTCTTTGACTAGTTCGTCGTCGATGATGTTCGACAACAAACAAACAGCCTGTCTTATTGTGACAGTCCGTTCTTCCAATTTTTGAGAACCGCCAATCAAGGGGTCCAGACACCCAATCCTTTCGAGCACTTCCACCGGCAGCATTAAATTGACCTGGATATCTTTTGAACGAAGAAGTACGAGTGTTTGTGAGTGTTTGTGTTACGGAGAACACAAATACTGCCGGTATATGTGCACAATAGTGTCAAGTGCTCGTCGTAAAAAAGGCACTGACTCCTCTTCATTGGTCGGCTATAATGATTGAACTTAAGCGATTGCATTTATAAAAAATCCTCTCTCACCCTTATATTTTCTCATTTTTCAAAAGGATTAGAGTAGAGAGCATCCACTCCACCAACCCCTCAGTAGTATGTGGTCCTGCATGAAGAAATCTTTGGATGAGGTTTATCAGTGATTCCTCCAGTGGAAGACTGCTTGCCAGTACCCTGAAAAGACACACACCTTCCAGAGTCCTGCTGCTGGAGGAGGAGGAGGAGGAGGAGGAGGAGGAGGAGCCTGGAACAGTGTACTAAAACACAGTCAAACCATATTTATTAACTGCTCCCTGTGTTTCTGATTGGGTAGATAGTTTGATTGGTCCAAGTGAGTTGCTATTAGTAGTCTCCCCCATCTAGTTGCAGTTTCAGTTTTATGATGGGTGGGGTTGGAAAAAAGGTTAGTAACTGAACTGAAACTTAGATGTGAGAAATATTTTTTTGGCAGGGTCGGTCCCTTACAGAGGGCGTTGATGGAGATACTCTTAGGGAAACAATTAACTCACTACCTTTAATAATAGTGAATGTAATGTAAATATTTTACACTATCTTTAACCCACCAATTTGCTTTTGTTTGAAAAAGGAGAGAGTGAACTTATCAACACCAGTCTAGATACAGAGGGGCACACAAACAAAATCAAATCTATTACTAAAATGGTGGCAGTCATAACTTCCAGCTAGTTTTAAGCCCCTTCATTGCTTTGCCTGGAGTTTTTTTGTGGTTCAAATCAAAGTTCAGCTCAACTTGACCTTTTTTGGGGGAGGGCAAAAAACGCAGGCCCAGGCTTTTTAGAAAGCCCAAAGCATTGGTGATGATGATCATGTAAGTGGGGTACTTTACACACTTGTTGCAGGGGAGCTGCTAAAAGGAAGGCAACTTTGATTAAGGCTGGGAGGTGCCTGATAAAGAAGTCAGGATCTTTGTCAGTAGTAGCTTTTTTTTTTTTTTGCTTTCTCTTATGTTGTTGGCCTTCAAGATTCTATTTCCTTGCTCATTTTGTATTAGTCAAGAGATTTATTACTGACACCAAAAAAAAAACACACAAACTAATTACCACCTCCTCCTCCTCCTCCTCCTCATCTTAGGCTCCTTGTGGTGCATTCACACTTGATGTTAAGTCAGTGTTTAAATGAAAATCCAGGTGGCATCCTAGGTGGCACCCAATGATAAATGGGTGATGGCTTAATGTTAAGTGAATGTTTGTTTAACATAAAATTTTCATGGTAACTAGGTTTCAGTCCTAAATGGCTAGCATGGTGTCAGGGGAACTCAACCCTAAAGTCCTTAACACCAAGTGCGAATGCACCTTCATTTTGAGAATGCTGCCCTTTTGTGGGTTTTACCCTACACAAAATTTAGTCTCCATTGTTGATGAACTGGTACTCTGGTGTTCAGGAATAGGCTTGGCTTTACTGTACACTATATATTGTTGCCCAGAGTGGACTAGCAGCACCCAACACCAGCAGGGTTTTTTTTTTTTTTTTTTTTTTTTAAATTTAAAAAAAATATAAATTATATTACATAAAGGAGATTTAAGAATTTCCAACAAAAAATAGCACATATAATCAATTTTACCCTAGAAAAAAAAATCAAAAAAATCCCAATTTTTTTTTGTCCAGAAAAAACCTGGCACCCACCATCCACATGCAACTATCCTTGTATTGACTAACCAAGTGTCTTACCTACCTACCCACTAACCACTTACACTCCTATTTGATTCATATTTACTTACCTAAGGTTACCTACCCAACTTACATGTACAGTTACCTAATTAGTGTGAGGGGGAGGAAGTAGTAGGAGGGTTTACAAAATAAGTTACCCAAGGTGGAACCACCACTGAGTCATATAAGAGGTTTCCAATGGATAGTGCACTGGTGGGTACTGGGTTACATAGCTCCATCACCCGCAAAGTCAGGAAAGGGTGTTTAGTGTTCTGCCTTCATCATCTTCTTCAACTTCTAGGAGCCTTTCATTCAAGTGGGGACCATGCAAGTCTCATACCCCCCAGAGTAGTAGAAATGCCTTCCACAATTTGGGCTTCAAATTTGAGGCTGTTGTCTGGATTCCTGATACTGTAAGAGTCAGGTGGGCTTTTTAGCTTTACATCAAAGGAAAAGCAACCTAACCTGGTGGAGGAGGGTTCGGTACTTAGTGGTTCCCTTAACTCGTTGTGGCCCGCCTCTTTTTGGGCTGTTTGCTTGCCTGGACTTTTGGTCCTTGCCCCCTTGTTTCTTTCTTCCCTCCCTTGCTTGGGGTGCTTTCTTTTTATAAAGTTTGGCAGGGCTGTATCACCTGACCTATTTTTTTTTTCTGTTTGCATTTGTGGGTTACCTTACAAAGCATAATCTTCCTCTTAGCCTCTGCAGCACCTTACAAATCGACAAGGTAACTGGAGAGTGCGAGGTTCAAACTCATGTCAACAGAACCCTTCCTCTCTGGACCATTGTTGGGCAGGTATTAGAAACCACACTAAATCCATGAACTTGGGTATCAGGGTGGTGATTCTTGAGATTCATAACCATGATTCTCACAAATTGGAATACTCAGTTCTGATACATAACCATGGTTCTCAAATTTTCTATTGAAAAAGTGAAATAACTCGCCAAACGACCACTTGTTCTTTTTCAGTTCTACCATGAAACCCAACAGTTTCTTTGAGGATTTTGAAACAGTTCAATTGTTGATTTCCAACAAGCTTTCCTGGTATGAATCTACGCCATAAACCTCCACAACCTAGGTATATATATGAGTGTATTTTTTATATGTATGAAAGCAATTTCTCCATTTGTTATCAGAATTAGGGTTTTTTCATAATTTTTGTGATATCAAAAATTTTGAATTTTTTTTCCAAAAAGATTATATACAACAATTTTTTAAAACACACTGGTTGATATAGAAAGAAGGGGTGTGCTAGTCTGGAAATTTCCATAATTGTCCAATTTTTCTGTCTTAGGAACTGGTGCGCTATAAAATTGGGGTTGCTTTTCAGCTCTCTTTCCATTTCAGAAGATATATGGAGGAGAACTTACTTGTTTGAACTGGAAGCTTGTTAGACCTTTGAAAATAATAGAGAGGAATCACTAGAGCAATTCTCTTTTGGAACACAGGAGCTTTAATATAAACCTTAGTCATAGTGAAAATGCCTAATTGCATTACAAATTGGGGTAGGCCTTCTTCCATAGGTTGAGGATTGTAGCATCCATCAAGGGCGATAGCCCCCGAAGGCATAGGCCTAAAAATTAGGGAAGTAGAAGTAGGCCTTCACACATAACAAAAGTATTGAAAGGTTTCTAATTTGAATGGTGGAAGGTTTTGCATGCAAATGGTGGAAGTTTGCGTCGATTGGCGAAAGCATCTTCCATGCCAAGAGGTGCTTTTGAAGGCAAAAAAAAAAAAAAAAAAAAAACCCCCTTGGAGTGCTTTGCAATAGAATAGAAATCCCATAAAAAGTTGCTTTTTTTCCACACTTTTTTTTATTAAAAAGTGGGTGTGTTGTTTTAGTAGTTGTTGTTTCCCCCCAAAGAAGTAATTCGTTCAAACTCTATTTTCTTGTATTTAGCTAACCGCATCTTGTACGAATGAAACCCAACGCCAATTTTCCTTAGCAATCTCTAGTGCGTTGACAATCCCATTGGCGCACTTATTGGTTTTGAGCATACCACTAAATCCTTCATCACGGCCGATTTTCAAGTGTTCCCCCTTTGCCCGACAATTGGGAAGTCGGGCAATATTTTATTCCATTGTGGCAAGATGAAAACAAGAGAGTACTTGGCATGTGTGTTCTCGTTTGTTGCTTTGGGGTAAAGCTTTCTGCTTTGTAGCAGATCTAGTGAATAAATATATAATAAAATCTTCAGGTCCACACACAAAATTTATTTCGATAACGGGCTTCTTCTTCTTCTTCTTCTTCTTGGCAATTCGAGGTCCCACAAGAGACTATGTAGTAGATAAGCAGCTTCGTGAAAAATCATTCCGGGGTCCACGACACAAACCAAGCACACTGACAAACAACCCACATTGAGATATGGGTTCTGAACATGGTCGGTGTTGGAACAATTTTTTTTTTTTGCGTGTTTTATTATAGGGAGAAAGCCTGTATCCTTTGCAAAGAGTTAGTTGGCCGGTACTTATTCAAACCTATATGTTATAGAAGCTAGTTTGTTTGTTTGTTTTGTTTGTCGTATTATTGAGATCTCTCAAATCACCACGGGTGCCCCCCCCCACCGCACTTTGGTGTACTCTTGGAAAAAGCTCTTGATAAGTAGGGAGGGGGTGCACCAAAGTAGTTTGGTAAATTTTAGACACATATGTTGTTGCAAGAGAAATTGAAGATTGAACAATTTTTATGAGGAAAATTTGACAAAATCAAAAAACAAAAAAAAAAATTGCTTAGAATTCATGCAATTTTCGTGGTATTATTGGAAAGCCCCTTGATGAATGGGATTTTTTTGGAGGTGATTATGGAAAATTTTAAACTAAGGGGGGGAAAGGGGGGGGAGGGGATATTGAAGTTGTAAACTTCATTTTATTTTATTTTATTTTATTTTCCCCAAAATTGAACAAGTTCACACTTTGAGCATTTACATAGTTATCATGTTCACAAGTCTTCTTCTTTGGCTGGTGGTGGGTTTCCAAGGATTATGAAGAGTAGTAGTAGTAGTAATAGTAGTAGTGGGTATTATCAATTTTGTTTGGGATCGGAAAAGGCTTTTTTGATGTTTTGTTTGTTTTTTGTTTTACAGCTTTCCACCCAGGCCCACAGAAAAAGTAGAAATCCAGGAGCGTTTTATGCACACACACAAAAGGGGATTTGTCATCAAGATGTCTTATGATTGTAGCTGTGATGTATGATGATTATGGATATACATGGTTAGCTGTCATGTTAATAGAAAGGCGAATTCATTCATGAAAGTCTTTTATTACTGTTTTTGGGAATCCCTCAATTGCTGCTAATCAACTAGATACGTGCAAGCGATTAATACCAACTGCCATGTTTACAGAAACACATTCATAACGTCTTTACTGTTTGTGCAAATACCACAACTGCTTCTTGCTAATCTGCTAGATAGGTGCAAGTGATTAAATGCTACTAGATTCTGCTAATCTCCCATTTCTTATAAAGCCTGCCCATTACATGGATTGTTCTTTTTACCATCCTACCATGAGAAGGACTACTAGCTCTATCCTTTTTTGGTTTACCATCACTATAAGAACCAATATATATCTATATTTTTTTTTTCAAAAAATCATTTTGTTTTAGCATAATGATTTTTTTTCCATCCAATTTGAATTTGGAATTTTTTTGACATTCGTCACATGTTGGATGTACATATTAATGCTACCTACTTAGTGGATGTATGTTTACTTAACAATATAACTTTCTCAAGATCAAGAATCAATTATAGTTTTTCCTAACAAGATCAAGAAACATTTGGAAAATTATGGATCAAAACAAATTGCCTATTATCATCTCATTCTGTGTCATGTTGTTGAAGTCACTTGAATGTCTTGCCTAAGATTTGAAGATGAAAAGGTAGTTAATTTTTTTTTAAAAATTTGTCAAAACTATTTTGAAGTTGTGAATCCTAAGAATTTTTTTTGTCATTATTGTGGTGAATGTTTCTATAAGTGTAGGTGACTCAATTTGAAGCTTCTTGCATTTTTTTTGGGGTGAATTCACCCTTTTGGCATCTACTTTGTTGTAATATCTACTTTCTTTATCTACAACCACAACAATATATAACTAGTAAGCGTACTTCAAAGAACTACAACGAAAACAAAGTATACAAACATGAATATTCACAATCTCATCCTTATATTGTCTTAAGTTTGTTCTTTAATGCATCAAGATGGTTCAAGTATAGGTGTACAACCCTCTTTAACCACCTATCCCATTCTTGATAATGTTCATAAACTAACATTCTCCTTGGTAATTGATAATCTTCTTCCAAATACATTCATAGTTGCGGTACACAAAAGGAATGTCTCACCTCAAAATCACTTTCAAGAAACTACTTTCAATGACCATTACACTTACAAAATAATTTATTTGGTAGATTATTTTTATTCATTAGATATTCACATACTTCTTGATTAAAATGGTGGTGATTTTTTAGGATTTGGATGATTAAAACATGTCCTTAAATGTTTTTAAAAATGGTTCAACAATCGTGTCTAATTTCATAGTTGAACAATATTTGTTCAAATTCTTCCATGTTTTGACTGTAAATAGAATAAAGTATGTTCTATACGATGGCACAAATTTGTAGTATGATAAATTGCTAAATTTTGTGGAATTGATGTTAGAATCTTGGATTTTTTTATAAACCGGATGTGTTGATAAGGACATTCAAATTAATTTTGTTAATTACAAATTTACAATTGCAAGGGTTTGGAAAGAAGTATAAGAGATGTGGATGCAAAAAATAGGAAATTGTTTCATGTTTTAGAAGGTTGGGAAGGAAGAACGTGAAAAGACTTTACATCATGAAGTAGAAATGTTGGCAATTAAGAATGAAAAGACCAATCTACAAAAGGCCATAATGAAAATAAACTAGCACCCAGTTGGAAGGCCAAAGTTGCAACCTCAATTGACATTACATTCATTTGGCAAACAATTCAAACAAGAAAGTGATGAAGAAAAGCCAAAGGCCCAATAAGAGAATAAATACATGCACATAATGGTTTGACCCACAACTTTGGCCCTTAATTCAAATTGTGGTGGGAAAGCATAAAAACTTAACAAATGTTTTACACTATTTATGAACATTCCACAAAAAACCAAAAAAACACAATTTAACTTCATTTGACAAGCTGGCAAGATCTAAAGTAGAATGGTTCACATCTGATGGAAGGTTCAAACTAGGGAATCAAAATTGAATAGAGAAAGATATTGCTTTCATATGGTCACAACATCAGGTTACAATACTTGAATGCATGCGAATTGTTTTTTTTTAAACTTCAATTTTTATTACAAAACATCAAAGCATTTGGACAAGTTTTGTCAAGACCCATAGTCCAACCCATAATCCATGGCTTTTTTAATAAAAAAATCTTAAATTTCTAATTGATTCATTTGAAGTTACATTATAATGGATGAAACATTTTCTGAAAATTATTTTAGGTTAGTCATACATATCAACTACAACAACAACAACAAAACTACCCCAAACTACGCAAATCAAGGACAAAAATGGTTTACAAGACCTAGCTCTTCTTGTTAAAACATATAACATCCCTATAACATTGGTTATTAACACAAATCAAACATGTGTTCACTCAGTACCTACATGAGGAAAGAGGACATGGGAAATGAAAAGGAAAAAATACATACATGTCTTGGGGATTAACGACAAATGACAAATTATAGTTGTAATATCATCTTTGGCTATTGAAAACCTTTTACCTTTGCAAATTATTTTCATAAGATCAATAATCATATTTTTCCCTTTAAAAATTATAGGAAAAATCTTTTGTCTAACAATAAGCCTTCATTTTATGTCTTGGTACACACTTGAAACTTGCCAATAGTTTATTGAAAGGATTTTGATTCCTTACATGAAGGTTCAAATGTAAGAATTAAATTTGCCAAAGAACCAAAATATGATTTGGTTCATCAATTGTTGGTTTGTTCACAAAAACTCTGAATTCATAAATTGGATGAAATCAAAATACCCATAGGTTCATTTGGTGTCCATATTTGTATGGCAAAGCTTTAGCCTACATATGTAATCTACCAAGTCCAATAGACATCCAAGCATTTTTCCAAACAACAATTCCATACGTGGACATTTGCAATCATCAAGAAATAAACGTTGAACAAAACATATCCAAAAGAGGATTTTCAAATGTTAGTGATCAAATCTCACCTTTTTGCTTGCTTGTTTTGTACATGGACACAATCCAATAAAAGAAAAGCCATCATTTGCAAAGGTTGGAAAAAAACAAGCCTACTTCAAAGCTTTAATCCAAATTTTCAAATGGAAGCATTGGGAATGAATGAATTATTAAATTTTTATTCTCATCAAATCTTACATAAAAACTAGAAACTTGTGATCCAATTGACCTTGATGATATTACTCGAAACATTGAAAAAAATACATGAATTATCATGGAACAATGTTTGGTCAAGGATCTAAAGACTATAATTTCAGAACTTGCCCCTAATGATATCAAGGACATTTTCAAGTTGAAAGACCTTGTAAGAAAAAAATGAGATTCTATTGAGTTTTATATCAATTTGAAGTACCTATGCACACCATCTTGTCACATGGGTTTGAAACTTAATTGATAAAATTCTTTTTGAGAAACTTTTGTTGTTTTGAAAATATGGCACAACATTTTCCATTGCATGCACACCATGCAATATTGAAGTAGTAAGACATCCCAACAACAATATGGACTACAGGTAGAACATGTTAATCACAGTCCATCACAACAAATAACAGAACAAAAGTAGACTCCCCTACCTACCTCCTTGTAGAATTGTCACTTCAACTTTTTATTTTCATTATAGGAATTGAATTTTTTTTTGGGAAAGGTGAAGATTGATCACCACTAACTTCTAGCCCACTAGTTGTTATTACTATTATTGACCACCAGCTATTGTTGATCACCACCTACCATTGTTGTTGACCACCACCAAATTCATTTGATACATATCTAATTGTGAATTAACATCCATCCAAAAATGACAATGTGCATGGAATGAAAAATTCCAAGTAATGGAATCATAGTTATATCCACATTCACTACATTTGTGATTCAATGAAAATATACAAAAGTTTCAATGTCGTGTTTGAAGCCAATTGGTTAAAAACAACTCCATTATAAGGTATTGAAGTATTTATATCTCAAGTCATACATGTACATGTTCCTTCAATATCTCAAGTCACAACTACCATGTGTATCTCAGATGCATCACGTGACAAAAGCACCAAACATGGAATAGACAAGTGGGGGAAGAAGAAGAAGCATGACATCCAATGTAACCCTCATAAATTGGGACAAAAGAAAAGCTTGATCAATTCTTGAAAAGTAAAGCTTGTTTCTTTTTACCCTTTGAGCAAGGTTATGGCTATTGGTGATTTGGCCCCTTTTTGTGTGCACATGAATCTAGTTTTGTTTAGGTAAATTGAGTTGAGGTTTGGAACTCATTATTTCCTTGACAAGAAACCACTAATAGGACTGAAATCAACTTTTATGGTGTAGCATAGTCTGAAGTCTTCTTGTTGATGGATTAATAATTTGTCATTGTTAAACTCTTCACATCTTTTTCTCTTATAATGCTAATAGACTCCTTGTTGTTTTTTTCATGTTTGAATATCATCATCTTAGTGCCACAAATAATAGTAGTAGATCATTGCCAATGATGATGAAACTCAAACTTGTCATGATTAAATTACCACATGTGTGATTCTCAATGAAGAAGAAACATATGATTCAAGTATCTTTTTCTTGTACCAATTTCTATTATTCCTACTAAGGCTTCCTACATCAAGATTGTCACATTAATGTCATTTCCTCAAGACTATCTCATCTAGCTTCTTGTCATCACACATTACAACCTTAGACTTGGTCTCATTTGTAGGACTTTGTTTCATTGATTTCAATTTTACCAACACATTAAATCTCATTGAATAATAGCTAGAAAAAAATCTAGAGAGTTTTTTCACATTTATGTCACCTACGACTACTATTGTTGCTATTATCAAAATTTCCCATTTCAAGCAAGTTCCATTTTGGAATTAGTAGGGCACTTGAGCCCCTACATGTGGTGTAGTATGAAGTCTATTATAGCAAGGAGTTTCCATTACTATTCAAAGAAGAGAATTTCATCATAGCCCACTTGCAAACTTGGGATTTGATGAAAGTTTATTACCAAACCATGATGGGAAGTGGTCATAAGGCCTACAATTTGGCATTCTTGTAATGCAATAGTTAGAAAAATTGTAGCTGCTAAAATGGGATTCATGAAATCTACCATTGAAGACACCTAAAAGTACATGGCATTTGAGTTAGAAGGCATTTTTTACAATCGAACTCTTAATCCCATTACATAGTTAATGATACTTAGAACTTTTGTAATGGAAAAAAATGATCCTTAAGGGTTTTGAAATGTGTTGCAAGGCTTGTTGTTGTTATTGGAGTCAAATTGCGAAAAAAAGGAAAAATGATCTAATAATCTAGTTGCTAACTTGTGAATTCAATCAATATACATGAATAGATTAAACAAACAAAAATATAGGCTCTTTCTTGTTGTTGCTTGGGGGGGTAAGTAGGAAATGGGTCACCTAATATTTATCACAAAACCCAACAATCAAGTAGTGGTTGTAAGGTTTTGAGGATTATTTAATGATGAAATTGACCTTAAGCTACAATATGACACTCATGATGACCATTTATTAAATATTCGGTTCTAAAATATGAAAGCATTGTCCATTTGAAAACTTTTTAAAAACCCCATGCAACCTCAAAAACAAAAGGAAAAATCAATTGCCCAAATCCATTTGATTTTCTTTTTAAAAATCATTTTTGGTTTATTACATTATGAAAAAATGGGGTGATTTGCAACTAGTCTTGCAACTAAGTTTTTGAATTACAATGACCATTCCAACCCATTGCAATTCAACGTATTACCATGAACATGAGTGCTATCAAATAAGTTACATGAGTTGCAACATATGCAGTTCACTATATGTGAAACCATGTACATATGCAACTGATTTAATTTAGTTACATCTATGTATGAACAACTATTATGCAATTTTAATGTAACAAGTTTGTAATTACAATGGTAATGCCATTATTTTTCAACAATCCATCAAAATCTAACACTTGGCATTACGAGATTTTTGGGTGAAATTATTTTCTTTTTGAAATATTGATCTTTACCATACATTATGATTTGTTTATTTTATTATGGTCTTGGATTGTGACACATCGCACAATCAAAAGTTGTCATGTGGCATATTAATTAAATTTTGAGAAAATAAAATAAAATAAAAATAATTAGGTAGTCAATGCATAGGCATAGGTAGTATGTTGCTAGGTCCTACCTACCTACCTAGGTATGTAGGTAAAATTAGGTAAGTGGTAAAACTAGGTAGGTAGGACTTATGTACACTACATACCTTTTTGCCTATTTAGCAAGTATGTAGGAAGGTAGAAGGGTAGTAGGTAAATAAAATAGTAACCATGTATATATATACGTATATTTGTCTTGTTTTTAAAGTTAACATTTTTTGAGTTTGTCCCAAATCGACACATGTATTTTAATATGAACACAAAAGAAAGGACATCTTTTTTGTATGGTTTGTGAGATGAGGTTCATGGACAAAATCTATGGCTTAAATTTATTAATTGCAACTAGAAAAAAAAATTCCCAAATTCTTTATGTACATTTTTAAAATTTTAAATGATAGAATTTAATAGGTAATTATCTGATAATTATTTATGTGAATTAATTATCTGAAATAATAATTTGAACTAATTATTTTTAATTGAAATAATTATTTAGTTAATTATCAAATATTTAATAATCTGAATTCAAATAAAATTCAGATAATTAATCATTTGAATTTTCAAAATTAATTAACATTAAAAGAAATTAGACTGATTAATTCATATTAAATTTTAATTATTTATTTTAAGTTAATTGATTCATAGTAATTAAGTAAATTAAAAATAAATAATGTGTAATAGTTAATAAGTTATTAAATTCATTATTAAATATTAAGTATTAAATATGATTTTTTTAGTTATGAATTTATTACCAATTGAATAACAATCACAAAATTATGGGAAAATCATTTTTATAATGGCAACATATTGACACAACTAATTGTATCAATGGAAATTATAATTGACAATAAGTTGTAAGTGTCATATCTAATGGGTAATGAAAATGTGTACACATGGCATGATCGGATGTGTCGATGTTATACATTAATTATAAGATAGTTGTTAATTAGATGATACTTTTACAGTAGTTGTAATACAATTGGCACACACAACCAAAATGCAACTTGCTAAAAAGTCAAACATGATTGACTAGATTTGTATTATATTCTGTACATTACATTGTATATAGGTGTGCCATTCACAATTAAGCTATAATTACATTAAAACTCCCTAAATTTTTCACATGGAATTTTATTTTTGATTGCTCTTATTTCCATGCTCTACTTGTCTAGTGTTGTTGTATATTAATTGTTGTGGAGCTCTAGTTGTAGGGTAATGTAATTCTGGTAGACAAATTTTTTTACAGTATCAAACATTTTGGGTTCAGATCAAATGAGATCAAATGAATATTGCATACCTCAATATAAAATATTATAATAGATTTCATTTCTATTGCATTTGGAAGCATGTTCATTCAAGAGAATTGAAAAAACATTCTACCATCCACATCATAAAAAATTTACAAGTTTCATAAGTTAATTCCAAATCCGTGCGAAATCTGTTATTTCATAGGTTCATATTGTTTAAACACAAATGTTGTGCATTATTTAAACACAAAACTTGTGTGCATGCCTTTCATGTGTAAACAACATGAATATACATACAACATTTGTGTCTAAACAATTTAAATGGGCATATAACAATCATGTTTAAACAATGTACATGACATTGATGTTTAAACAACACAAATAAATGAATGACATTTGTGTTTATTCTACTAAAACCCTGTGATTGGGGAAAAAAACTCTAGATTAATCAAAGGTTATTTAATGTCATTTCAATAATTTCATAATTGAAAGTAATGATTCTATTTGCATTTTATCTTCCAATCTTTAAATAAATAAAATAAATCAAAATGATAAATAATAATTAATGTAATGTATTACTAAATATTTTTGTATATGATGTAATGCATATTGCATGACACAAACATGTGTATCAAAAAAATTAATAATTGCAAAATCCAACTCGTAAAGTTGGAATGTGTTCCATGGTAGATTTTTTTTCAAAGACCCCATCAACTTTGGGAAGCTCCAACTTTCCATTTACCATGCCTTAAAATCAAGGAGCATTGCATTCCTTACCAGCCAATTTGGAATATCTAAAAAGTTGTTAGTGGTTACACTAGTGCCCTACCAAAACTCTTAAAACATCAAAGCCATCAAATGCATGGTCATTAAACCCCAACCCTTTGAGTTACTAAGTGTTCAGTTACTAGCCTATCTACCTTACTTGTTTTCAAATTTTTGGGCCTTTTCAATTAGTGGAGATGAACTGGCCTTCTATATCATGTTGGCATCTAAAAATTCATGTAGGATTGAAAGTAGACAAGAAATGAGAAATGGAGCTAGTGCTTACATTAGCTCATGGTAGGTTAGAGATATTTGCACTAGGGCAAATTTGACTATTAGCTTAAGCAAATGGGATTGAAAAGAAATGGTTTTGCCTCCTGAAATTATCCATATATTTTTGTTCCTAACTAAGCGAATTAATATTAATGCATGTTGTGAACTTCCACTTAGTAACCCGGCACTGGAGGTATTATGATTAACAACCTTTAACCTTTGAATATCCCTAGTTAATGCCCATAAGTGCTTTGATAGGTTCAATTTCACTAATGGTTACTTTAGATAATGACACTATTACTTAATGTCCACAAATGCATTGAGTAAGAAATTCATTGGTTCTAACCTTGCAAAGGAAGAAATGAACTCTAAAATGATTCATTTCATTTCTCTGGAAAAATTACCATTTGTGGCAATATGGTTATTAACATGTTATTGAAAAGAGTTCAAAGAATGTTATACAATTTTGGGCTACCATTCACAAGCATAGTTGTATTGCAAACAATAAAATTATTTGAATATGTGGGACACATAATGACCTAAATAGTTTTACACATTTAGAACAAAATTTGGATGAACAAATTAATCCAAATCAACGTTTTAATTTCATGTTGGAAAGCTATTGATGAGGGCAATAGGAATGATCATATATTTGATAATTTTTTTTATAATTATGGTGCTTTGAAGTTTTGGACATGAAATATTTCAGAAATAAAAAATTCATGAATTCAAAATTACTGATTTCCCCCATTGGGATGCAATCCCCATGGATACCTACTTGTAAGTACTAAGGAATCATGCTTGATACAATGGTCCAATCTGTGTTAAGTCCATGATTAGTCTATATTTTATTTTTAGTTACATTCACATTAAATTCCTCTTCCATTTGTTTTGTGCATGAGATAAATCAAATGTCTTTCATTAATGCAACATTATTCTCAGTTTGTACCTTGAAGCCAACAATTGAATGGTACCAAATAAATATGGAGTATATTGAATATTAAAAATAATTATTTTATGTGTTTATATCAAAAATTACCATCACTACCATTTGGTAACCTTGCACCTTCATTATTATGTCATAAACAAAGAATTGATATTTTAATTATGAATGCTTTGAAGTACTTGAAGGATTAAGACAATTTGAAACAATGAAAGCTTAGAACCAAATTGTTTTAAATGTCACTAGGCTACATGCAACATTGGGCTATTTGTTGTACCATGCTATCAAGTTAACAACCATGGTTTTTGAGCTTTTTCTACTATCTTGTGGATCAATACCAACAATGATTCTTTTTTTCTAAATGGTGTAAAATTGTACCGACTCAACCCTACATGTTAACATTCCAAGAACAATATCATGACAAACCTCAAGATGAGCATAATTAGAAAAATTTGTTAGCAACATTTGATATTGTGGTTTTCTGATTTAATCATCTATAAGTTGTCTTAGCAAAGCAAAACTTGTATTCATCCAAAAAATACAGGCCTTTTCAACCCTATTATAGTTTTGCATGATATCAACCATAAACAAACTAAATTACAATACAAGTGCCATTCAAGCCCAACTTAGCAAGTTATGAAACTCAATTGAAAAAGTTTTATGTTGCCAATGTTGCCAATGTCTTCAACTAGTACAATAATGGTGAATAAATTCAAATTCACATAATACTAATAAACCCCAATTCCTGATGTGTCCATGATTGGGTTGGTATTTGTTTAAGACATTATATGATTACATGATTCCATAGTTTGGGATGGGAAAGTGTAGATCAAAATACCTACCGGCATCTAGATAGCTAAGCATACAAAAAGCTACCTATGTTAATTTAAGTACTTAGGATAATCATATTTTAGGAGGATACTAACATAGGTATCCTAAAGTCTTTATGTGAGAGTTACATTACAAGGATTTTTTCAAAATATGGGGTTCATTCATCAAAGTTTATAAGTTATGCAAATGTATATGTGTAGTTATCTACAAATCCAAATTCTATTAACTATTTGGTTGTTATAAATAAATTCATATTAACTTGTTTTTGTTATTTTCCCATAATGTATGATGCAAACATGTGCATCAAGTAATGTGTTTTAAAGTTCATAAATGTTTATATTTTGTGAGGTGAACATTTATTACTTGGAAATTTTGTAAAACAATATGGGAAAGAAGTTCAAGAACTTGCAAGTCTACCAAACATTTCACTCATGATAAAACTACATATAATGTGCCATTTTTTTCAAGTTTTGTCAGGATGGATGTAAAAGTGGTTCAAGGATTGTTCTTGAAAGGGTTAGTCTTTAGCATTTGTCAATTATGAGGGCAAAAACAAGGACGATGGGAATTTCTTCAATAGGAATAGTGAAACTTTGGTTTGGAAGTTGGATGAATACATTTTGTTCCAATATTGGGTGGATGCCAATAATGTTGAGTGAAAGTTCAAGATTTTAAATTTGGTCATGGCTAAACAATTTTATGAAGACCATTTCAAGTAATGTGGATGAAACAAGTGTTGTATACCTAGAAGTTTCATCAATGACTTGGTGATGTGTAGTTGCAGTTTTTGCCAATGGATAGCCAATAACATGACCCAAGGTTCCATTAGCAACTTCTGTGGGTTTAGAGTTGTTTTTTGTGCACATGATGGGCATTCCAACTACAAGTTTCAAAATCATTGGCAAACGACTTGTTTCATTGTGTAAACATTTGAGGCTTCAACGTCAGGAACAAAAAGAGTTGAACAATGGCCTCTTGTGACACAAGCATGGAATTGTATTGGTAGAGATTCCCTTTGTATGGCAAATAGTTTTGCACATGAACAATTGAAGGTGATTTGAAACAAGTTTGATGTAAGTAGAATAGGCTTGAACTCAGAAGTGGTTGTTACAATATTGAAGTCCATATAGTCTCGAATTGATGGCATCAACATCATGGCTACTAGGAATTCCAATGCGAAATCTTCGAAGAGATGTTGCAAAACTCAAGTTGTTTTGTTGTCACATGATTTTTGTCAAGTAAACTGAATGGTTAATTTTTTCATAGAGGTTGTAGCTAGCCTAGTTTTGAACATATGCATTTGGAGAAGATTGGGTAAATAATGTTGGGCCAACTGAAGGGCCAAGTTGGAGCCAATCACCATAATAAAGGGTGTGCATTCCGTTAGTTGCAATGTTGGGGCATTCTTTTAGTTGTTTCGAGCGTGCATCTATGAATTCAATAATTGTTTGTGCACATGTTGAAACCTCTTCAATGATCAATAGATGTAGTCCAACAAAATTTTCAATGTCCTTAATAGTGGGCTAGGCATTTCGTGGCTTTCCATGGAGGTTGAAATTGAATGTTACATGAATTGTTCGACCTTCAACATTAACAACAATAATTCCCATTTGGGCAACTATCATGACAAATTTGGTTGTTGCCAACTAAAGGCTAAGGTCAATAAAGCCTTGATGACATGACTTTTACTAGTTCTTACATTTCCACCAAGTCAAGTGAAAAAAAGGTTTGTAGGTATGAGATTATCATATAAGTTGAGTAACATGCGCCTTGCTGACATAAACATGGCATGTTGCTTTTGGTTAAGATTACAAACAATTAAAACATCTTTTAAAAAAGGGTCCATTATAATAGGAAATGATATAGTAGGAAGTGGTATCTAGTTCATATTAGTTGTAGTTGTTACAATCATTTCCATCGTGACCGGAATCATATTGAATTCAATAAATGTAGTTGTAAAATGTTAGAGGATTGAATTGGCATGTGGAGCATCATGATGATCCTTCATTCTAGCTTGAAACATTATTGGATCCATGTGATGAAATATGATGGGAGCAACATGTGAAAGTGAAACTAGTATGTTTTCAACAGTTGCAGCCAAATTAAGTATGGCACTGAGGTCACCATATAAAGACTATGAAAGGTTAGGATTTTCCATGTTATTGTTAAAGTCAAATTGTTGATTTTCGTTTGGGTCATTTTCAAAGTATTCATCATTGTTGTAGTAAGGTGCATTTGGTGTTAAAAAATTAGTGTCATTTGGGTGTCTAATAAAATTTTAGATTCATGATCGGTGCCACGCATGTCATTTGCTTTTCACTTTCCCACATTATAATCTTCACAATGTTTTATGTAAGCTTGCATGGCAACAAATTCGTTGTGTGATTGAAATGCATGTTCCCATGCAATATCATCACCCAAGAGGTCGTTGAGGTAGTGAAAACGTTTGTGCAATATAAGTAGTGTTCGGAAGTATGAAAAGTGCTTCTCAAGTCCCAAATCCTCTTGTGCTATATCTGACAATTGAACTCTAAATACATTGACAATGCATTTAAAGCTTTGAACCTTAAATGAGTGGGAAGCTCTTTGAAGGTGGGGCTTTTTGAATGGGAATTGTTTGATGGAAACAATTTTTTTGTAAGTTGAAGTGAATTCATAAAAGGACAAGTGTTCCACTGAATCTAGATGACATGAATAATTTGTAGTGGGTGTGTAGATAACCACATCTCCATTTACTGATCTTACAAATGAAACCTCCATAATATTTGCATTTATCAAAGTATTTTGAAGGTGTTTGATGAATAACATGACAAATTTATGAGATTCGTAAAAGGGACCACCTTGAAGTAGATATAGGCATGTCAGAGTTGTAATCTTTTGCTTAGAGGATAGAGAACATACCATGCTTGATATCCTCTGGTGTCCTTTTATGTTAATGTCTACATTGTTAAGAAGGTTAAACTTCTAACTAACTCATTTGTCAAATGCATTTAAATGGAGGGTAGCCAAGTTCTCAAATTCATTTTGGTTCTTGGTTGTATACTTCATATTATAATATGTTATGTCAGGTCCATTTCCACCAATGAGGTAACATATGTCACGTTTGCATTTGAATGTGGCAGCAATTACTGGAGAGTAAAGTTTAACTTAGGTTTATCTTAAGTTTAAATTAAGTTTAGTCTTTAGGTTTGACCTAAGTTAAACATTTAAGTTTCATCTAAATTTAGTCTTCGGGTTTAATTTAAGTTAAATTTTAGACTTAAGGTTTAAACTATGTTTAAATTTGGTTTGGATTACCTTAAATTTAGTTATTAAGTTTAACCTAAATAGCCTTAGGTAATATTAAGTTAACCTAGAATAACCTAAGGAGGCCTAGGTTATACTAGTTCAATTTAAGTTAGATTTGATGAGTGGCCATTGTTAACTTAAATCAACCTAGAACAAACTTAGACAAAAATATGTTAATATTTATAACTTTGTGATGATTAATTATGCTTCTAATAAAAAGTTGTAGAGTACTAGATAAGGATTTCATTGAAGTGGAGGTGAGGAGTTCAAATCCTCACACTTGCAACCTAGTTTACTTTAAATTCATTTTTAGTTTAGGCTCTTAAGTTAGGTTGCCTAGCCTATATTTCCTATCCTATGTAGCCTAGGCTAGGAAGTTTAAACTTTGGTTGCTATGTGGTATCACAAATTGGACCAAAAAATGTTCATTTCTTAGTTGTTGGTTGCCATGTGACAACCCATAAATGGTCAATAACTTAAAAAGTTTGGAATAAGTCGCCATGTTGCAATTCATAAATGAACAATAAAATCTTGAATTTAGTTAAGTTGTCACATGGCAACAAAAAAATAATTTAACAAAATTGTAATTTATATTGTAAAAGTTAAATATCAATTATTGGATGTATTTTCCATGATTATTATTGTATTTAATATTACAAAATTCAATGACCATAATTGTATGCTTCTTCAATATCATGATTATCCATCTTTGAGCAAAGTCATGAAAATAATTCATAATCAAATGACCAAGTGTACATTTTATTGCATTTGTGAAGATTCACAAATTAAGCATAATAGGTAGATTCATGAATTAAACAAGTAAGAGATTGAATAATCCCATCAATTCAAAGAAACTTATACACTGACTTGATCAAAATCAATAATTGATCCTTTACAAAATAAATAACTAATTAAGGTTTTAGATCTAAAAGATCTAACCAAGTTTTTGACAAAGTTTTTGGGAATGGGACTTAATCCAAGTGGTTCTTTGTTTTCCTAGACCAAACATAAAATACCCCTATATGTTGCAACTTATAAATGTTTTATAGGTTAAAAATCCATCCCATAATAAACTTTTTATTTATGATTGATAATACATCCATTTGTTGCTCAACATACTCACATCATGTGTATCCTACATGCAAGAATGTATAGATGTAACATTTACAAAAATTTACAATTTCGAACCACGTTCATATCATGTACAATATGTACACAAAAATCTAATGTGACTGATTTATACACTTTCACAACAATGGAATTATAAATTCAATGATCATCAACTTGGACCACAAGAGCTACCCTCAATGCCATAGAGTAAATCTTTGGATTTGAATACAAGTGCTTAGCTATAAAGATTTATCTTATAGTATTGCAACTTGTTTTTTGATTCTGCCCATTTGTTAATATTGGTGTAAATTGTCTTTGATTGATTAAATGTCAAAATTTTCCTCCTCCACATCCCTTGAATTCTGCTAGCCAAGCCAATACTTTTTTGCTAGCTCTTGTGCAAGTACAACAAAACCTATCATTATTTACTTTGGAAAAGAATGGAAAATTTGCCACATCTATTAGCAAAAAAATGAATAGGGTTGACATTTTAAGAAATTCAAAAACAAAATTATTATATATGCATCAAACCTAAAAGAAAGATGTGTCATTATTGTCATGTGTGGATTCAATTTACCAACCCCCTACACACACACATGTAATCATGTTCCATTTGACTCTATGCAAACATAACGTTTAATCCTTGAAATGTGCATTATAATTCCCTTTATTGCACAAAATTATGTTCACTCCCTATGATGCTAGTGCATTAGAACCCTAAACAACAATAAATCTCCTAAGCATGGACTATCAATACAATATTTGAGCAATGGTTCTAGTTCATAGGTTACAAGTGGTGAAGGAAGACTATAAGGCACTAAAGATCTTGGGATAGAGGATTTATCTACATGCAACCCTATTGAACAATGATGAAAAATGTTTTCCTCTCTTAACTTTAAAGCCTAGTAAATACATCTTTTGCATAGAAACTCATGTTGTCCTTGCAATAATTATGAATGATATTTCAAAGCTCTTCCATATGAACTCCCTTGCAATGCAAAATTGTCACTCTTGGTTCAAATGTCACACCCAAGTTTCTATCATGAATGAAAATCGTAAGACATATGAACTAAGGCATGAAACTTAGAACTCATTGCCATATATCCATCTCGAAAAGAGAACATGCATATTTTGGGCAGGAACAATTAACCTTTGTGAGGCCAACTTCCTGCATAATTATGATGTTCATCTATTGTTAGTGTGCCTCACCAAATAACATAGTACTCAACCACAAGCAATGTTGGAGTGTCAAGAACAACTTGCATGTAAATGGCAAAGAAGAATGCTTGGTCAGCATCTCCCAAATTGTCCATCCAATGGACATCCATCTATTGAATGTCCATCTAATGAACGCCTATCCAACATGAACATCCCAGATTTGACCTTCCTCCCAGATAATCACCATGATTCATTGAGCCCATTTGGTAACTTCATATTTCATTCACAACTACCTCTTTACATTCACATCATGTTTTTAGTCATTGTCATAGTGCATGAGATCTTGTGATTTTGTCCATTGACACTTGATATATTGTGTTGTACACAAAAGGGTATCCAATGACAGTATTGACTAGATTTGGTGCTCACAACAAATCTCAAATGCCGATTTCTTAAAACCTTGTATATGTTGCAACCTTTTCCCACTTCAACAGTCCACAAAGCCCTTCTTTTCAATTTTCTATAGGTATTCACCAGAATTTAAACCGCATACATAACCATTTGATTCCAACCACAAAATCACTAAAGTATAGTACCTACATATCTATCAGCAAACTTGATGGGGCATTACTGTACTTTGATTTAAACACATTCACAATAGATTGGATGTCATTTCCTTAAAAATTAAGGTAATTTTGTCACATGGATAAAATTCCAAACATCTAGCATGCTCTAAACTTACAAACTTGCATGGCCATTCTTATTGGATGGGCCCACAAATTGGTGGAGGGACGCCTTTCATTTATATCTATTAGATTACAATAGTTTTTCCTCATCAAAAAAAGTTTCTATTAGAACCTTTTCATAGAAATACAAAGTATTCTGCACTACACCAAAAGAATTTGGCTTTTGACAATACTATCGAAATATCAACTATGTTCATATGTATGGATATTTTTCCAACATTAATGTAATGTGGACATTTAATATTACTAAGTTGTAATTTCACATTTTCATCACCGCCTAATTAATTAGGCCTTATGTAAAGGCTTTCTTCCAAAACGAACAATTTACTCAAAATTATGAGTTGGGTCCAATACTTTCAAGACACTCAAGTAAACCGCGATGGGCCACCAGCAGGAAAAAAACATAAAAATTAAGCATAGTAAGCATTGATAATTGGAAAACAACTTTTTAGGAAATGAAAGAACCAAAACTGAAATTAGCTAAAAAGTGAGATCCAAACAACACCAAAGTCTGTACCTTGGGAATTGGTGGGCTTTTAGGGCATCTTACTTAGATGCTAGAATCAGCTTGCCAAGGCTGATGTTGTTATCTTTGGTACCTACCTATCTACCTACCTATTTTAGTTTCACAACCTACCCGTGCTACTAATAGACTTACCTACAGACATCTACATTATGGAATATGCCTTATGGACACCTTCTGCCTCCTAGTTCATCCCTAGGGTGAGGCAAGGCAAGGCAGAATGCATCATCCCATAGGGCACATTCTGTGCTACATGAAGGTCTTCCAGGGGTGGCAGACTATGTCATTTTCTTGATCACATTATATGGCATTATCTTCGAGTGATGATCATAGACACATGGAGTCCTGATAGTGGCAAAAATCTCAGATTCACATGAAGAGGACAAGTCTTGAACTAATTCTTGCATTAATTCGTAGTTTGGGTTCTTGACATACTTAAGAGTGAAAATGCAATTTGGAAATGAGAATTTAATTTCTCTGCAAATGGGTATGAACTTTGGTCATTATGATCTATGCGCCAACTGAAGATTAGACCCGCCGCCCAGACAGGGATTTGGTGGGCCACGCGCACTGTTGCAAATATGTTGATTTGTGTACAAAATTTTGAGTGATGAACATAATCCAATTGTCACAAAAGAAGAGGTAGCAGGGAGAGATTGCAGGAATCTCAAAGGCTATATATATGATGAAGACTTCGTTCATGTCTAGACCAAAGAACTAATAGAATGATGCAATCCTCAACTACCTAGGAAAAAGAAAACTCGATGCTGAAGTGTTAGCCATCTCACGAGCTAGCCACTTTACAATCGGGATCATGAATATACAAGTGCACCATTTTCTCCCTAGTACAAGGTCAATTATGCTTGTCCTCCATCTCTCTCATCCTTAATCATGTGTAGATAGATACGTGTTTCCTAAATCCCCAACAAAGAGTAACCAAATCTCAACAGAGCTTTGCAATGAATGACTGGAGTAAAGAAATCGTATGCATCAGACTTTCCGTGGTCACTTTGAAACCGCAATCGAGCTGCAACTGTTCTGTTCACGGATTATTTTTCACATTGCAAATATATTTTAACATCACATAATTTGAAATCAAAAAAATATTGTTTCTTCAACAATTGATTTCTTTTATGTTTGATTGGGCTGCCAGAACTTAATGCAAAAAAACATTGCGGGAGTTCTTAATATTGGCAATGCGGTTGAAATTCAGAAATGACAAATTATCCAAGGAAACAAACAGTATTTGTGACAACATAAGTGGTGGTGGTCCCTCGTAGTCATGTGCCTCCACCCTCTTGAAGTCAAATGAGTGATTAATGAGTCCTTGTAGTGTGCTTGCAACATCCAGAAAAAGGTATTGCACAGTTTGATCCACAGAGACAAAAAAATTCTCATATACGGCTCATTATTTGATCACACATGAAACTGAACATACATCGACCTCGCACACTACACGGGAATATATTCAAGAGACGAACATGGAGAGCAAATAACAAGGGAATTAATTCAACAGACAGTAAACGTAAGTATGACTGACACACGTGAGCCTGGTTGCTGATCAATACATCACCTCTGCTGCACCTCATCGAAAATTTCCAGTGCAGACCGGCCAGATACTGAGCACCGGTGGAGCTGCTCTAAGAGCGCGAAACTTTTAACAGTGGGAGACATGCATAGTCTGCCAGGAACTGGCAACCGTTATCATATGTCTTGATTTCACACTCGGAATAGTAGTTAAGCTGATCAGTTCGTGGCCCTACACTGAAAATCTTGCAACTCGTTGAAGGCAGTAGTCATGTCCGTCCTAAACAAGGCACATTATAAGGAGCCCATGAGCACGAATCGAATAACCCTCAATGTCCGGAGCATGCACACTCCAGTGGAACCGACGGCGCCGCCAGTGAAGTATCCACTACCAGGCTGGATCTGAAGCTGCGCGCAAACCATTGCAATCGCTTTGAGCAAGACCACAGCAAAGTATTTGATCCTGGACATGAGTTACTCTCACCAGTAGCAACAGCGAAGGCATTCACGATAGCCAGGGCAACGATCATGAAACTAGTCAACTTGCATTCTGAAATTAGAGAACTGTAGTAATCAATCGGATCAGCTGCTGCCTCAGTTCTAGTATTGCTTAGGCAGCTGCTGCAACCAGGCAGCTTGGATATAATAAGATCTAGTTTCCTGAGTACTTTGAAGAGGATCCAAACAGATTACTCGAGGAGCAAGCTATGGTCACCTTGGCTAGAGTAAACAACACCACCCTTCATAGACAGGAGTGTAGCATTGAACAAATGGGAGATGGAGCTGACATGATCCAAATGTGGTGCCCAAAACAAATACTACTAGTTACTGATTTTTAAAATTTTTTTTCATACTTTCTTTTCGCCAAATCTAGCTAAATCGTTTTCTGGATGATCGCCACTTCAGCTACATCACAAAATTGAAAAACAATAAGTGGGAGACTACTAATCGCAACCCACCTGGACCGATCAAACTATCTACCCAGTCAGAAACAGAGAGAAGTTAATAAATGCGATTTGAGCGTATTTATTAGACTGTTCCAAGGCTACGAAAGATGTGCACTTTTCCTGGCTCGCAACACTAGTCCAATGGATTCACTGGATTTGACTACTGCACCGCATCCAACGTTTTCAGTGTAGGTCCATGAACTGAGCTCCTCCTGTGGAGATGCTCTCAGAGCTTCAAAATGAATCATGCTTTGAAGTGGACATGCAGTAGTAGTAGTAATTTCCAGGCCAGTGCAGGGTGAAATTGCACCCATTACTGGTACCTTCACCATTTTGAGTGAGCGCTCTTAGAGACTAATAAATCAATGATTTACTTGTTTCTGTGGTGAATTTTCGCAATTTTTGCCTCAAAACATTTTCAAAATGAATACTCTGTTTACAAATTCCCCCTGTTTTTAGAAAAGGAAATTCCCTAAAAACCGAAAAAAAAGTTCCAAAAAAAAATCACCACAA
>Ga0209208_10000973_pt1 | contig 39440 bp, 21 predicted proteins | sample S1TSphfallax_3_FD_187694 | JGI IMG/M metagenome (GOLD analysis project Ga0209208, IMG submission 187694) | Host-associated microbial communities from peat moss isolated from Minnesota, USA - S1T2_Fd - Sphagnum fallax MG (SPAdes) (version 2) | ecosystem: Host-associated > Plants > Peat moss >... | reverse complement strand
CCAATATCAACTAATAGAATAGTCACCAATATCCATTAATATAATAGCCATTAATATCCACCAATAGAATATCCATCAAGAATATCCATCAATAACCATAATAAAATAACCACCAACAGTCATTTATAGAATAACAACTAATAGCCATTCATAGAATAACCACTAATAATCGTTAATAGAATAACAACCAATAGCCACCAATAGAATAACCACCAATAGCCATTAATAGAAGAACCACCAATAGCCATTAATAGAATAACTGGCAATAACTAATAATAAAATAACCACCAATAATTATTATTAGAATAACCACTAATAAACATTAATAGCCACTAATAGAATAGGTACCAATAGCCATTAATAACCACCAATAGCCCTAATAAAAAAACAACTAATAGCCATATATTAGAATTGCTTAAAATTGCCAAAATAATCTAAGGTGAAATAATTTATAATAGAAAAAAATAACTTAAGGTGAAAAAACTTATAATAGCCTAGAATTACCAATAATAACATAAGGTGAAATAATTTTCAATAACCAAAAGTAACTTATAATAACTACAAGTAGCCTAAATTGAAATAATTTACAATAGCTGAAAATAACATAAAATAGCCAAAAAAACTTATAATAGTTAAAAATAGCCTAAGGTGAAATAAATTAAAATAACCAAAAGTAGCCTCGGGTGAAATAATTTAAATTAATAAAAAATAGTCATATAATAATTGAAAGTAGCTTAACATAAGTAGTATTATTATATTAACAAAAAAATTATCCATTTATTAAACTTTTATTTTTCAAAAGAATGGTCATTGAAATGTTATTGAATAATGATATTCAACTTTTTTTTTGTTCAAATGATTTTAAACTTTCAAAAGGAAATAAATGTAATTATGTCCATTATTGAATTTTTAAAGAAAGTAAATTCGAATCATTTCATTTGAACAAAATCTCAATAAAATATGAATTTTCTAAAGTTTATGTTTTTGTAATGTTTAAAATGAAATATTTGATAAATAGAATGTAATGTAACATATTATCACAATAAGTGGGATGGCTTGATGGTAAGGGTGTTTGTTTCCATTCCAAAGGTCAAGGGATCAAATTTCATGAGTGGTGTTATGTGTGGTCAACAATGGTATGTTGACCAAATATTCCCCTATTGAATTCTTATAATAGGTGCCTAGGTTGATTATGTGGCCTAGTTTAGGTTTTTAACATAGCCTAGGTAGTGACACGTGTTAATAAATCATAGGTTAAAAAATTATGAAATTATCAATAATATTATATATTAAATAATTAAATTTTAATTAATTTCCATGCTGGTTAGTTAATTACTAATTAGTGAATGGTTTGGTAAATTTATATTTCACTAGAGAGTAACCTTGTTTCACTAGGTATTATTGAAACAAATCATTGTCCATAGCAACTAGTCCCTGTTGACTAAGGGGTTAAACAATTTCACTAGGTGAAAATGTTCAAATTCACTCAAAATTTAATGAAACCTAAAGTGAACTAGGACGCATTTTTTAGTTGTGGATTCATTGTTAATGGCTTTTGTCTTGCATTACATGTGAAACTAAAGGTCACAAGTTTGACAACTAACTTATCTTTTGGCATTTTGGCTTAATTTTTAGCATTTTCACATTAGATAGTGGGGGGAGGGTTACATGGGTCATGTAATAATTGTTTTTGCAAATTATGTTCATCAACTTTCTTTCATCTTTCAAATTATTCCATTTTTGGGCTGATTTTGATTTGCTTGTATTTGTAGTAGTTTGACAACATTAAGTGGGTAGACATGTTGATTTGCAATCTTGCTATGAATATGCATAGTTGATCTAGTTGTAACAATCAAGAAAACTTGGCACCTAGACTTTGTACATAGGAACATGCAATGACTATGTTCATTGTAAAGGGGTGAAAATGTGGTCCCCAAACATTGTACTATCCTCATTAAAGCAATGTTGAGGGTTACAAATATATTCCTATTTCTAAGAGGATTATTATCATTTACTTATTCTACTACAACTACTCAAATAATAGTGGGGAAATCTCCACTTAACAAGTATCTAGAAGTAATAATTAGTAGTTTATTCTACTACAACTGCTCAAATAGTAAGCACGTAAAATTCATTATAGAAAGAAATGAAATAATAAAGGTTTATCCTATGAAGGCCATCCTACCATCTAGACATAACACTAATTTAGCTAATGAAACCCTTAGTGAAGGAGTTTAACACAAGAGCAAAATAAGAGGGGATTAGAAGGTAATTACCTTCTAGAGCTTCTAAAGTACCTTTAGAGATGGATAATTTAGTTCAATGGGTATGCATGCCTCCGACACCTATTGTGTACCATCTATAGTGCTTGTAGACCTTTTATGATTGTTGTGTACTATTTGTAACAACTTTGCACTCCTTGTAGACCTCAACATTCAAGTCTACTTCCTTGCTACTTCTATCTATTAGCAACTACCATCCTATGGTAGAAAATATTTCCTACCTTAGAAGCTAAACCGAAAAGTGGATATCATATTAAATTTTATTGAAGAAACAAAGAACGAATATATGAACACAACTTCTATATGGTCTTAATATGAACTATTCCCCTTAGTTTTCTATCATATTTTAAATAAAACCAATACCCACAAGGTCACACATTAAAATCCATCAACCATTTTTCATTACAAGAATCAAAGTATAACTTGTTCCCATACTTTCCTCCTTTCCTTCTAATGTCACAGACACACTTTTTCCCAAGAGAAGGATCTCATTAAAAAAACCAATCTAAAAATACAATAAAATGATTTACAATCATCTTATGGTGCTTTTAATCCCTATTTCCCTCAAAAGCACACAAGGTTCATATCCTTATGATGAAAATAGGTTTTCATCCTAATCCTTCTTATAAATCCACTAGGTGATTGGTGGATTACCACCAACCATTCAACTAATTAACCCCATTAGCTTCATCCTTTGGTAAAGGATGGTAAATTTACCACTAATAACCATCTAGTTATGAAGATGACAGATGGTATTAATTAGCTTGGGAACTTCTACCTTTAACATTTATTTATTTTAAAAATCCACGTTATATTGACATTATTTTCAAGGTGGTCCATTTAACATGGTCTTGACATGAATAAATTGCTCTTGAAGTGGGCCCATTTGTTGAAGGATCTAGCCAAGCTTGTGGCAACCATTGCCAATTATGCCTCTAGGCCATCATTCATGACATGGACTCCTCCAATCAAGGGGGAAAAGGTGTTTGGTTTGGCCAAATGTAACACTAACTATTTTTTAAGGGTAGACGATGACTTTCATACGTTAGACCATATCAATTTTTTCATCTACACATTGTGGTTGTTCCCCTAAATGAACCCAATAGTGTTAATGACCTACATTATATCAACCACCATGTAGGTCACAAATTATGTATTTTATAGTTTTTCAAGGTGGGTTAGAGGTGAGACAAATTATATGTGAATATGGTTTGTGCATTATGATTGATGCCCACCTAGTTTCGTAATGTAATGTTTTACATTGGAGAAAAATATAGATGTGTCAAGTGTGTAATAAAAATGAATACACATTAAAAAAACAAGTGGGATTTGAACTTCATGTTATTTTGGTTTTTGGTTTCAATCTCAAACTAGAGAATTGAACACCATAAACATTGGTTTTGTCTTCATGACTTAAGCCATTGTGTGGGTACATTTGCATGAAAGTTTATGGTTGTTAGGGTGCAAATCTCAATTGTATGGCTGATTTAACATGGTGTTAACCTAATTCAAAAATAGATATCATGTTTAAAAGAGGTTGAGTTTCTTTTCAACTCTAAACATAGGAATAATGTCGTAACCGTAACCTTAGGCTCGCGACCAAGGCAAGGGCTTTTGAAGGTGTGTGCCAAGAGTGAAGCCCAAGAGTGTGGGAGAGTGAAGGAATGAACCTCCACACTCCCAAGTGAGCTCCCACTTTGGGAGTTAGAGTCTCGATGGACTTTCAAGTTTTCAGAACGTGACTACAATGGTCAAAACCCATTGGATTGAAAAGTTCATTATATCATTGGAAATATCTTGGAAGATAAATGTTTAAAATGGATTCGAATGACCCATTTGGGTACTTAAAACACAAGTTATGGACAAAAAAAGGGTCAAAAATCAAATTGGCAATTTGACTCGCGACCATTAAAGTTCAAAATCGCCTTGATTTCCTTACGTGTAGGTGGTGTGCCACATATCGTTGGAAAGCTTTTGATGAAGGCTACAACTTTGCTTTAAACTTCACCTCAATTGAAGGTTTGCACACAAAGTTATGGGCGTCCAAAGTCATGGGAGTCCTAATTTTGGGAATTTCGGGACTCTCATTTGGGAGTCTTGGAACAAAATTACATCTGGGTGTTGGCCCCGTGGCTAGGCATAGGGAGTACTATATGGGGGATGGAGGTGGCTTCACTCATGTCCAGGTTGTGGTGAGTCTTGTGAATCCATGTTTGCTTGTGGCTCATTCGTGCACCAAAGTGTTTTAGCTACGCATTAACCAACATATTGTTTGGTTTGTGTAGGTCTGTGTGAGTAATTGACTTGCTTGTCAATTTTCCTTGTCCCCATCCTGGAGCTCTAGCACGCCTTTCTACCCTCGAAGTGTTGCGAACTAGGGAATGTGCCCTAATTCTTTCTCTTTCCACTGTTTTCACCTTTGGACTCGTAGTTGAGTCCATCAAAGAGCTTGGGGGTGTGTCCAATCACCTTTGGAGTCTATTTGGAGGTGAAAATTCTACTACAAAAAATTGCTAATTGCTTATTGTTTGCATGTAGAATTTCATTAGGTGTGTATATGGAAGTGGTTGGCCTACATTTTGTTGTGGTAAAATGATGAAAAGGCTTTTAGTGTTCAAATTAACACAACACACCAATAAATTGGGAGGTTGGTAAAATATTTATCTTAATAATTGTTTTGCCCCTTGTAGATGTCCAACTATCAAAGTATGGACTAGTGTTGGGTGGTTTTCATTTTTTTGTGAGAACCATTAGTTTTGATTTTCGGGGCAAGTTTTAAGAATTGCCTCAGTTCTTAAATTTTTTTCCCATTATGAGAATCGCCCCAAGTTTTAAAATCAAAAAATCTTGTTAGGTGATTTTTAGGGTCAATGGTTTTCACAAAATTTTGAACGGTTGATTTTCAAAGACAGTTATCAGAAATCATGGTTTGCAGAAAAAAACCTATGATTTGTAAATCATGGTTTATAGGAAAAAAATACATTGAAATTCAATTTAACAACAAATTTGGTGTTAAATTGAGTTTGCCTTGTCCTTTTTCTTCCTAAATGCTTTCAACCAATCATTGTTGTTGCTATGTGTATTGTAGTTATAAATGTTTTGTAGCCTTGTGCATTTAATCTTGAGTTTTAATATTTCATACCTTTATATAATAAAATTTCATGACTTTGTGAACAACAATTAAGAAAGGATGAAACATCAAATGGGGGGTGCAATTTAGTCCCAAGAGGGCATGACTTTCCACATAACTTTAATATTTACCTTTTATTTTTTATCATGAAAATTGGACCTTTTTCAAAATGTGAAAACTGGTCTAGTTCTTACATTGAATGTCATGTGAGAACCTGGGTGATTCTCACTAAACAATTTTCACCTCCAACGAAAACCTTCATTCCAATGTTCATGGTGGTTTTTATTGTTGGTTTTCATTGAGAACCAAATTGAAAATTAGTGTTAGTTTTCAACAAGTGGGTGAGAACTGCCCAGCACTGTGGTATGGACAAATCGAAAACATATTATTTGGGCATAAATGTTACAAACTTGTGACAGTTGGAAATTACCTAGGTTGTTCGTGCATATATTTTATTGTAACGTCAACAACTTTTTTGGGTGAGCGTGGGACATGGGTGTAATGTAAGCACCTATATCATATCCTTCAAAGCCTAATGTATTATGGGTGGATTGAAAAGTTCATTCATTATCCCATGTGGAGTTGAGAGTTCACATTTGTTGGTGGGAACTAAAGTTTTGTTGTAATATTAGTAGTTTTTTTGGGTGAGCATGGGACATGGGTGCAATGTAAACACTTGTATCATATCCTACAAAACATAATGTATTGTGGGTGGATTGAAAAGTTCATTCATTATCCCACGTGGAATTGGGAGCTCATGTTTGTTGGGGGGAGCTAAAACATGTGAAAGTCAATGATATGATAATAAAGTTGTGTTTGCATCAATTTTCTTATGTCTATTACATTTTCACTATTCAGAGGAGTATCTATACAAATGTACAATTGACCATGTGAAAGTTAATAGAGAAGTTCAAAGGATTATGTAGGAAGAACTAATTTGATACCATGTGGTCAAAATATTTTGGGACTATGTTATAGTTCTATCATTCTTGGAAGAGCTAGATTGTTTTTGTTGTGGCAAATGTTTCAAAGGTGGTGCAATCAATCTATACAATAGGATTTGGTGACATTGTGAACCTTTTTGTTGCATTTGTGATCAAATTATGTTTGGAATCTTGAACCCAAACTAGTGTTTCCATTCTTCAAAACCTTCTCACATTGATGTTGCAAATTAAAAGCACCATTTGAATACAACCATTGCTAGTGTAGTTCATGTCTTCACATTGAACCTTTGTCCACATGGTCAAATATTCCAGGCTTCACTAGGGATTATTTTTACCACATCACAAAAAGTGAAGCCACATGACATGAAAATATTTCAAAAATATTCGATGATGTGGCATGAAATATGCTCCAAAGATTTTTTCTTGTTCCTTTGAACTCACTCACTTGTGAATTCATTCACCACTCCTTGCTCACTTGTTAGGGCCATTGTCAAGGAGTGCGATAATGATGTTTTGATGTTGAGGAATGGGTGTGTGAATGGAATGTGACTCATCTTTCTTTTACCCTTTTTCATGTATTTTTTCAAATATTTGAATAGGTGTTATGGTCCTATGTGACATACATTAACAACAAGGGCAAATCAGAGAAAAGATTCATTTAAGAAAATTCCACTCTGCCTATTAGCATAGTAACAATTTGTAAACATTTAGCACATTTAGCCATATTTTCAATTAAAGCTGGCTACTAATAAAGTAGATTTAACATGTGAGCTATTGAAAAGTGTGGCGTGGCACCAAATGTTTATGATCAGTAGCCGGTTCTTCCCTTTACTGCCCATTTCATGATTAAACAAAGTTCGAGATCTTAGCCAGCCAGGTTGAATTATTCTTCTGTGTGTAGCCACCCGTTTGAAAATTTTCCCACAAAAAGAAAAAGAAAAAGAAAAAGAAAAAAAGGTGCCGCCTTAGATGTCGCTCTTGATAAGTTTTGCTTGCGAATCTGCTACCTGCAGCCGTTGCTCCATGTGAATAAACGGAATAAAGGAGTTTAATAGGACGTTAATGATGAGAAAGGGGGATTCCCATTCCTCGAGCCTGGCAAAAAATCTTGCAAGATCTCTGCTCTTGACCTTGCTAGTTGATGTCGTCAGGATGGCGACTTTGGATGACGTTACTGGGGTCGAGGTGAAAGTCCATCCAATTCCAAAAGCTCTGAAAGGACAAATTCTTGAAGCAGACCTACCTCTCACCCACAATCCACAAGCATTTTAAGCACTGTAGGCTACCTAAGTTGGAGTTCAATGCAAGCTGGGACTGTGGAGGTATATAGTGCATAGTTGAAAATATCTCTGGAATAGGTTCATTGTATGTCTCAAATTGTGGTTGGCACAAACCAAAAAGTTCACTTTGTCCCACCCGTGACACAATTTGTTGGCTCTGCCTATCAGGGGGAGATAGCAGGAATGTACTGGATGACCAGAGAGGCAACAAGACTGGGGAGATGGCACCGGTTGCAGCAAATAGTCGAGCTGTGTTAATGCCGAAACTATTCACAGAGCCTTAAATTAAAGTTGATTGTCTGGGAGTGCTGAGCATCCAGGTTACAAGACACGTGAGAGGATGAGTCACAGGTGCAGCCAACCAGCAACCAGGAACGTGTGTAACATTGTTGGGGAGGTATGCAAATGTCAAAAATACAGCATGGTATGTGATATAACTGGGGTAACGGCATGCTGCCACATAAGCCAGAAGCTCATTACAATTGACGATGATGATGTGTTCATTTGGTCCCACATCTTCTGAAACATTTCCTATTGAACTGGGCCAGACTCAACAGTGAACCAACACCAAACACAGCACTCGACAGGATGGATGGTGTGTGGACTGGAAACAGTTTGAGCTGTATTACTCTCAGAAAGGTAATGACCATGGTGGTTAGGTATGTACTAAGTAGCCACATGTATCTACTTACCTAGTCGCCACCACTGGCTGGCCAGAGTTAAGCAGCACCCCGCCAGCGCAGCATGAAGGATGGATGGTAAGTGGTCAGGAAACAGTTTTCTGTTGGGTTCCAGTTCTGTAGCTAATCATGGTAGTTAGCTCAGTTGCTGTTTTACTACCTATCTACTGACAATCCAAGTTGGTTGTTACCGGGCAGGTAGCAACAGCAGCCCTTACTGGTGTATAAACCATCTACTTGTGTATTAGTTACCTATTTTTGTACCTATTTACCTATCTATAGAGTGGGTTAAAAAGGTGAAACAAGATATTAACTCAGTTGAGGTTTAATCCACAACTGAGTTATAAGTCATAACAGGCATCCAGTGGATGGTGTGATGGTGGGTGCTGGTTCGCTCTGGCCCCACCAGCCTTATCTTCTTACATAGGAACCCAAATGTATAGGTGGTGTGAGGTGGAAGTAGGAGTGTTCTCCATCTCTGGTTGTAAAACTAGAATCAACAATTCCTTGGAAGTACCAGCCAACATCTAGTTATTGAGGAAGTTGTTTGTTTGTCAAGTTTAGATCTCCCAAAATCCTGGCCCCACTCCCCCACAGGAAAAAAAAAGGTGCTGTGCACCATTCTGGAAATTGAAACATGCATAGGTGCACATTTGGAAAACAAAACATGCATGCATAGGTGCACATTTCGGTAAATGAAACATGCAGAGGTGCACATTTCAAAAAACGAAAGATGCATAGGTGTGACCATTCTGTTTTTTGAAATGCCCCGCGAGCTCTTATGCTTGATAAGCATTCCTCCAAATACACCAGGAACCTTGTTGGAGGCTTTTAGGGTGTGACACAGAGTTATCCAAGATTACAAAGTTCATCAAGATGTGTCAATTCGAGATGGTATTTAGAACTGTATCCATGGGGATGGCAATTTCCATGATTTATTTATTTAAAAATGGTTGAAATCTCAAAACCTCAATTGAGATCTCAAATAAAGATGACTGACGTGGCCTCACCAGCGCCCAGAGGCTGTGGAAATCTCACCAAGCCTCCTCCTCAAATATTTTTTGATTAATTAATAGTTTACATATTAATATTATCCAAATTCGAATATACTAAAACAAAAATCCTATTCATGAGAACTGCTAGCCACGTGGAGAACATGTGGCTCATGACTAATGTTAGGTGATTCTCTGTTTCTCCAAAGAAAGAACTCATGGATAAGGGCTATCGAAATGGAACCGTGAACCATGGTTAAAGAAATTTAAAGAACCGTTTGAAACCCTCGATCAAGGGAAAGCGCCAGTTCTAAGAAAAGCACCAGTTCTTTGAACTTTTTGGAAAAATCCAAACATTTTGCACCTCCAAACTTTGAAATACCTTTTTCTTTCACATATTGTTCAAATAAAACAAATGAACACTTTTTAAGAACTTTCAAATATAAATTTATTAAGGAACTTGGAAGGTAGTTTGTTTGTTTTGTGACCTTATGATCTCTCAGACCATGGCCCCCCTCCCCTCATGCGCAGATGTTCTTGATACTGCTGAGAATCTTTTGATGTATAGGGGTGCGCCAAGGTGGTTTCAAAAACATTCAACCTATGGTGTGGGAGATATTGAATTTTGAATAATTTATTTTGAAATTGGAATGTCAATAAAAAAATTTTATACCAACATTTTGTCTCTTTTGTTTGTTTTGTCACATTGAGATGTCCCAAATTATAGTCCCTCTCATTTTGTTGTAGGTACTGTTGTATAGGTGAACTGGGGTGGTTTTGTAAATTTCAAATAGACTATTTCCATTCATAATTTTTTAGCAATTTTTGTCCTTGGAAATTCATTAAAAAATCAACTTTTTAGGAAAACTCTATTTCACATAATAGAAGGTAATATGTGCTCAATTGACACGTCACACTAGTGTATGCACATTGAATTCTAGACACACGTTAGAAGATTTAAGTTTATTTTAAAATTTTCATGTGGGCCATTCATTTAGATGTACCTTACCCTCAGGTCAGCTTCATCATTAAATAATCCTCAAAATAGTGAAATGAAATTTTGTGAAAATATGAAGTTGACATGTTGAAAATCATCATAATTATCATAGGCTACATTCTAAATAATTTCACCACTCATATCACAATATTATACTAGATGATGGAAAAATATATTATTTCAAATTTTAAAAACGAATTCAGTTTTGGAAAACAATTTTTTTTTTCAAATGTGAAAATTGACCCTACGTTATGGTAATGCTTTAATATCAAAAGTAAGCTTGTAATTATGTATTTTTATTATTGAGATAATAAATTCAGTTTTGAAATTGTAGTATATTAGTTTAATTACCTAATAGGACTAGGTTATAATTGTGAGAATTTGAATGCTTCACCTCCATGTTGAAAGATGAAATTTTAAACCATTCCACCATATTTTTTTACATGATAAAAGTTGTCCTCATATTATTATAAACAATTTTTTTCTAACTTAAGTAGCCTAGCTATTTAGCGAGGGCACCTACATAATAACATATAACCTACCTAATAACCTAATAGGTACCTTGGTAGGTTTAATTGCATAGCTAAAGTAGGTACCTAATATGTACCAAGGTGAATAAATAACTAATATGTACCCTAGGTAGGTACATAACTACTACCCAATAGCCAAAATAGGTACCAAGGTACATATTTACTTAGGTAGGCTACTAGTAGCTATCTAGTAACAAAGTTGGTACTTACTAATAGCTTAATGGTACTTGCTTAACATCTAGTATGTATCTAAAATAGGTATTAGTAGGCATTTAGTATTAATATTAGTAGGTCTTTATTAGGTACATACTTGGTAGGTATAACTACCAAGCTAAAGTAGGTATCTACCTAATAGGTAATATGTAGCAAGGTGGGTAAGTAACTAATACATACATACTTACCTAGGGTAGGTACATACCTACTACCTAGTTGTTAAGGTAGGTAAATATGTACCAAGGTACATATTCACCTAGGTACTTATTAATAGCTAAGTACATAGTGGGGTAGGTACATACTAGGTACTTACTACCTAACTAGTAAATATCTAAACTAGGTACGTACTAGGTACCTTACCTAATCTTGTAGGTACCTATTACCTAGCTAATGGCCACTAGTAGGTAAATACCTAGCTAGTATGTATAAAACTTATGTATTATCTACTTAGGTATTACTTAAGATAAATTCATACTAGCTAGGTACCCACCTTAGAAACTTACCTTGTAATCACGTAGTCATAATGTAATCACAATGTAGTACAAAAATGATTAAAGGTATATGACTAATGGACATATGACTACATGACTAAATTAGAACATAGTTGCAAAATGTTATAGTCATGAAAGACACATTTTGGCATTGTGGGTGGGTCAAATAATGTATTACTGAATGCACTTATGTGAAGACATTCTTTTTTAACTAGAAAATTGTGTGACTATAAATATTGAAAAATGTAAAGGAAATGAACTTTGGGTATTTTCAAATGTTGTTTTATGGTCCACCTTAACTTGCATTCACCCTTACCTATTCATGGTCACTTGGCTCCAATGTCTTATGTTGTGTTGATTAGAGTGTTTATTTTTTTTAATTTTTCTATCAAACATTGATAGGTCATTGCATTGTTGTTAGAACTTCAATTAATTGTTCAACTTTAAATGATCATTTGAGCCATGGCCATATCCAAAGCCTTCAAAATCAGGCAATTGCACTTCATATGGTGACAAATAATTTCATTGCATGAATATAAATGAACGTATTTATAATTTCACGCATTATGTTTTGTTTAGTTTGGTTTGTTATTTTTGGAATAAAATTTTGCATGCATTAACAAAAACAAATCTAAAGCAACTAGGTACAAATGACCATTTTGGAGAAAAAACATTAAAATCACCAGGTTATGATGAAATGTTTATTTGAAATCATCATACTAAAATAATAGGTACTTTAGAGGTTGCCAAAACATAATAGGACTTTTTTAATTATAGGTCCTTAGTTTTGACATGACATTATACCCAAATTTGGCTCATTTTTCTTATGGATGATTGCCACTATTGCTATGTTATAAAATTGAAAGAAAAACATTATTATGGCATAATTATCAACATATTTATGTAATCTCATAATGAAATTAATTTGACATGTTCACTATGTCAAAACATAGCACCCATGATTAGTCCTATACAATTACACATGCAATAAATAACAAAAAAATCACATAAAATGGCCCATTACGTGATGGGTGAAATTTGACCACAATAAAAAAAGACTACTAAGAAAACTATATTTTGGTGTAATGGTTTTTAATTTCAGTATTTGATTTAATTCATTTTTAGTTTCATTTAATGTAATAAATGTTTATGTTTGTGGTGAAATTTTGCCACTTGGGCATGTAATATATAGGGCATGCAAAGGGCCCAAAGGATTTTTTTGGAAAAAATTGCATGAAATTGCCATACTTTGAAGGATTTTTTTTTTCAAATCACCATATTTAAATAGTAATTTTTAACACGTCATCAAAACATAGCAAGTTTCTTAACATTTTTTACTTACTGAGCTTTTGACATGTAGCCAAATTTGGTTAAGATTTATTGTGGATAGTTGCTTACCTCACAAAATTGAAGAAAAAGACCTTCAATGCAATGTAAAAACATTATATCAAATTTAAATGTCTAATATCTCAAATTTTCAAATGTAGTTTGTAATTTTGGCAATTCAAATAAGTTTGCCATGTTTTTAATTCTAGTCATAATTTTGTAACCATGAGTATGACCACATGACTAAAAATCTTGTTGAAGGTGGTCAAACAAAGTTTTTATTTAATTTAAAGTCAATAGTTGTGAGTAAAGGGAAAATGAAATGGAAGATAGTAACCATAAACTCTTGTAAATAATTAAGCACAAAATTAACATACAAAATAAAAATAAAAACTCACTATGCTAAAACATGTCTTTTATGATGGGTCCTATTCAACTATAGTCGTTTTCTAGTTGTTTTAAAAGTTGCTTATGCCATTATAGGTGAATAAGACACATTGTAAAAAACATATTTTGGTGTGATGTTTTTTGGACTTAAAATATATGATTTTGCCCTATTATGATACATAGTTTATGTAGCCCCTACATAAGCCTATGTAGACCTTAATAGCACTCAATATTAAAGGTAATCTTTAAGTAGTTTAAGTATCCCCTAGGTAGGCCTATGTAGCCCCAAGGTAGCTTAGGTAGACTTTAGATAGTCAATGATCAGATCTTTAAGTAAACCTAAGTAGGTCTTAGGTAGGCCAATGAAACCTTAGATAGCCTTTATGTAATCTTTAGTAGCCCTTAGGCACTAGTTTAGATACATTAGGTAGCCTTTAGTTACCTTAAATACTTTAGATGGGTGTAAATAAGTTACAACATGATTATTTTAAAAAAGGATTGCATGTCCTTTTGCCCAAAAATAATTCTTTCATATGAATGAATTTTTCAACAATTTGTTTTGCAAATTGTTATAATAAATGTTTATTATTCTCCCAATACATGACATGTTTTTTGGTTTATCATTTTTGAATAAATATGAATTTTGGAAATTCTATTGGTTCCTTGTAAATTTGATGTTTTGTCTTTAAAAATGAAACAATTTCAAATCAAAACCAAAAATTCATTTTTTACATTTTCATGTTTTTTTGTATAATAAATTACAACTTTTCTTAACACATCATGTACATTATACCCTATTTATATGTGGTAAAAGACTTAAATGAAGATTTAAAATTTTGGATCAATTTTGAAAAGTTTTTTGAACTTTAAATTTTTAAAAACTCCATGATATTTTAAGGTATGAATGTTTTTTGAATGTAATTAATGGATATTTATTTTCTAATTTTTTTCCCATAAAAATGTTTTTATTATATGAGTATGTTTGATAATCCTTTGCAAAATTGATTCCTTTTAACATAATAGGTGCTACTATGAAAAATCCTATCCATTGGAAGCACATTGCCCTGCAACTAAAGCTCTAAAACAACTAAATACAATTATAATATAACTAGAACATGAAAATATGAGCAATGAATAAATAAAATGTCATGTTAAAAATTGGAATTGCAATTTAATTGCAAATGGGACATTTATAGAGTGTATGGTACACATCGTACATATAAACATAGTCAATCATGTTTAACTTTTTCGCAAGTTGCCTTTAGTTGCATGTGGCAAGTACATTACAACTTGTGTAGATGTAACACCCAACTAACAACTACATTGTAATTAGTGTACAATGTTGACACATGATCATGCTATATACATGCATTTTCACAACCCATTAGATATGACACTTCCAATTAGTTGTGAGTTTATGATCATTGATATAACTACTTGTGCCACTATGTTGCCATTATAGAAGTATTATTTTTCCATTATTTGTGACTATATTTTAATTGTTAAAAAATTAATAACTAAACAAATTCACATTTAATGATTAGTATTTAATAATAAATTCGTTTTAAGATAACTTATTAACTAGTAGTACATATTAGTTAATATGTAATTAACTTAATTACTATGAACTAATTATTTAGACTAAATAATTAACAATCAATCTAAATTAATCAATTCAAAAATTAATTTCTTAATTCAGTCAGATAATTAGCTTATAAATATTTGATTAAATATCTAATTTTCTAAATTGGATTGATTAAAAATATTTAGTTTAAATATTTATTTATGAATTCAAATATTTAGATAGTTAATTATTTGAGATTCAAATATCTAATAATGTTTTTAAAGATTCAGATAATAAATGATTACTTATCTATATTCAGATAATTTATTATTTGATAATTTATTATTTGCAGTCAAATAATTAATTATCTAAAGTAATTAACAAAAGAATTAGCTAAATTAAATAGATTAATCAAAAGAATTGACAATTTGAAAATGAATGATGCCTTCTACCCAAATTCATAATTAATCTTTAATTTTTAGCAATGAATTATTTCTCAATAATTTATTCCTTATTAACTATTAAGTAATACTTAATTTTATTAATTATTATGAATACATTTATTAGGCTGAAAAATTAATTACTAATCTGAATTAATTAGTCTAATTCAGATAATAAATGACTATTTTTGAATTCATATAACTTTTCAGTTGATTAATTAAAATAAATAATAATCTCAATTAAATATCTGAATATTAATTATTTCAATTCACTAACTAGCTAATTATTTGAATTAGTATAATTAATTCAGATAATTAATTAAAATAGATAAATACTAGATAATCCAAATAATTAATTTTGGAAATCTAAATGATTTCTGAATTTTATTTAAATTTAAATTAGTAATTATCTGATACTAACCATTTAATTACTTGAATTATATTGATTAAATTAAAAACATAATTCAATTTTCTATTTCAGATAATTATTTATTGAATTGTAGAATTTACTAAATTGAAAATGAGCACAAAGAACATGGTAATGTTTTTTTGTGGTTGCAATTCATTTTGCAACTAATGTGCAATGAAAAGATTTAACCCATATGTTTTGTCCTGGAATTTCATCTCACGAACTATTTTTAAAAGGTGTTTTTTCTTGTGTGCTCACATTAAAATACATGTGTCGATTTGGGATGAGTTCAAAAAAAACTTAACCCTAAGAATAAAACATAAAGTAAAATAAAAATATTTACATGGGTCCTCTTTAGCTTACTTACCTTCTTACCTTCTTGCCTACTTAGGTATGTAAGTAGGTATGTAGTGTAGGTGTGTCCTACCTACCAACCTACTTACTTATGCCTATGTATTGACCTACTTAGTTAATAAAAAAATTCAATTAATCAATTTTCCACATGGCAACTTTCAACCATTCCATGTGTCACATTCAAAGACCATAAAAATGAATAGTCATAATGGATGGTGAAGATTAATATTTTGGAAAAGAAAATTCACCCAAAATCCCCCATAATGCCATGTGTCAAATGTTGGGGGATCAACAAATAATAACATTAGCATGATGTTACTATTGTAGTTGTAAACTAGTTGCATCAAAATTACACAATAGTTGTTCTTACATAGTTGTAACTAAGTTGCACAACTTGCATATGTATATGGTTTCACATATGGTGAGTTGCATACATTGCAATTCATGCAACTTGTCCAATAGCACTCATGTTCTTAAAAATATGCCAAGTTGCAATGAGTTGTAAATGGTTATTACAATTAAAAAATCAAGTGGCAAGGCTAGTTGCAAATCATCGCATTTTTCATAGTGTTTTCACTTTTAAAGGTCTTAAATTGAAACTTAAATATAAAATTTCATCAAATGGACTTTTGGTTTCATTTCTGTAACATTCATATGAATGAAAAAACAACTTGCCATGATTGACATGGTTTTAAATGGAAAAACATAAAAATTTATTTTATTCTGATTATTTATTACTCATATTCCAATGCCGTTTTTGGTTCATTGGATTATGACTGCACCCAAGTAGCCTTTAAGTTGACACAAAATAAACCTTATGTACATCATAGGTAGTTTATATTGCCCTTATGGAGACCTATGTAATCATTAGGTGGCCCTTGTGTAGGTTTATGTAGTCGTTGAAAAGCCCTTAAGTAGGACCTATCACCTTTACTACCCCTAGGTAGCATTATGTAACCCTAGTTAAGTAGCCTTACCTATTATTAAATACCTAAGTAGGTAGATAATTAATTAGTCAAAGCTAGGCTAGGATAAGTAGCTAAGACACTTGGCATTGTGTGACTATCCCTAAAATAGATATAAATTTAATCACGAAGTCAAGTTCCACATAAGTTACATGGGGTCCACATCATATTCATGGTCATTCATGGTAATAGATGAAAAAATGAATTGTGATTAGTCAGGAGTTTGTGATTGTTGATATGACTTCCATGCCATTTGGGTCCTTTGTGATTAATTGTTCAATGGGACGTGTCCAAAATGACTAAAGCAATTTGTAGTCGAAAGTGTATAATTACATTTAAAACCCAATCATAATTGAGACGTTGTTTTCCAAATTTATTTTGATGTATTGAATTTAAACATTTTGAAAAAGCTTTTAAACCGATTTTTGTCTCCCTTAGAGTTATTGTCATATCATTTCAAATGACTTGAAAATGACATAGTTTTGAACAATAATTGAAATAGAACTTTACAAAATAGGAAAATTTGACATTAGTTTTGCATGGGTGTTTTTAGTCATTCCATCACCTTCTGTAACCAATCTTAATTGCTTTGTCAATCTAACTAACTAACTCATTGTTTTTGGAGGAATCACTTAGGCCACATGTGTTTCTTATTAATGTGTTATTGTACCCATATTTTAAATCCAACAACTTAAACATTTCATGCATTACATTCATTGAACATAATTTCTTGCTGATTTTTGTTATGGACCCCACCTTAACCATGTGGGATGTTTCCATTCTTAAAGTTGTGAGAAAGTCATTGATTATCCGCAACTTGAATAACTCAAATTCTTATTAATGGCCATGTTGATCAAGTTAAACATGTATTATTCACATTCAAGGGTGAAAACATGGTAGAGTAGATGATATTCACTTTTGTCATGCATATAAAAACATGCAAGGAGCACAAAAATGAGTGCAAGTATGACGAAATATCATCCATGTTTTTTATTGAAAGTATGATGCTCTTTTTGCCAAAAAGAAAAAAGGAAAAACATCAAAAACATATTCATTTAACAAGGGGGGGAAGTTGGATTTGGGGTATTGTAAACACAAAATATTCTAAAACTTAGGATGAAAACACACTACGGTGACTCCTTTTAGGATGTCACATTGTATTATTTTGTTGAGGTGTGCATGTTTGAGTGTATCCCACTTCAAACTTTTGAAAGAATTTCATAATATTTTTACATATTATGTTAGAATATAACCTAAAAAAAATATTTTAAAAAATTATTTCATTTCATTTTACAAAGTGGGAGACTGAAGTATACTTGTGGAAACAAATGTAGTGTATGTGTGTACCCAAAAATAGAAATATACTCCAAAACTAATTTTAATGATTTTTATTTTTTATGAAAGTTGAAAGTATATTGAACCATGTCATTTCATATAGTTTGAACCATGTTTGATACCATGTGACTAATTTCAAAATTTTCATCCCAAGAAAATAAAAAATTTCAACAAATTTGTAATAAATATGTGGTAAATTAAAAATTTGACAAGTAATTATATTCACATGAAAGATAACAAGCATAGTTAGATAGGCCATTTTTTAAATTTCATTAAAATTGATGATTTTAATGACTAATGAAACCTTGAAGTTAGTGTAATCAAAATGAAATAGTGACTGTGTTATACCAATGTATATTATAAATATACTCACATGGATCTTTCAATATAAATAATGAAATTTATTATTATGTTGAATAAAATATTACATACCATTAGTTTTGTGAAAATAATAATTGTAGGGCCTAGAAACAAAAATTGATAACCAAAATTAAATGTATCATACTTTTGGAACATTTATCTATATGTACTATAGTGCTAGACTTAAAAGTGCCCCCCAAAGCAAGTTGCCATAATGTGTTTTCACCCCTTATTTCTTTTTTACTTTCCATGTAGTTCACAATAGTTGGGTTAAAACATCATTAATTGACTCACTTTTGACATTAAAAATATTCCACATCTTAATTTAATTACAATTCCTACAATTATAATAATTATGAAACAATATATATTATAATTACCCTCTATGTTTTTAATCAAAAAAATTTGTATACCACCTTTTAGATATTACTAAACATGTTTTTTGTCCAAAACTTCATGTGATATTTCAGTGGAAAATGATTTACAAATGATAAAACATTACAAAAGTCATGGCATTTAGAAAAAAAAATGTATTGGAAAAATTTCACTGGATTTTATTTTTAAATTTCTCATTTTCTCATACTTTCTGAATCCACATTTTTCATTGTATTTGTGTGGCAAACATAGTGGGGTCCAACCATGCTAATAGGAGCCACACCCACATTCCATTAAACCTATGTTTTTTAATTGTTTTTTTCAAGAATAATTTTGAAATCTTTTTAAAACATCATTTAAATTTTAAAAAAAATCCTGAAAGTTTTGTTAATATTAATATGTTAAAGATAATATTAAATATTTGCCAAAATGATCTCATTAAAAAAAATTCAAATTGTGCTTTATGTGTTTTTACCGTTTAATTACCATTTAAAAACATTGGTTACAAACATAAATTTTTTTTAATGTAATTTCTATTCATTAAATCAATTCAATTTTTTTGGGATATGTGTACCAATAGTATTGAAAATAAAATTACATAAAAATTAAGTCCATTTGTAGATTTTTATTTATCTTTTTACAATTTGAAATAGAAAAAATTAAACAGTGATTATGACTTCTAATGGTACCTATTAATGTGATTGTAGTTACTGTCATCATTTTGCTAGCAAAAAAATTGTCTTTTGCACACTTGTCTTGTGTCAATAAAAAATGTCATATGCAATTATGATTGGTTGAAAATGACATTTTAATGAAATTTTTTAAAGTACACATTTATATAATAATATAATGCAACATTTTTTGGGTTATAAATTAAGAAAAATCATTTTATAAATCATAATTTACAAAAAAATTACCGAAAACAATAATTTTAAGAACTCAATCCTTGGGGCAAGTGTTTCTTATATATTAGCCAATTTGGACCCATAACAATCTTATGATAAATTTTGTTGCTATTTTCAATATACTTAATGATCACAAGTAGACAAGATAATTTTTGTGTTTACTTTATTGTGCTAACACAGACACCTTGAACGCTTTCCAAATTGCATCTAGGTCAAGTAAAGTTCCATTCCACAAGTGGACATCCATGAACCATATGGAATACATATAATTGTCCAAATGTTCCATTTCTTATCATTCATGTTTTCTGAATTTCTATGGTAGTAATGGAGGAATTTTCATGTTTGATGTCAGACTCTTCATGCACCCAAGATGACCTTTACTGAAGACAATAATAACAAACTTAATGCTACAATGGAGATTTAATCATAGAAACAGATCCTATATGTATGGGGGAAAGAAAGAGGTATGACAGATAGCCCAATCTGCACAACATTACAAGCTACCTTTTAGCTTGGTTGAGCAATAGAAAGAAGCTCAAGAGGCAAGCGGTGAGTCTGCAAAATTAGTTTATTTTCAAACTAGCTACCCATTAGTGTGGCCCTTGTTTGGTTGACCCCAATGGAAAGGCATGATGAATGAGAAAAGGAAAGAACCTGGTTCATGAATCTACGGGGGAGAAACACTATATGTCAACAAGCATTTTCTCCATAGAGCAAAAAACTTAAAACCACAACGGCAGGCATTGAAAGTAATATAAAAAGTTTAATGCAATGCTTATACAAAAGAAGTGTCATGATTTAACGCTGAATTGCCAAAGGCTTGGTAGCCCATAAATTGTGGAAATGTGGTGAGCATGGGCACCTTCCTATGCATGAAGAACAACGATATACTTTATTGAAACGTCTATTCAGTTGACAACACGTGTCCTTTGTTTCAACACTTCAACACTTTTCTACACCATCTTGTGCTCCCTTCCCAAATACTTTTTCCACATGAAGGTTTTTGCAAAATTCGTAGGAAGACCATGGGTAAAGAAACTTGATTGGGACGGAATACGGACACTTTGCACACGTGCACACATCTGAGTGGCTGAATCGACCCTATCTCGCCTAATAAGATGCACAATCCGTAGTTGGTCGACGACAATAGGGCCGGTAAATAGTAAAAGAAACTTTGTTGCCAATTCTTTATGTTTTTATGTGAAGTGGACCACGTGTGCAGCCCGGATACACCTCCTTGTTCCAGCAAGCCGCTAAACACTGGAACGTAACGTCCTGCTTTGTTCCCTCTCTTAGTTCAGAGGGTATACACGAGGGTGTGTGCGAGGAAGCACTAAAGATCCAAAAGAGGAGGAGGGTCCCAAGGGAGTGTGTGTGTTTCAGAGGCAACGAGAAAGAGAGAGAGAGAGAGAGGTGCAAATGGGGGAGGGTCCCATGTAATTTTCGAGTCTCTACCACACCCCCACGAAAATGCTTAAATAATTAAAGAAAGAGAGAGAGAGAGAGAGGTGCCATGTGGTCTAGTTGGAACCGTTGAAGCATGCAAAGCTCCGGATCGTTTGTGAGTCACTATTTATAGTCTTGCGCTCGCACTCCTCCCCATCATCCTCATCGTATTCCTGTTTCCCCCCTCTTTCCAAATTCACAGCAACTCGCATTCCAGAAATTGATGGACCTAGTTCTTATCTCTCATGAGCTATCCGCCACCTTTCACAGTCCTACAGTGATTTAGTCAATTGATCTCAGCTAGACATAGATCTTTGATGTAATTTAGCTGGTGATTCAATTGTGCTTCAAGACTAGAATGTTAGTCTGGGTAGTGTGGGTAGTTGCCCGTTAGTTGATTTAGTTGTCTTATTGGTTTTGTTCTATTGATTGTCATCGCTCGAATCGGAGATTTATTTTCGAGGCAGCTGTTTGCTTCGCTCCCTCAATGGCTTCCAGCACCAGGGGAAGGGTGGGTTTTTCCCCAACGTGTTGGATGCCTCTGGGGGAACGGAAGAAACATCTGCTCTCTCTTAAGCGCCTGTTACTGCTTTTCTCATGACGCCAGCTGCATCGACTGTCGCTCATCAGCTGCTTCGTCGACGAATGTCCTGATTTGTAGCCACTAATTCTTGCTCCTGCACTCCAATTTTTTAATCCTTGATTGCCTGATGAACTTCATTAGTGATCTCCTGTTGGATTTTGATTTCGTCTTCTTGTTTGGTAGTTTTTGCAACCATGTGAAAGCTGCGCAAGGTATCCGTTTGATAGAACCTGGTTTGACGTTACAATAGTTATGAACAAGGTCTCCACGTTTGGCTTGATTTATCAATATATAGGCTTATGAACAAATGACAAAATAACTCTCAGTATTTTCTCCACGAACTTTTCACTCGCATTCCCCCAACTCGATAACCCTGATTGAAAATTTCGCTAAAATTTCGTGAGTACCGAGATTTGGAGAGGACATTCTTCGACTGAAGTACTGAGTCAGGCCAGTAGAGGGACATGAGCTGGCACACGGTAGAATGTTTGTGGTTGCATAATTTGAACCTAAGCCTGTCGAAAAATCATTCTTTATGGATCTTTTAAAAAGGGCATCATGACTGAGCTTCGCCAAGCAATCAGTCATTTCTTCCACTAGGCTCAAGTTCTCCCTATCTTCCTCTCGCAACTGATCCCGTTCTGACGTGGCGTCAGTTATCAAGTTCTGAATTCAAATGTTTCTTAGATGGTGAGTGCATGACCATTTAACTTTCAGTGACTTGTGGGTCATGACTCATGACGCTGTCTATTGTCTCCCAAAGATGCTAACATAATCTGCGACACCTTATCAGGGTGGTGGGGCCTGAGTGGCCCGGGTGCGGGGTTAGTTCTTAACTTCTGGGGTGGGACAGAGAAGCCTTGCAATCGGAGTCCCACCACACTGCATTTCAATCGGAGTTCCACCAGTGGCGGAAGAGGTCCAAGAAAGACTCCACGTACTCAGGTTCCAACAACGGTCGATACCACATGATTTTCTGCAGCGAATGAACCCCGTCCAGTATATTATCCAACTGCTTGATGTTCGCATTCAAGATAATGAAAGACAACGCCCGCCGTAGATTCATAATTCATTTTCTACCGAGTCTCAGTAAACAAGTTCGCTTTGGTGCATAATTCGGGGTATTAAAGTGTCCGATAGATTCTTGATTCAGATTTCTATAGTGTTGATGAAACGAACTGGGTGACTAGTTAGTACTCAGGATCGCAAAAGTGCGCCAAAAGCAAAGTTGCGGAAGAGCTCATGAGGAGGGGATGACTCGGCGCAGTTTAATGTCATGCAATCCACTGTGAACACAAAATGCTGTGTACTGTTCTGTACTGTTCTATAGCTCTAATTAAGTGTTTTTAACTTACACGCCGAGCAAGTAAAATACAGCGGACTCAGCTGCAATTTGTAGCCAAGAGAGTATGCCACTCAAGAATTCGTAATTTCCAGAATCATGCGAATTACTTCTGAGGAAACAAACACATGTTAGTTTGAATCCCACTCGAAGTAACTTCCAGCATGCACAATCCAGATTTGCAAAGCTTATCTGGATCGTGTACGCACAATATTTCTGAGACATACATGGAGACAGAAATGTAAAAAAGATTTCATACATTTCTTTGCAATAAATTTCTTACATTATGTTTCTTACATAGAGACAGAAATGTAAAAAAAAAATATCATAAATTTCTTTACAGTCTGGCTGGGACTGAAAAATCCAGATATTGCAAAGTAGAAAAGCAAGGCAAAGGATTTTGTGTACACACACTGAGAGCGCAATCCGCACATACCTAGGTATGTACACACTTTTGTCGTGCCGAAATTGTGGAGAATTGCCTCTAACTATACCAATCGGGGCAAAGCACACTAGAGGTCTGCAATTGGTTCATCAGATTTGTCAACACTTAAAGTTTTGTCTTTTTTTCTAGTACTGCTTTTCCTGAAAACCAGGACTACAAAGGCGATAACTGGAAAACCTCCGCAGAAATATCTGAAAAATAGTGGAACCCACAACCCATGCAAACCTGTGAAACTTTTCTTAAATTTAGAAGCCAACCAATACACCAGAGTAGAATTGGAAGGTGGACCTAAAGTTCTGGTGACTCTATCGACATCAGTTAAGAGATCACTGGTGAGTGTGGGCGGTAGATCTACTGCAGTGGTTTTTTGTTCCACACATTTTGTCATTTTTTCGAAAAAAAAGTGGGGAAACTTTTGGAGAAAATGCGTTTCTTCAAGTGTGAACTTCGACTAATTTTTCTAGATTTTTGGGAAAATTCGCCAAATTGTTTTATGCCACAGAATTGAAAGAAAAAACCCTGGTCTATACTGTACAGGGAGGAAAGGTCGGGCAAGAACCAGCCCCATGAGCACACCTCCATTAGAAGAGGCCAACAATATTTGAAGTTCAGGTGGACTTGAGCATAAAGTCTATTCTTAACTTCATCTACAATGGGTACAGATGTGGGGGCCATTGCATTGGTCACAGACTAAACGTGTTATACAGTGTGTATGCGTGTCGAATAGTTTTCCCACCTTAGGTAGCCAGCAAGTTTTCTTCTAACCTCCTTTTTGTAAATTTCGGAAAACGCCTTCCAGAGATATCTTGATCATGGAACCTTATCTAGATAGGTAGAATGAATGGATGGATACAACGTTGAAACCAATGTTACGTAGTGGGTCTTTGATTTTGTTAATAACCACGAGTTACAGCTTCAAAGGACTATGGGCTCTGAGTTGTTGAAAATCTCATAATAGTTTAGAGCAACCTTGAACATTCCGGTTATTTTGAAACTCTCCAAAAACCAGCAGTTTTCATAAAAGAATTGGATGAACTCTTGAAGATCTCACATATGTATACCTATCAATAAAATCAGTTTGACATTTAAAAAGTGTTCCACTTGCTGCTTTGAGTAAAATTGTTTTGCAAACTTGGTTTTCTATTTTGGAGAATTTTCTGGCTAAATACGTAAAACTTTAGTTTATGGCATATATTTTGTAACAATATTAATGATAATTGTGTATACATACATACATATTATATATGTACATATACAACTTGCTCTGACAATATTGATGATACAATTATGAACACAATTATGAGTTCACAACCAGGAAACGCATAGGGAAGAGACACAAAATGTAAATTTGTCTCTATCTACGTCCAACCTAAGCATTGGAGAAACTTGCGTGGTGGAACTTTCACATCATGGAATCTTATCCTGAAATCCTTTTAAAATGGCATCAAGAAGATTTCATCCCTTTTTATGTAGGCCTTTGTTAATATTCCATGAAACTAGTTGCAAAATGTTGACCAATCACAAGGCAAAAAACATTGGAAAAGAGTTCCAAAAGGATGTTGGATGTTTGGACTTCCAACATTCCATCTTTTGCAAAATGGATCATTGCACAACTTTGAATTTACTATTATTTGAAACAATATATTTGATGATAGGATTTGATGTTTTAGGTCAGGCTTGTTGATGTACATAGATTTTTGGAGGAACAATTTTTTTTCCAATAGTGCAGGTACTCAATGCACACAACCTCAAGAAAATTTGGAACCAAAATTGGGTTGTTAAATGGTATCAATCTACAGTATGTTTTCTATGTCTTGAAAAGTACACAAAGATCTATTGCAATGTATTTAAGATCATGCAAATGATCAACCAAGTCCAACATATCCAATTTAAGCTTTCACATATTATATAGGAACATTTTAAGGATGCTTTTCAGTTTAAATTTTATATTAGAAGATTATTGTAATCATGTAGAATTTGAAATTTCAATTGGATTAAAAATATATATATAAATAAATATCTCAAATGAGTGGTCAAGAAAAAAAGTTTCAAGAAAATAACATTTGAAATTCTTTTGTTCTACAACACAAAAAGAACTTTATTTTTTATTTTTTCAGAAGAGGTGAAAGCACACTATGATGACCTCTTTTGGGGCATTTTGGGTTTAGTATTCTAATATATATAATATAATCATTTCAATGTGTGATACATTTAATTTTGAGTATCAATTTTAATTTTTGGGCCTTACAATGATTATTTATACAAAATTAATGTTATGTAATATTATTATAAAAATAATAATAAAATTCATTATCTATATTGAAATATTCATGAATATATTTATAATATACGTTAGTATAATAGGGTCACTGTCTAGTTTTCACTACACTAATTTTAAGTTTCAATTAGTTATTAAAATAAACATTTAATGAAAATTGTAAAAATAGCCCATCTGCTTGTTATTTTGAGTGTGAATCTGATTATTTGAAAAAAAATCAATTTATCACATATTTATCATATTTTTATTGAAAATATTCAAAATCATTTTTTGAAATGAAAAATTTCAAATTAGTCATATGATATCCAAACATAGTTCAAACTACATGAAATGACATGGTTCAATCTACTTTCAACTTTCATAAAGATTAGAAATTATTTAAATTATTCTTAGAATATATTTGTGTTTTTGAATGCATAAATACGCTACATTTTTTTCACAAATATATTACAATCTTTCACTTTATAAAATGAAATGAAATAATTTCTTTTCGAATATCTTGCTTAGGTTATATTCTTACATAATATGCAAAAATATTGTGAAAGTTTTTCAAAAGGTTGAAGTGGGATACATTCAAACATGCACACCCTTAGAAAGTAATACAATATGACATCCCAAAGGGGGTCACCATAATGTGCTTTTGCCTAGAGTTTCAAATACTCCTATTTTTTATTTGTTTCAAAAATAATGGATTGAAGCAATCACAAGTTTTTGAGCAATATTTGAAGCTTAGGATTCAGAGGTGGTGAAAAGCCATCACAATCATGTTTATAAATTTGTAATAATTTTCATTATTTTGTTTTGATAAAAAATTTGGTTATACTCTAATGACTATAGTTGATGAACATTGTTTTTTTTACAATGGTGCTACTTGACACTTAATAATAAAAGGTTAAGAATCTTAAAAACACATATCAAAAACATGTAAAAACACAAATATCTTACTTGTGTAGCCCATATATATATTTACACTATTTGCATATTATATACATAGGTGTGAAACAAAAAACCCATATTGTATAAATCAGTAATGAAATTCAGAATTAAAAAGAATTAAATTTTTATCATTAAATTAAACTTTAAATTACAAAATAAACTATCTTCATTCTTGACAAAATCATTAACTTCTTTTTCTTGACCATGAGACAAACATGTTTTTAAAACAGGGACATATTGACTATTAGGCAGAGCTTGCTAGTACTATTGTCTTGCAATCCTGACTGTTTGCATGAGTAATGATAACCTGCCTTCGTATCATAACAAATCCTTCCCCACTGTCATGTGTTGCCTATCCCACAATTGTCATATGCCAGACATTACACAATGTCAAATTGAACACAAACCCACAATTTTGAGCTTGACTTACAAGTTCTTGATTTCAAATATATGCAACTGCCATCAGGCTTGTCATAAATGCAAATTGAAGTTTTAAAATGGAACAGCTACTAACTTTCATGCTGGAATTAGAATACAGTCCATTAATGCTATAGACCAAGGCTCTTCTGCTGGTGATGGCTTGGCCTATTAGTACTTCATCACGTGGCTCTGCTAAAGAATGTTGTGTTCTCCAATTCAAAATCACTATGGCAAAACATCATCAAACATAACAGAACACACCATCAACTAGTAAGCTGAAGACCAAAAGATGCAAAAGTGACCACAAAATTGACGAAGCTAAATTTTCTCGGATGCACGGTCTTAAAGACTTTATAAATACCCAGCACATGCACAATGAAAAATAGTTCCTCAAATTCGTCAGGTTTACATCCCTAGGTCACATAAAACAGCATAAGCAATCTGTTACACATGCACAAATTGTCCGTGTGTTAATTCTACTTGTAAATCACAACATTCATTCAAACAACCTCCATCCCACACAACGCCCAAATCACTTACTGGTTCTAGAATAAAAGACACATGACTAAATCATGTTGACTCAGCCTGCACCTATTGTCACCAATGCAAATATTATGGTCAAAGCATACAACCAACTCCTTGGTGCTACTTGTTCATCAAAACACAGCAAAACTCTTTTTTCTAAGCCCTGTTCACTGGCTTCTAAAGGGATGCACTATGTCCACAATACCCAATTCAAACTCAACTACTAAAGATTACTCAATCTATTGTAGACTCTAAAGTAACTGTGACTCAGGAATCTTGGTCATACCATTCTAACACCAGACATAAGGCTTACACATCAAGTTTCATGTTTCATGCTAAACAATCACACTCAATTTTGAGTATTCAGACAATAGAATAATTGTTCTGCATATGCACAGCAGTTCACATCATATTCACAATTGCTGCAAACTCAACCCTCACATAGATTCAAGAATCAAAATCCAGATTTACAGTCAAGAGTACATGCCTCTGTGTACAACCCAAATCTTTCTTTGACCAATAAAGAATCACACACACTGTGCAGAACTGGATATCAGTACAGTTTGGGTTCAATTCCATTCATGTAAATCAGAGTGCAACTTACTGATGATTGACAAACCTTGTTCTATGCAGCAAGTTCAATGAATCACATCCTTGAGGGCTAATCCTGTAACTCCTAATTAACCATAGTGTGGCTGCCAAAGAAGATGGTGTTCAGATCCCCATATTGGGACCACATCAAGGAGCTAGTTCTGTTCTAGAATTAGATAAATTGATACAGAGCAGTCCCATATTATCTATTCATGACTTTAGCTTGTGTTGTTACCAACTTTTTGGTGAGATAATAAACACTGTAGATTCACAATGCAACCCTACCAGACCCACTTGCACCTCTACTGGGTGAGCAAATGCAATTCCAGATGTCCAGCCAAATAACATTGAACTTGCGTTATGAGGGAATGCAGTCTCTGGGCCAACAATTTGATGGCAGCTTGAACATCACAAATGCTGCTGATTTCAGTCCCAGACTACTGGTATCCTCTATCTACTCGGTGCGTGAGTTACTGATCAAAAGATCTTTTGCTGTAGCAGTCCTGTCCCAGTTGGCATATACACACCTATGAGCCTAATTGACCACAGAGCCCATGACTGAATAACTTCTATCTGTAAGCATCCTTTCCCTTTAGATGAGCAGCTGAAGATCACAAAGAGGAAAAACACCTGACAAGTCAGATCAGATCACTCTTCTACAGCCAAGGCTCAAATCATTGCTATGTCTTGGATACCAACACAAAATTCAGCAGATCTCTTGCACAAGATCAATGTTATGAATCCACTTTACTGATGATACTAAGTTCCTTCTCACACAGCTATTTCCCAAAAACTCAGACCTCCTTCAGAACCTTACATAGTCCTCAAAGATCAAAACAGAGTTGACAGACTCAACTCTTCACCTTGATCTCTCCGACATAGCTAGACACAATCTCTGCTCTCCCTCCTCCTAAGTTACATACTTACTGCCTTCTGGCAGTCCTCCACACCCACCAAAAAATTCACCTAGCCACCATATTAACAACCTTTGTAACATTCCAGCAGGAGCCATAATTAGCACAGAACATACCTTTAAAAAAAATTCAGCAACTCAAAATTTGCACTCAATAAGTATTCTATGGCGGTAATTAAAATGGTTCAGCATCTAGAAGGATCCAGAAAGGAAAGAGATTCTCATCCCTTGTAGGCTGGTCAGTATCAAAAATTGAAAATCAACTACATCCATGTCTTTCTTTCACAGTGTTTCATTGCACTTGTGATCCTTTCTTTGGCAGGTGTATGAATGGAGGAGCAGGCACTACTCATTTGCAGCTTCCTGTATCCCCATAATTCTCTCTCAAACTTTGGACATATAAAGTATGTGATTAGCCATCAGAAAACACCAAGATCAAGAGGTGCCTGCATCTCAAACTGCTGCATACAGTACCTCTGGCATGAAAACTTCAAATCAAAAGTTTTAGCAGAAAACATATAGTGGTAAAGAGGGCTACCATCTTTATCATGGTTAATTACTGCAATGCAGCAAAGAGATATGCCTTAAGTACATCTTCAATTGGGAAATGATGTGTCATGTCAACTTAAGGCCCAAAGGCTTCAGTCTGGTGAAATTGACAAGAGGCAACCTGACTCTTGCTCAGGACTGCAGCAAGTCTGCTCCAAAGATGCTATGTTGGTCATTGGCAATCTGGACACTCCCCGCAGTTGCAAACAGGTCTGCTGTGACATGAGAGTAAATTGCACCAGTAAAATGATTGAAAAACAGCAAATGAAAAATTGAACACTATTCACATGTTCAGGTCAAGCAGAATGTTGTCTACAGAGCCAACATGTGGCTTGCCAGTTGACACATGCTTTACTGCTGAGGATCTCTTCAAATGTCTCATTACTTGGAGTCTGCTGGAGAGCTATAGACTGCATATGTCCTGGACATATGTAATCTCTGTCTCCAGGACAGGTTTTCACAGGTACATGACATGTAGGTGTATAACTTTGACCTTGCATTACTTTTGTAGGTGTTATAACATACACACTGGAGTATCAAGGTCCTCCAAATCATAATAGACTACAAACCTTGCTTTAAATTTGAGAAAGCACAAACATTAGCTCTAGCTCAAAAAAAAACAGACAGAAATTTCAGGGCTTTTCATGTTTTTATTTGTCATCTCATGCCTCTGATGCACACTATACTTCGGATTTTGTAATGGCAGTGCTGTCATGGGATGGCAAGCCTGCTTCCTCGATTGCTGAAGCTGAATAACATGCACAGGTGGAAGTAGCCTGGTGATTTTCCATCAAGAAAATTTGGAATCAGTTGCTGTGATCTCCCAAGAGGTTGAGAACCAAAGAATGAAGAAATTGGTTTGAACCGTGAAAAGGGCCAATAGACCAGGGAGACAAGAAACTAGTGATTAGGGTGTGTCTCTAATGTGCATCTAATGGCATTAAGAGGTCGAAGACTATTTCGGAGAGGAAGGAGAACAGTGCAGCTTCAAAAAAGTTCAGACTCAGAAAAGAGCAGATCAAAGACGGAAACTTGCATTTGCAAAGGGAATAAATGTCTCCTAGCATCTGAGAATGAGATTATTTCAGAAATCGCACAAATTATCTTCTGGTGCGAGCGAACTTGGGTCTATTGGCTTTCCTTTCCATTTTCTCCATCTTCTTTCTCTCTTTCTCGTCCATCGGGACATCGTCCTTGGCCCTTTGAAAGAAGAAAGGGTAGAGAAGGAGCTCCCACAACTTGTAAAATGCAAAAATGGGTATCACAAGATACGTAAACCAAAACTTGTCAGATAAAATGGACGCAATCTGCACAAATGCGGTGATATACAGAATGTCGTGAAGATAACTACACAGCCCGCCCGTACTCATATCGAAACCACCATCTGTGAGCTCCCCCGTGATCGTATCATACGACGGCTTGGCCATCGCCGCCAGCTGATCGTACACGAGTTTGTATGCTGCGGACGTGACACACAATCCCAATCCATGCTTCCACGAGACACTTCGGTACCTCACTCCCAGCCTCAGCACCACGTAGATTGCGTTGCAGATGAGAATAAGGTTCCACAGCATGCGTATGTGCTTCTCGTTCTCTTCCTTGCGCTTCTTTGCACCCTGGTTCGCCATCACTCCACGCTTCCTGTTGTGCCTTTCCTCCTTGTGCTGGAGCTCGCTCGCCCTTTGCAATGGCGGAATTTAGGGTTTGGAGCTCTAGGGTTTCCAACGCTCTCTGTTTTCTGTTATGCCAGGCGCCACATGTTGATACGTGGACTTTTTCTAAAATAATTTCGATTTTGTGAACACGAGTCCAATAGCCCAAGTCATTGTGATTAAAAATTATGATTCAAATAAATTATGTTGGGATGTTAAATGTCCTGCAAAACCTGGAACCAGCCAAGATTGATAGGTAGGCCAATTCTCCTTGTTCGTCCAAACTGCTTAACTTATATCATTTGCTTTTTAAATGGTCGGGTGTGGGGTTGGTTACCTTAAGACTTCCACCCTTTGCAGATTCAAAGGACCTCTATTCCCAATTTCTCATCTGTCACGTAAAGTTAACTAACTGTATGGGATGGTCAGTTTCGGTGAGCAAGTGTTGAAATCAATTAATTTAAAGTTATGAGGCCATTTCCATTTGAAGTTAAAGTTTTTAGGGTTGGCCACATGAGATTCTCAAAAACTTTGACTGTAGTTTATTATCTGTCTTTTGTCCATTATTTTTTCATAGTATAATTATTTCATAAAATATTTTGAAATTATTCAAGAGTGGAGCAGCTATGACTATAAAATTAAAGCAAATTTAAGTTAATTTAAGTTAGGGAATGCTTTTGTTCGACCCTACCCCTCACCCACACAAGCACTCTTGCTGAACTCATGCAGATTACGAACACGGTCGCCTTGGCCAAATTTGTGGCATGCTGCCAATACCAGAGGACAATCTGTCCTCCATGATCTACATTTCGTCTAATGGACTCTCTGGTCCCAAACGGACGTAAAATTATAATCAGTAAACAGTGTCTCCAATGCTTTTTAGTTATTGAGATTCTTTTCTCCTCCTATGAAAGGTGAGTCATAGCTGAACAATGATGTTCTATGCATTTGCAAGGTTGCAAGAGATGAAGCAATTTCTCTTGTGAAGGATGACTTGAACCTTTTTTGTATCACAATCTTCATTGAACCTTCTTTGTAACACCATTGGAGCAAGTGAACCTTTCCAAAAAGGTGTTCACCTGCTCCAATTTGAAACTTTTAGAATATCCATCTATATGGATTAAAGATATATATACAATTCATCAAAATTCTCAAAATTCTTCATTAGATTTTTTAATTAATTTCTGCCAAATCTGACAACAAGGTAGGGTAGTCAAACTGTGATCTTCATTTTGGCATGTAGTAGTTGGGTTTTGGAACGACCTAATTAAAATAGGACGAACATCCTTCCTGTCTTCATTTCTTTGTTCCTTTTTGTGCACCTACATCTTTCCTTTCTTCATTTCCTTCTTCCATTTTGTTAGGCTTCTTTAAATGTAGTTTTGGCTAGTTCACACTGAAATCAAACCATATGACTTCAAGCCCATCCTATTTCAATGAAGTGGATCTTTGTGAATCGGGGGCATGGGTTTGGTGATTAAGGATTGAGGCTCATGTTGCATATGGCTTGTCACTCTTTTTGTGGAGTCAATTTTAAAGTATGGGTCTTCTTGGGGATGTTCTCCTGGCTAGATTCAATGTATCATGCAGTACCAAAACATCCTGGGCATTACATTACCCACCCTCATGTTTACAATGAGCTTCTGTGAACTCTCAAAATGAGGTTCACTGGCCAAACCTTACTCCAAGAAAACACAACAACAAAGAGGAAGCAAGGCCCCAGACAGAAACTTTATGGAAAATATCACAAAAAACACTAACCTTCAAAGTCCCTGATTTGAACATCAAAGCTCCTGATTCCAATAAAGTTGCAACCCATTTTATTGCTTTCCCAACAGCTTGAAATGGAATTGAGATCTGATTCTTTTGCACTTAACCAATTGGAGAAGAATTGAGTGTTGTATCAGTTAGTAATTCCTTGTAATGGCCAACACATTGTTAACAAGGAAGCCCAATGCAATCCCATTGAACCACTTCTGCCTTTTGCGAGCTTTACTGCAAAATCAGTAGCTTATAAGTGAAGGGAGCATGCTCACCTGAAACATTGCAAACAACAATTTTCCAATGTGCTCCACAGTGGCTTCTCCCTTTGAAAAGACAAAGCCCTACAAAAATGAACATGCAGGTCCATCTCATGGTTCTGATTAAAACACCCACCTAAAGATCACCATGGATGTCCCACCTACTCCAAGAAGTTAGCATTTGCAATATAACATTGCAGCTTGCTGCAGCCCTTCCAATGGATAACTTAACTTAATCATACCATAGATTTCAAGAGCATGAAAAACTCACCAATTTGCACCTTCCAGTACCTGAGAACAATTTCCTCATGAGAAAACATGGTAACAATCCTTTGAGGCTGTTGTATGTGACTTTCCTTCCTTTTATCTTTTACATCTGCAGAATGTCCCACAAGCTGCTGTACATAGATGTGTTTAGACTACCATTCATATTTATGTACCAAAGCAAGACAAGATTATACAAGTGAAAAGTAAATGGCAGAGTATGTGTCTGAAATTTCATTTGTGCCCTTGAAATATTCTTCTTAATTTAAGCAAATTCTCTTCAAGGCAACAATTTCTGAGGGATCCCAAATTGGATTGTTCTACACTCCCCTTTCTTGAGAATACTCAGTGCACTCTGCACCACCTGAGTTTATCACTTATTTATTACTCTAAGATGTCTCTCCCTCAATGTGCTCTCTGATGCCATTCTCACAGCAACAATCAGTCAAATCTGCACATCCTAATCATCTTGAGTATGCTAATCTCTACCACAGAAACCACTATCAATACAATGAGAAAGAGAATTATAAGAAAAACCCAAATACAGTGCATTGGAATTTGGCAGACAGTGCCTTCACCTAGATGAACTGCAATACTTTGTTCCAACATTAGAACCTTACTCTATAGCAAGACAAAAGGTCTGTCTTCTTGAAATCTGCCATGCAAGGGAAATGGGCATCCGCACATTAGATGTGCTGAAATCGCTCAAGCCTGTCGCAATTGGGTGTTGCTGAGGCCTGGCCCCATCTCCGCAATCCAAGCTCCATTCGACAATTCTGCACAAGAATGTCCTTGAATTCTGTTTCAATCTGTGCTTCCAATTGCTGCCTGGCATAGCTGCCAGGAGCATACTCCATATCGAAACTACGAGACTTGACATAGTATCTCACCTCATGGTCCTTCGTTTTTTGCTGAAACTGATATGGTGATACTGAAGTTAAACTGTAGACTGGCTGAGAGAAGGGGAAGAGGGTGACAATAATCAAGAAAAGGATAGGAAGTAGCTGCAATAAGCTCAGAAGGTTCACAGAATGTGTCTCTCCCCTTGCTCCTGTGGTCCACTGTGTCCGCACAAAATGGGTTCTCTGAAAGCTTCCATTTGCTTGATGCATACCAAAGAAGGAATTGAAGATGTCATTAGCATCAAAAACATCTTCATAATAAACAGGAGCTCCATGGCGTGTGTGTCGTTGACGCACTCTCTGGGACTCTTCCTCAGGACCATGTAGATCGTAGTTTCTTCTCAGTTCAGCATCACTTAGAACCTGGAAAGCCTTGGAAACAGCCTTGAAAGCTTCTTCTGCACCAGCAGTTTTATTCTTATCAGGATGCACCTTCAATGACAACTTCCTGTAAGCTTTGCGTACCTCATCTTCTGTGCAATTCTTGCTCAAACATAGAATCTGGTAGTAATCCTTTGTCCTTCTGACCCTTTGAACAATCTCAATGTGTTCTGCAGAAACATCTGCTGCTGAAGAGGTGGAATTCAAGGGATGGAAATTATTAGTATGCTCTGAATTCTTGGCCTGCTTGTCACTTGTTGAATCCTTCTCGGCTGATGCCTCCTCCCTTTTGGTTTTATTCAAGTTGGTCAGCACCTCCTCCACCTCTGCACTAGGGTATAGACGCTGAGCCATTTTCAGGAACTTGAGGGCCCTGCCCTTGTCCCCTGCCTCCATAGCAGCCCTTCCGATTCTCAAACACTTCAATCCCTCGTCCTTGTTACTGTCCATGACTGCGAATTCGTCCCCTATCAAGGGTCCGATCTGTGTTGGATGTCGAGTCCTCCAAAAAAATCACACGTGCTGAACGCGGATCTGGAAACCGATGTCTGGAAGAAGAAAACGATCTGGAAACAGTGCGACGTGCTCTTACCACAAAAAAAGGTGCACACCACAACACACGAAACCGTAGAGCAAATCGAAAAGAGGAGAAAAGCAACCGTTGCTGTTGAGAGATCTCCACAAGCAGTCAAGCGCGGAAGAGGATTGGGTCTGGGAGCGAGGAGCACTTGATTGTTCGAGCAGAGATCCGAGCGCGCTCTCCTTTCTGAGACTCAACAAAACCCTCCCTTACGGCACTCTACAGATTCGCTTCTGCAGCATGTGGGAACAATTCCACAAATTCTGATGCTCTTCACTACCGGAAACCCCTGCATGTCGAAGTAGGAATTAGGACATGCTCTGTAAAGCTGAGAAGAACAAGCAGATGACAACCAATACGAAGATAACCTAGAAACGCAACGGCGCGTGTGGTCGGTGCAAGAGTAAGCACTCAGACCCCAATAGGGCTAGCCGATCAAGTAGAAGCAGTAGAAAAATTCAGAGCAACAAACAGAAAAAGAAGGTTCAATGCAATACCAATAACAAAAAATTCAACCTGGCACCGATCGCGACGGAAGAGGATGCGAACAATGGAGGTACGTGCAGGATTTGGCAAGGCGCAGAATTCTAGGGTTTGGAGCGCAATTGTGCGTAAAGCTCTTGTAGCGTTCAAGCCCTAATAAGATCTTTCTCTCTCGCCACCTTCGATTGGCATGCACAGCGGAGCAGTAGTCTTGAAGCTTGAATTCCCAAATCACAATGATTTCAGACACAATCTCCTGCATCTGGGTGTTTTAAGTGGGACATTTCATCAGAAGAAATGAATTCCGTCCTTGACTGTCGTTTTGCATGTCAAGGGTGTCACCAGTGCAATGTATGCCTTGCCCAGTATCAAAGGAACCGGCAATTGGCAAGGCTTTTTTCTCTGACTAGCAACATTAGGAACTTTGTTCTTTGAGTGTTTTCCGGATTGCAAAACTCCGGATTGCAGATCAAACAAGTGCTACTCGTAGCAGTAATTCAGCTTTTCTAACAACAGACAGAAGGACATTGATTGAGATGGGATGACCTCAACATGTCTTGCAAGGGTCGGAATAACAAGGCATTAGCATAGGTGCCTCCTCCACATTCAAGGCTCTTCAAGTCAAGACATGCATTTTGACATGGAGCTGGCTAAAGGAAGGAAATTGCATGCGCACATTGTTGAGAGCAGTTTCATGCCAGACATTATTTGCTTACTAGCTGCAATCCTGAACATGTACTGGAAGTGTGGGAGCCAGGTGGAAGCTTGCAAAGTTTTTGATCTACTGCACGAGTAAGAATTCTTTACATGGACTCTGATCCTGGCAGAGTATGCCTACATTTGTCAATTAGAGAGGGATTTAAGCTCTATGAACAATTGTGCAAGGGATGGCAATTGGCAGGGTTATGTATGTGATCATTGTCAGCGTTTCTGCTGGTCTTGGAGACCTGGAAAAGACCAAGGATGTCCACATTTACATCACCAGAAATGATATCACAACAGATATCTTCTTGTCAAGCAATCTTGTTGATATTTATGCCAAAAATGGGAGTATGAAGCTTGCATATTCAGCATTTTTGTAAGATGACAGAATGGGATATAGTTTACATGGAATGTGATGATTGCTGGAGTGAGGAGTGTGAAACTCACTCATGAATCAACAAAGTCTGAGGTATGTCTTTTCTGCAAAAGATGACAAACTTGCTCTTCAATTTGTGCCAACACATGTAATTCCACTTGCAAAATTCGCCTTCATGAACTAACAAAGTCCCATGTATGTCTTTTCCACAAAAGATAACAAACTTGTTCAACTTGTGCCAACATGCCTGTGATTTGACTTGTTGAAATCAACTATGAGCATGGATCCCTCCCAAATGACAAGCTATGAATTGGGATGATGGTTAGACTGCTTGCAGAAATTTAGAAATTATATAGGTACTGATTGGCAAATCATAAACTTTTGTGAACTTGGGGATTCAATCTTCAACAAATTGAAGTTGGGAGTGATTTGTTCATAAATCAACAAAGTATCATGTTAATCTTCCTCAAAGCATGACAAACTTCCTCTTTAACATGTGATTTGTTGAAATTAACCATGAGAACAACACCTCCCCAATGATAAGCTGTGAATTGGGATGACAGTAGGTCTGCCTGTGGAAATCTGGAGATCATGATGCGCACAATTCATAGACTTTTGTAAACTTGGGAAGAAGTGCAAAAACTTCTCCATCAACAAAGATGTCTCATGCATTTGGGCTTTTCAAAATATGACATTTTTGTGGCTCAATTTCATGCCAACATACATGTGACTTTTGCTTGTTGAAATTCAATTACTGGAACTCATTGGACATGAGAACTTAGGAATTGGCAACTGGCTGGATGTCAACAGCTAGAACAAAACCAATGTCTGTGCAATTTTTTAAATTGCCATTCATTAGCCCATGCAGTGTAAAATATTTTCAATTGGAAAAAATGAGAGAGGGGGTGGAATTTCAAGTACTTAAAAAGGTACTCCCTCATGTCTGCGTGCGTTGCACCCTAGTGTGCCTTTAGGGCGAGGCCTGATAAGCCTTTTTGGTTAAGCCATAGAGGCACACTAGGGGCAGAATGCACCTTAGTGGATGCCTCCCGCATGCAAAAGATTTTGAGGGCCTAATTTGCTGTATAACCAACACTGCAGCACCAGGATTACAACACAGGAATTGAAGAAGTGGCACTTTCATCAGAACTGGCGAATTCTGCAACTGAAGAAAGGCAGCAAACACCCTCAAAATCTTTTACAACATCCCACAAAATAACTTGGAACTGAAAATTCATTTAAACATGTGAGAGACTTTAGGACATGAGAAGAGTACTGTTTGACCAAAATATTTACCCCTTTTTCCTGCCCTATACCCTGTGATCTTTTCATACGTATCCAACATAAATTCATTCAGAAATGAGATGTTGAAATTTCTGACAAATTTCAATGGAAAGTTGTTGAAGTTGCAAAAAGAATCAAATCACATTGCTTAATTTTGTGGAAATTGAAAAAAACTTTATACCAAAACTGAAAAGTTTGAGATGCATTTATTCTTGTCGTTGAAATCATAATAGAAATACCTGTTAACACAGGATTCCAGAAATTTCCATATGAAAGTATTCAAGAACTGAGTACATACAATGGATTCTAACAATCCTGAAATGAAATTATGCATCAAGCTACAAGGCACATTGCCATAAGCCTGGCATGTTGTATTAAAACAGAAAATTTTGATGCGTCTATGTGTCACTGAAATCATAATTGCAATACAAGAAATTACAAAGCAAGAACTCTATGCTGAAAGGACTCCACGGTTGAGAAATCACAAGGCAAATTAATGATTTGCTACAGCATGGGGAGGGAACTCTGAACAGGAGTGGTTGCTAGGGACAACAATTTATGAAGCCTCATGTGTGGAAACCAAAAAAGCCCTATTTTGAGATGACCAATGCTCCTATGGCCTAAAAGTAATTCAATCAAACTCTTTGGTGTGGAATCTGACCATCAGCTATGGTGTTCAAGACTCTGGACAATGTTACACCCACATCCATAGGCCAGAACAAGATAGATGACCATTGTGCCATTGGAGTTTTCCGTTCTGCATGGAATTACTGAGTTTCCAAACCACAAATTCAGTAACACAAAGTAA
>Ga0209208_10000972_pt1 | contig 39441 bp, 31 predicted proteins | sample S1TSphfallax_3_FD_187694 | JGI IMG/M metagenome (GOLD analysis project Ga0209208, IMG submission 187694) | Host-associated microbial communities from peat moss isolated from Minnesota, USA - S1T2_Fd - Sphagnum fallax MG (SPAdes) (version 2) | ecosystem: Host-associated > Plants > Peat moss >... | reverse complement strand
GACGGGGAGATGCAGATTTTTTAAAGTTTTTGCAAACTGTTCATTTGGTTTTTTCGGGTGAAGGGATTTTTGTTTCATCACAAAGATGTGCCGATCTTATGATGTTTTTATGTGGGGCGTGGGTGGACACCTCGTGACGAGCTATATGGCATTGCAGACCAATCGATCGATCCCGATTTTGGTCTGCATGAGCCAATTGGCATTCCCAAGTTGTCCACCTTCGATGTAGAAGTGTGCATGATCCCCATTGCGTATAGCACTGATTGCTTCTCTTTTTACGGGGAGATCCAAATTCTTTGAAATTCTTGTAAACTGTTCATTTCGTTTTTGGGGGTGAAGGGATTTTTGCGCTACCACAAAGATGCGACGATCTTATGATGTTTTTATGTGGGGCGTGGGTGGACACCTCGTGACAAGCTATATGGCATTGCAGACCAATCGATCGATCCCGGTCTTAGTCTACATGAATCAATTGGCATTCCCGAGCTGTCCACCTTCGACGCAAAAGTATGAACGATCCTCATTGTTTATAGCACTAATTGCTTCTCTCTAACGGGGAAAGATTGATTCTTTGAAGTTCTTGCAAACTGTTCATTTAGTTCTTGGGGGTGAAAGGATTCTTGGTTCACTGTGTTATGACCATATGTGTGTTGACCATAACATATAGTGTGCTATGGTAGCGAGTAGTGCCTACTTAGGGTTTCTAGGTTTAGGGTTAGAGGAAAGTGACTCTTCTGGTAGGACCCACCTTCAAGTTATGAATGGGGGTATAAAGTGTGAGAGAGGGTTTGAGTTGAGCCTAAAGTGTTGGGAGTAGTTGGAGTTAGTGGAGCTTCGAGCTATGGTGTCCCGTTAGCATCGGCCTAAATTCTCTGAGTGGAGTAAGGCTTGGCTTGACTATATGTGTATGCATCACGAGTTTTATTGATAGTAGATCTTTCTCGTGACATTTTCACTCAAAGAACTATGTTTTTTCTAGAGTAGTTAAACCGTGGGGGTTTTTGTGATCTCGCTCCCTGGTTGTGTGGTCGAATTGGGAGTGGGTGGTGTCAAAAGGAGCGCCTTGGCAAGAGCTTTCCAACGCACCAAAGAATGTTAGATTTCGCTGAGCTGATCAAAAGTTATGATCATTTGAAGTTGCTAGTTTAGGGTTTGACAATTTTAATGACGATTTACCAGAAACGTTAATTTCTCAGATAAGTGAAAATTTCCTTGAAGAAAGTTGTTGAAAATTGGTAGGAGTGTAGCTAGAGAGCCATCTACAATACGGCAAAGATAGATTGTGTTTTCGTTGAGCGGATTATGTGTTATGTTTGTTTTTGTGGTGATGATTTTTTCTAGTTTGTGCACACCTAGTGCGGAAGCGTTGTCAAATTTTCAGCTAAATAACTAGGGAAGATCAGGTGCTGCAATTTTACGAAGTTGTTGCTTGAGGGCTGAATTGCATCTGGGAATTGTTTGGGATTTTTTGGTGGAGCCAATTGGGAGTATTGACCTTTGAAAGATCTCAAATTTGTGTAGATTAGTGCCTAGGTTTTTTTTCAGCGGTTTTTCGTAGGTCATATCTTGGCACACAAACCTTCTTTTCAGTTGAGTTTTGGAGGGAAGGAAGATCTAGTTGTCCTTTACATTCTGGTTGAAGTAGATTAGCATTTGGTGTAGGAACGGTGGAGATATGGTTGTTTGAGTGCTCGTAGCCCAATTTCGCAACTTTTGGCTATGGCAAATTAGGGATTTTACCGGAAATTGAGCTTTTGGTTAGTGGGGAGCACATTTTTCGACTTGTGGTGGTGGGTCGGTTAGACAAGTTGAGCCACTACTCAGCTAGGTGGTTGAGTTGAGTACTCGTTTCTGGTAGCAAATCAGGCACGAGGTCGACGGTACTTACTAGTGATTCAATTTGAGTATTGGGTTTGGTGATTGGGTCATCACGGAGCAGTTTGGTGGTCCTTTGGGAGACCATGGTGGAGATGGTGGAGTTACACATAGTGGGTTGAGGTATCGACTACCTTCACCCACATCATCAGTTGTTGAGGATGACGAGGTTATCGTGAATAACAAGTTTTCCATATTACCGTCTAGTATTGCGACCCCATTGATTTGGGATATGGACGGGGGTTTTGGGGCCATGAAGGGCACCCGACGTTACTCAAGTGCAGTGGGCACCATTGTGAGCCATACCGACACAACCATGTGCGGTAGTCTCAATTTTTAAGAGTTACATCAGGGTTATTTGAGTGGGGTGAGGTTATTAGGGGCTTTTAGCGACTTCATAAGGAATCATGAATGTGTTTGGTGCGAAGGGGGGTTGTTTTCTTTTTTAAAGGGTGTTATTGGTGAATAAGGAGTTGAATTAGTCCTTTTCTTCAGCAAAGGCTAATAACCATAGTTTTAGGAACTCTGTTACGTAATTAAGGGTGAGAATTCTCTAGAAGGTTGGGGGTAAAAGTAGGCACCAAATTTGCGGTGTTCAACACAGCATTAGTCTTATTATGGTATTTAGGAGTAGCAAGGATGTTAGAAATTCTTGAAACAATTGAAAGGGTGTTAATGAAAGGTTTAATAGAGATAGAACAATCTTCAAGCCATTGAACGTAAGGTTAATTCGAGGCAATTCAACGATTAAATAGATAGTATGATAGTGGGCCAATGGCGGTAAGAGTCTGATGATAATTGAAACATTTATTTATAATAGGGATAAGCTTAGCAAGGAGCTGTGAGTACATGTAAAATCCTGAGTTATGCCATAGTGATAGTTCATAACTACAAGAAATCTAAAATGCGTCGGATGGTACGAACTAGGTAGTCCGCCTTGCTATTGGGAGGAAGTCGACGAATCGGGTCGCGCAACCAACGATAGTGACCAACACTGGGAACTGAAGACTATGTGAAGATAGAAGTATCTTCAGTTTCGTAACAACCTTCGCAAACAGTCTCGGATTCGTCACCAGAAGCGGGGTCGACTTACAACAAGATCACTAGGGTGCGGGAGTTCGAAGAAATACGATAGTACCAGGCTCGAAGGGGTTCGACTTCAAGACGAGCACACACCTCTCGAGGTTCGGGTTCTTCATCACGAGGATGCTGTGTTAGGGTAAGATTTAGAGACGACTCTGGAGGCGGTTCTTCATTCGCTTGTGCGGTTTGCGGCCCGTAAGATGTGATCGTGCGCAACGCCATAAATTCAAGCAAAAGAAAAAGTCAGATCTTCAATCAAAATCAAATTGACAATGAAGGTGTGAAAGACTTGTTACATTATAGTGCACAATCATAATTTATAGATCGAAGAAGAGGAAAGAAAGGCGTGAATAACGGCTTAGGACCATGGTAAAGTAAAACCGTAAGGCCAAAGGAAAAAAATTGAAGGTTTAAAATAAAGTTGTTAGGGGGAATTGAAAGAGGTGAGAAGGTGTTTTCCTTCACATTCCATGGGCATTAAGCATGGGCTTTTCCATTGACCATCTTCCATTGACCACCAAGCATGGGATCTTCCATTGACCATCTTCCATTGACCACCAAGCATGGGATCTTCCATTGACCACCAAGCGTGGGATCCACCTTCACCTTCCTTCTCATTCTCTTTAAAAGGCGGGCTCGGATGATTGGGGGGTCTTTCTCTCTCTTGCCTCGGAAATAATTTTCATGCAATTTTGAATACTTGTTCGACAAGCTTTTCGAGGAGGCTAATAATGATGAATCTTAGGAGAGGGGAGAAGGAAGTAAAGTAGAGGGAAGATCTTGTAATAGTTTTAAGGAATGGGGGTGAGAAGTGATAGTGTTGGAAGGTCGAAACTTAGAGAAACCTCACAAACCCTCTCGGGTTTCATAGCATAACTCCTTACTGGTGTAGCTGCAGATCCTAAGATTTGGTAGGTAGATGCGCCTTGTTGTTAGCTTTCTAACGAGCTAAGGCAAGCAAGATTTGGATAATGTATGTGTTAGAAACAATGTTTTGAGTGACTGCTGGTCTGCAACAAGGTTGAATCATCACTTTTATAGAACCCTTTCGGGTTTTGTAGCATAACTTCTTGCTGGTTTAGCTACAGAACCTAGGATTTGGTAGTAAGATGCGCCTTGTTGTTAGCTTTCTAAGAAGCTAAGGCAAGTAGGATTTGGATAACATATGTGTGAGAACCAACATTTTAAGTGACTAGTGGTCTGCAGTTATGTTGAACATGGTGTGAGTCTTAAACATTGGTCTAAATGAATGTCAATTTGACGTGAAGCCCTAGGATGCGTAGTGTGTGAGCTTGGAAAAAAAATGTATTTATTAGTTCTAATCATAAATGTTGCATAGAAGGTGGGCTATTTAATTTCAACTACAAGTGCAATTTAACGTTTAGAATTACACTTGCATTCTTCCCTTCACTAGTAGCATTTGTGCTCCTAGCATAATCGCCTTGTAGAACTGGAAGCAGAGGGACAAAAGTTGCCTCACACTATCTCATGTGATAATCAAATCATCAACATAGATGACTATGACAACAATCCCATGATCTGTCTTTTTCACATATAGTGAAAAATCTACATTGGATGTTTGAAATCCACTTGTGACAAGATACTAACCTATCTTGTATGACCAAGCTCTAAATGCTTGCTTCAAGCCATATAAAGCTTTCTTCAACCTACGAACCAAATTAGAACGTGTTTGGTCCACATAACCTCATGGTTATTCCATGTACACTTCTTCTTGTAAATCTCCATGAAGAAAAGCATTCTTTACATCCATTTGATGTAAAGACCATCCTTTTGCTCCTGCCATAGCAATGATTACTTTTACAGTTGTCATTTTGGCAACTGGACTATAGGTCTCTTCATAGTTTATGCCATAAGTTTGGGCATAACCTTTGGCAACCAATCTTGCTTTGTATCTATTCATAGATCCATCTGCATTAAGCTTGACTTTGTACACCCATTTGCACCCAATTGCTTTCTTGTCCTTTGGTAAAGCTACCAACTCCCAAATAGCATTAGCATCCAACACCGCCATTTTTTCATCCATGGCATTATCTCATTTAGGGTTTCCAACCGCTTGTTTAAAACAAGTGGGTTCAACCTCTTATATGACTTTCACCATGTATGCGTAATGATGAGCTACAAAGCCATCATATGTGAGTATTTGTACAAGGTATTTGACTCGTGTGGATCTTCGTACTCCATTGTTGTTATTAGGAATTTTCAAACCTTTCTTGGCCATCCGAGCTCCGAGAGTACTAACTGAAGGGATTCTTGATTCTTTACCCACACTCTTCTCTAAATCACTTGACTCATCATTTACAGGAAGATTTCTAGATGATGTTTGAAAACTACCATCTACAATGTTTGAAGATCTTAATCTTCCTTTCCATGGAGTGTTATTGGAGCCATTAATTGATGACTCTTGTGGTCCACTAATTAATTGTGATTCTTGTTCCACATTTTATGGAACATCACCATTTCTAGCCTCTCCATCTTCTGTTATCTTCAGTGGTGGGTACTAGCTAACCATCTCATCAAACACAACATCTCTACTCACCTGCAACTTCCGAGTGGAAGGGTTGAAGCATCTATATCCTTTTTGTTCTAAGAAATATCCAATGAATATACACTTATCAGCTTTTGGATCTAGTTTTGATCTCTTCTCATTAGGAACATGCACATATGCAATGCAATTAAACACTCTGAAGTTTGAGAGATTTGGTTTCTTGCCTGTGAATTTTTCTTTAGGTGTCATGCCATGAACTACTACTGTGGGTGTTCAATTCATGATATAGACTATAGTTGCTATCGCTTCAGCCCAAAAGTAATTTGGCAAATTCTTCTCATTCAACATGGCACGTGCTATTTCTACAATGTGCCTTTTTTCCTTTCAACAACTCCATTCTGCTGTGAGGAATATCTACATGAGTACTTCTTTTGAATTCCATGCTCCTTCAAGTACTCATTGAATTCATTTGAAAAATACTCTCCCCCTTCATCGGACCTTACGCACTTGATGCTCACACCCTTCTCTTTCTCCACCATTGCTTTGAAATTCAAAAAATGTTGAAACACTTCACTTTGTGTTTCATGAAATACACCCACACCTTCCTTGTGTGGTCATCAATGAAACTCACTTAGTACTTGCATCCTCCAATGGATTTTGTCTTCGTGGTCCACACATATGAGTGGATCATTTCCAAAGGTTTCGAACTTACATGAGTTGTTTGAACTGGAAATGGATGCCTAGCTTGCTTCCCCAATTGGTATGCTTCATAAACTTCTGACATCACCTCTTTTGTTCCAAATTTAGGAAGACCTCCAACAAGATTTTGTTTCTCCATTATCTTAAGACGTTGGAGATTAACATGGCCAATTCGCTTGTGCCAAATTCCAATGTCACTAGCTCTTTTTCCATGTGTGAATAACATGGAATTCACCTTAGGCATGTTCACATCCAAGGTGAACATTCGTCCATTCCTTTCTCCTTTGGCAATCAATTTGCCTTGGTTCTTCATGTCTTCCACAAAACATTCATTTGGGTTGAATGTCACCTGTAAACCTTGTTCCACCATTTGGCCTACGGAGACCAAATTTTTTGTTATGGTTGGAACATGAAGTACATCTTTCAAGTACTTCATTTGCCCATCTTGCATGGACAATGGCACCTTGCTGATTTGTGTGATGGGATCTGTAATTTCATCACCAATTTCCACAAAACCTAGTGTCTTCAAATCCTTTATGTCTCTAAACCATTTTCCATGACTAGTCATATGGTTTGAAGCTCCAGAATCCACATACTAGACATTGTTATCTGATACTCCTCCTATCATTGAATTTGCCGTGTGCTGCATCACAAACAATTGCTCATCACCTTGATTGCTAGTTGAGGCATAATTCCCTTGTTGCAACTTTCCATTTCGTGCATCATGCTCCTTTTGATAACAGTTCTTTGCCATGTGCCTAGGTTTCCCATAGTAGTAACAATTTGAGTCGCTATTTGGTTGTTGACCTCGATGACTTCCACCACAACCTCCATGACTTCCTTTTCTTCTAAAGTTTCCTCGTCCACTTCCATGAGATTGACCTTCATGTTGATGATGTCCACCATGCGAGCTTTCGTTCAGTCTCGAAATGAAGTTTTAACACCTCTACCTCTACCTCTATTAGAATTTGAGTAGAAAGTATTTTTTTGTGATCCTCCATTGGATGAGGTACCAACAACTCTCATCTCTTCATTTATAAGCAAGGTTATTAAATCTTGGAAATTGGGAAATGTTTTTTGAACTGTAATTGAAGTACGAAACTGGCTATAGTCTTTTCCAAGACCATTCAAGGTCACAACCACTAAATCTTCATCATCTATAGGGGCTCCTATAGATGCAAGAGCATTTGCAAGGTTTTTCACCTTTGTAGAATAGTCACTAATGTTCATTTTGTTTTTCTGTAGATTATGTAACTCTTGCTTGAGCTGCATTTTGCGGGCTTGTGTATTGGTGCTATACATCTTCACCAATGTATCCTAAGCTTGCTTGGGTGATTTTTCATTTTGAATATGCACAATCATGGAATCGGACACACTCATAGAAAGCTAATACAAGACTTTTCTTGCTTTTTCATGCCAAGTTTTATTGGCTTGAATTTGTTGTTGTGTGAGGTTTTCTGGAGAGGAGGTTCTGTTTCATCACCAGTTATGAATTCCCAATAACCTTTCCCCATCAAGAAATTCATAATCCTAAATTTCCACACTTGGAAATTGTTCTCATCTAATTTCTCAATTGCAATTTGAAAAAGACTGTCTTCCATTTTTCAAAGCAACATTCAATGTCTTCTTAGGGTTTCTAGGATTAGGATTAGGGTTTTCCTTCTTTAGGTTTCTAGGATTAGGGTTAGGGTTAGGGTTAAACAAGATGGACCTTGTATATGTATGTATGTCCCAAGTATTATACGAAATTCTATATTATACATAGGTTTTACGTATATGTATGTATCTCGTATAATATCATGTATGGTATTAAGTACATGATTACATACCAAACTTTCATATGAAGGTCTTGATAATTTATTTGCGCTTCCCAATCTTCAAACTCCTTTCAAGTTCTCCCAAGTTGTATTTGCTCCATTTCAAAAATTTGTTTTGATGTCTTCTCAATGTAAACTTCTGTCATAACAACTTTGCGAAGCTACACCGCTCACACATGACCTTGAATCCTTTTGAAATTTTACTGAAACATGTAACGCTACGTCTACTACTGTCTCTCAAAATTTCAGCTCATTTGACTTCATAAAATGAGAGATCTTGCTACTTTCTTGAAGTCACCTCAAACTGGGACCTGAACACAAAATGACTTACAACTCGCTCTCAGCAACTTCAAACTCCTTGAGATTCTGAGAAACATATAACATATATGTCTTCTATATTTGTTCAAAATTTCAGCTCTATTGGTGACGACCACAAAGAGTTATCACTCTCAAAAGAAATTGACTTCAAAACTAAGGTTGAAACTTTAGATACTTGAATCTCTTTCAATACGTATCCAAATGACTTGAAATTTTTCTCACATATATAGTCCTTTATGAACTAAAACAACGCCTCCCAATAGTAAAAAATTTGTAGAAATTTTCTTTTATAGTTTGGGTGCTAGTTTGTTTCAAAACCTTTTGCGCTAACCTCACCCTATTTCTTAATGCTTCAAATGAAATCAAGAAACAATTAAATCTTGAAATTTACACAAAAAAACAAACATTTAATAAATTAGGATTTCAAACATGATTTTTTTTTAAACCTAATTTACCAAAACTATTGAATCTAACAAAAAATTCTAAGTGTGATTGCTTTTGAATTTTGATCCATTGTGTGGTTGCCAAATGTTAATGGGTTTTTCAGTTCCCATTAAGGTTTTCAACTTTTGATTTTCCTAGCAACATGTTCCTAAAACAACAAATAAATACATTTAAATTAACAAAGCTATAAATATTTACAACTCCTAAACTAACATGTATTCAATTTGCACATAATTTTAAGAAAGATATTGTTGAAGTACAAAAATGTTTTCATGTTTTCTATGAAAGATAAACACAAAATCAAATTAATGTCAAAAGTCTCTTACTTGATGTAAGCCTCATTTCCTCAATTTTAAACATGTACAAATTACTCAATGCTACAGGTCTTCTAACTTATAGTGAAAAATACAAATTGTATTACTATTTCAAAAAGTAAGTATGGAAAGTAGAGATTTGATGTCTCTCATCTTCTACTATCCTTCCTTTATACTATAAGTTTGAACTTTGAAATGTTTCGTGACCTAAATAATAACTAGCTAATAAAACTCTCTGTTCTAATCAATTAATAAAAACTATTTAATAAATAGTCACAATTCTCAAATTTTACTACCTATTTTGTTAACTACATGTTTTGCCAACTACTTGTTTTTTCAACTATAGATTTTATAGACTACTTGTTCAACAAGTGTCACCAATTCAACATGTGTCAGTAGTTCAATTACTACTAGTTAAAGTACTGATTCACAAAGAGTATTGGTTAACAAAATGACAACAACTACATTGTTGATGGCGTCAAACAAAGTTACGAACAACAAAATTGGCAAAAGAACAAACATGCATTCTTACATCACCTACAAAAACTACATGTCTTGGCTTTAACAGTTAGCGACAAGTTCAGAGGCAAAATGTTGAACTAGCCAATACTATATCTTTTATCATTTTTGAATTCTTGAAAGGGTACTCAATTTCCTTTAGGGGTGTAATTGTTGACAAGGTTTTGGCAAGTTATGTGTTGTAAGAGTATGTACCATAGTACTTACATGATCTGAAGAAATTAAAAGAGAACAAAGGTGTTATAGAAAATCTGAAATGTGGCTTGACAAATCACTTGAGAAGTCATTAGTCTTCATCCATGGTCATGGCCAAGGATATTGTTTATGCTTTAACAACATCTAACAAGACAACTAACAATAAACAAGTTGCTTAAATTTTGGGCGTTCATCGCAGGAACATCAAGAGAGCAATTGAAAGGTGACACTTTAGATTAGAATGAAGATGCATTTTGGCTACAAAGAAGGACAAGAAAACATGCTAATGCTTTGTGTGAAGTTGCAGTCCAATAGATTGTTGCCTTTTGGACTTCAAAGACCATTATTTCACCAAATAGTAAGGATGTTACTTGAAAGAAAAATGGAAGGAAGCAACATGACATTCATGCTACACATTACTTTCAAGTTTTTCAAGTATATTCATACACCTAACTCTTCATTGTTGTGTTGATCATTAGAAGTACCCTTTCCTTACCATGAGTTATTTATGGCCTTAGAAGGATATTTTGTTAAACAATTGAAAATGCTTACTTTGAAAGTCTTGTGTGGTCATGGAACGAAAGGTGCATGTACTATAATAAGGGCTTTATACTTTGTGAATTAATTATAGATGCCCTAACAAGTACCAATTGTTAAATTACAATGACTTCTTCCTGGGATAATATTTTAAGCAAGACTATAAGGACTTTCAAATCCTTGAAAATTTTATTCTCGTTTGCTTCAAGGTGTATGTGCTTTGTGAAGCAATCTTGGTAGTGGTTTGTGTTGATAAAATTAAGCATTGTTGTTTAAACAACTCTAGGTGGTCATGGAATGTAACTTTAGGTGGTAAAGGTACAAGTTGTCAGTGTTCAAGTATTTTGGAAAAGTTCTATCTCTTGAATTCAAATCGTTTTTGGTTAGTCCAATTCTAACTACTTTTAGAAGTGCAAGTTCTCATGTGTAGCCAATGTTTCCTTGGAAATCCTTTAGGGTCAACATTGACCATATGAGTTAGGTGCAAGTGTTAAGGTTTTCCCCAAAAACTGAAAATGTGTCTTCCCATTGAGTTCAAGATGTTTATGCCTTATACATTAGTCTAGAGATGTGGAATAAATCCAATGTTGTGTAATTAATGAGTATGTGATTTGGAAAAACTTGTAGTCATCACTATGGTGAGGTTGAAGTGGTTTTGAACATTGATTGTATAATGTGTTTAAGGTTTTTTAAATAATTCTTAATTGGTGTTGACATGTACATTGTCATTTGATGAAACATATAATGAGTATGTGTTGTGGGGAAATTTGTGGTGGTCATTGTGATCTAACCTCTAGAAAGTCCTTTTGAACAGTTCCAAGTATTGATTTCAAGAACTATTTTTGGTTAGTTCAATACTGACTGCTTTTCAAAGTGTAGTTGTTTGTGTGTAAAAAATGTTTCCTTGGAAAACCTTTAAGGTCAACATTGACCAAGTGAACAAGGTGTAGGTGTTAGGATTATTCCTAAATTGAAAATGTTTGCCCATTGAATTCAAGGTGTTGTGTAGTGCACATTAAATTAAATGATGTGGAATAAATCACTATGTGCTTTGGAACAACTTGCCGAATCATCATTATGGTAAGGCTAAAGTGTTGTTAAACACTTATTGTAATGTGTTTAAGGTTTGTAAAAATAGTTGTTAATTGTTGTCTATATGTACAATGTCATTTGATGAAACATAATTATAATGAATACGTGTTTTGAAGAAATTTGGGATGGTCATTATGATAAGGTTCTAGCGCTTTCATAATTATGTCCAGATTAGGGTTAAGGCTTTTCTTTGATATAAAACAACAAACTAAATATTTTTTGTTTGGAAGTTCTAACTGGTGCACATATTGAAATTCATTGGAATTTAGGTGCAAATGATAAGAGTTAAAGTTCATTTGAATGAGATTTTAATTTGGGAACAATTACTTATAACAATGACATTTGGTGATTACATGGTTTTTCAAGCTTGACAAGTACATTATGGAACTCAATGGGGCAAAAAAAAATTTCTTGATCTAACAAATTGGAAACCAAATTATCAATATACCCATTTAGCTTTCTTGTAATGTGTGGGTTAATGGATAAAACTTGAGTGGTGAAGTCTGTCCAATCCTTGTTCAAGCTGCAGCTATGATTTTGTGAAAATAAACACTTGGACTACTTTTAAATATGTCACTATAGGGTTTGTGCATATGGTATAATGTGTAGCTAATGTCACTAGGGTGTGAAATTTATTTTGCACTTTTGAAAAATCAATATCAAGCTGGATAAATTTACATTTTGTTTGTTTTTTTGTTTTGTAGTTGGACTTTTTTACAATGTTCAAAGATAAACATCTTGATGTACAAGCGATGTTGTCAAAATTTTAGTCTTTGAAGCCTTGGTTTGTCAAAAAGTTACATGAGTGGAACACTTGTTGTTGTCAGTATCACACTAAAATCAATGAGTGGAAGGAAGGTTCAAATGGTATTAAAAGTTGAACAAAAGGGATCCATGGGCAGTGTAATTGTTCTTATACATAAATTTGTCACCCAAATGGAGAAGGTTTAGGAGATGGTGCAATGGAGTGTCAAGCCCATTTCAAGTGTTTTAAAAGATTGATAGATTTATGTTCATCCATTTTATGTCCCAAGATTGATATGTTAGCCTTTCATCAAAAGGAATGTTTGTTGGGGGAGTGTAAAAATTGTGGGATTTAAACCTTTTAGAATTGCCCATTTGAATTGACTTCAGAAAGGCTTGTGACTTGGCGCAAAATAAACTATGTTGTTGTTGGGAAAACCAATGAAGGTCGTGACAAGAAAGTTTAAAGGATAAAGTATTGTGAGACAAAACCATGTGAGTTAATAGATTACATGAAACCCAATTTACAAGAGATTCTAGTACACAATTTTACATCAAAGTGGCAAGAGAAGGAATTTAAGGCATATGTGCCAAAATTTCCACCTAACGTTGTTGTTTTTTATATTGATTTATCAGATAATTATGCTTTCAAGGTGTAGAACGAGATCTAGGACATGCACTAGTTCTCATTCTAGATTACAATCCTAGTGCACATCACATATCATCATACTCATGCACTTGATCTAGCACATCCATAATCCAAAATATTGAAGGAGGTGCATTATTACATCTTAAATGAAAAAGAACATGACACATTATATGTTCAACATGCTTTAAAGTGAATTGGAAGTTTTTAAAGGACAAAGGCTGCTTCTCGGAACAACATGTCATATGGTCTAATGGATGTAGCGGGCAATTTTAAAATGTTGGATGTTGGTATTTTTTGCCATGATATCATAACATGACTACGTATGAGGAATTACCTTCTAATTGCACTAGTTTTTAACCAAAAGTTTTCAATTACATGACATTTGCAACTATGTTTCAAATAAAATTATGGCAATTACCAATTCAGTTGATTCCTTTACTATATTGGTACATAGTTGAAAGCATTTTTCAACTATGTGGTCATTTGCCGAATTTTCCCAGCATCAACAATGTTTCCAAGTTGAACTTCTAATTATGTTGGTAAACAATGTGAAACATGTTTCAACTAAGGGGTCATTTAAAAAATATTCTTGGCATCTAAGGTTCTTTAGTTGGCACAAAATCAAGACATTGACTAGCGTTCAACTATTTTTGATGATCAAATGTAGTAGAAAATGGATGATAAAATGTATTAAAGGATGGATGAAATACAATCTTGTTTGCAATTATTTATTTCAATTAGGTTAAACAACTAATAGGAAACTTTAATTTTATACATATAAGATTGTAATATTTATTTAAAATTATGATAACATTAAATTACATGTAAATTTTATTTGAAAAAAATGAATGGTTTTTTTGTGCATATAAATATTAAACTTTAATTTCGAAATACATTTAATTTAAAAAAAATGTTAATACTAATTTTTAATGTTTAATACACATGTAATTTATTATTTCTATGTAGATCATTATAACATATCAAGTAATGATACATAATTAAGAATATTGTGCAACTATAATGTTTATTCATTTTTATACACATGATATCTTAATATTTGTTTAAAATTATGATAAAAATTCATTAAACACTAATGTACCCTATGTCATTGGCCCAAGTTTGAATGCATTCAATTGAATTTTCCTTCCAAACTCCTTTTTGCAATTTCTTTGAATTTCCAATAACAACACGTACCCACCAAAAATAATATTGTTCCACATTTTAGGACTTAAAATTACAAAATCAACTTTATTGAATCAAACTTGGCGAGGGCTTTCCAACAATACCAAGAACACCCCCAATTTTAATATTGTTTTCAATCTTGTTTTTTCAAAAAAATCGATGAAAAAATGGTTTAATAATCAATAGATTCCACACTGTAGCTCCAAACATTCTAAACCAAGTTGTTGCACCCCTATTCATTGAGAACCTTTTTAATGATAGGTTCCATGGCATAATTTAAAACACCGTGGTTTGGGAGATATCATTATGACGAAACAAAACAATCTACCTTCCTTCATGGATAAATAAGGTAAAATGTGTTGTTGGCCCCAAGTGTGAACACACTCAACTCATTTTCCCTTTTAAACCCAATTTGTTGTAATTTGTTTGAATTTTCAACAACAAAATTCAATATCTTCTGCACCTTGTCAAGATTATGAAATAAATTACATTTAATCTAACTTAACAATTATTTTCCAACAACACCAAGTACACATTTGGATTCAAATAAAAAATTCTATTTATGGATTTATTAATGTTTATTAAGAAAATGGTTCAAAAATTTAATAACCTTTGCATTGTAGTTCCAAAAAATTTCAACCCAAGTTAGTGCACCCCTATTCATTGTTCGGTTTTCAAAAATATCAATAGCATTATATGAAGTAATTTGGTTTGGGAAATTTCAATATGATAGAATAAAACAAAACAAAATATCTACCTTCATTAATAGATTAAATTATGTGTAAATTATCTTTGCATAGAATGAATGGTTATGTATGATGCAAATTTTTGTGCACACAAATAATAAAATTTGATTGAAGGAAATTTAAGGAAATTTAAGGAAATTCTGAAATATAAAATTGTAAGAATGTGCATGTTCAATGCACCTAATTATTATTTATATGTAAATGGGATTTCTGTTTACAACGTATCAAATAATGACACATAATTAATATTTTTTATGGAACTTTAATGTTTATTAATCTTCATAGACATGATATCTCAATATTTGCTTTAAATTGCAATAAGATTTCATTAAACATTAAACTACGTGTAAATTCTATTTGTGCAAATGAATGTTTATGTATGATGTAAATTGTTATTTTACATATAAATATCAAATTTTAATTTCAATATAAAATTTAAAGAAAATTTGGAATATGAGTTTGTAATAATGTAAATTATTATTTCTCTGTAAATCAAATGTTAATTTACAACAAATCACGTTATGATATGTAATTCATAATTTTGTGGAACTTTAATGTTTATTCATTCATATACTTATGATGTATTAATATATAATTAGAATAACAATAAAAATTCATTCATTTATTAAGGTACACGTAAATGTTTTTTTTATACATGAATGATAACATATATGATGAATTTTTTGTGTATATAAATATTACACTTTAATTTGAAAATAAAATTTAAAGAAATTCTGAAATATAAATAACTTAATAATGTGTATGCTCGATACATGCATAATTTATAATTTCTATGTAAATTCAATTTTACTTTACAACATATCAAGTAAGGATATTTAATTAATATTTTGTTGGAATATGTTCAATACATGTGTAATTTATTATTTCCATGTAGATTCAATTTTAGTTTACAACATATCATGTAATGATACATAATTAATATTTTTTATAATAATAATAATTCTAAATTTCGTTATTAATTCCAATATTTTTTCATTTAATATTATTTATTTATTTATGTATGTATGATTTGAAAAAAATTTAATTTAATAAAAATACTTAATAAAATATCATATAATATTAGAAACTATTATTATTTAACACTATTATAGTATAAAATATTTTTTCTTATTTAATAGTTATTATACTAAGTCATTTAATAATTTCAACAAGTTAGATATAAATATGAATAAAAATATTTAAATAACTAGTTTAACCTAACTACTCTACAATATTATTATTAATGTTGTTGTAATTGTAGTCAATTATAAATATCACAACATTATAATAATAATTGTAATTAAAAGATTATCTAAATTTTGTTATTGAATATTGATATTTGAATTAATGATTTGTTTTGTGAAATGTTAATAAGAAATTATAATGAATTTCGAATTAAAAAATCAACGATAAATAATTATTTAATAGATAAATAATTTAATTTCTTATTAAAAATATTCACCATATTATTTAATAAATGATGATGATATGTTCAATTGTTTAATTATACCACTATATAGTTTTAAATAGTTGATGAATTATTATTATAAGCAATTAAAGTAAATAGCTAGACCTAGGCTAGGTAGATTATTATTTTAGGTCTAGGCCTAACTGAGCTTAGACTAGCTTGTACAACTAGATTACAACTATTTAAATTGCAATTAGGTTGCAACTGGGTTACAACTAAGGTAGACAACAAATGGTATTCTATCATTGAACACTTTCAAGTTTTCCTTCATTTCAACACCAAATTGAACATTTTTTATGTCATTAGAAGCACAAACGAAGAGCTATAAATGTTCTTTGAACCTCAAAAGCAAAGAAACAAAGCAAAGAATGCAAGAAGAGAAAGAGTGATATTTTGTGTCAAATTATGTCTGTAGACTCCCTTTACTTCTAGCAATTATATCTTGTTCATTTCTCATTCATTTTGAACGATTTTAAAGGCTACAAATGCGCTATCTCAAAATCTGTAAAACTTGTTTTAAGTAGAAAGTTTTTTAAAAAAGAGTTGAAGAGCTTAAGCTTCAAAATCATATTGAACACTTATGAAAAAATCCAAAGCACAACCCCCTTCATTTTGAAAGGGCATATCTTGCTCATTTTCCATTAAATTGTAGCGTTCTTTATAAATTTGGATACGCCAAGTGGAGGATTATAAAATTGTTTTAAGTTTCAAAATGAACATACCATGGACAAGAGAGTTATAATGATCCAATATTGTTTAATGTTTGGTGATAGGTGTGTCTACCTTACGTTACAACTAAAATCGTTATCCCATATTGTTTGGTTTCCATTCCATGAATCCAAACTATATAAAGGAGTGCATTAAGATTGTTGGAAAACACAATAAACATGAAAATCTAATAACCATTTGGGATGTGCCAATCAAGAAGGTTCAACCCTAAAAGCTAAACCAAATGACATAGGATTTCATTTATTAATTGCCATATGGTTTAGGTCTAAGCCTAACATAGGTGCCTAAATCTAGCCCAATTTAAGCCTAAATTAAATGGCCTATGTTTAGGTTTAGCCTAGGTGCCTAGGTTTAGACCTAACCTATGCTTAGGCACCATGTGGCCTAACTTATTGATGTGGACGTGCCATATGTCATTTAGCTATTTGTTGACCCCATAATTTGTGAGCATGCCACATGTCATTTAACTATTCACTGACCCCATATTTTATGAATGTGCCATCTATCAACAATGTGAGTGTGCCACGTGTCACCAACCCATTTGCCAAATGTTCGATTTACATAGTTGCAACATAATTGAAATGTTCAACTTACATAATTACAACCTAGTTGAAATTGTAATTATATTTTCGGCTAATGTCATGTTTAGTTAGTGGATGAAATTCATCCATTAGTTGAATGTAGCTAACAACATCCCTTGACTATATTAGTAGTGCAATTTTCAACTAAATTGGTAAGTAGTGGCATGTAATGGCTATTGTTGTGGTGTTGGCACGTGGCGTACATTTTCAAAAGTTATAAAAAAAAATTCCCAATTGCAAAAACTAAACTACAATTATATGTGCAATTTTCGACTTGGTTTGTAATTGAAAAGTAGTTGAAAATGTAATTGCAAAAAGGGGGGTTTTTCTACTAGTGTTGTTAAATGATTTGGAATTATTTTTATATTAGTCATGGGAAGGGGGAAGTGGATGGGGCCGGTGCATTGTTGAAAAGGGAGATTCAAAAAGAACATATTAAGCTTAATGTAAGGCAAATCCAATTTGCACTTGATGTGGTCACCTTTTTAAGAGAGGCCACAAGACAACATGCTACCCACCCCAATGTTAGGAGGATTGTCCTTAAATATTTTTGGGAAGTAAAAAAAGATGATGTGGACATATCATAACTTTTGAATGTCATATAGTATATGGTAACTGCAAAGCACATAAAGTTCGATTTGTTTCCTCTAGAGATTCTACATTAGTTGAATCGGTTTGAAGGGTCAAATCATTCGGTGTATGCTCAAAGGTGGGATGTTTGTTAATTAACCCACCCACACAATCATTAGCCCCTATTCGCCCATTAACTAGCCTTAGCTAGATGGATTTTTTTTCATAAAAAAATTGGATGAAATCCTCCAAATGGATGAAAAAACAAAAAAACAAAAAAAATGTTGGCATGTTCAAATTAATGCCGAACTTGTGCCCTAGGTTCAAAAATTTGGAAAATAGAATAAAATAAAAAGGGAGGTTCAAATTGGACCCCCAATCCTTTTTATCTTGAACTTCCTCCAAGGCATGCAAGCCCATGTTCATGCCCAAACCTCAAAGGTTCAAAAGAGAGCTTGAGCTCCCAGCAATGGTGGCTAGAATTTAGCTTTCTCCACCGCCACCCCCCTATTTGTTTTTATTTCCTCCATTTTTTCTTCTTTTATTTGTTTTCTTCTCCTTCTTTCCTTCCTTCTCCTTCTTCCTCAAGTTGTAGCTATGCACTACAACTCCTCCTTTTTAGTTGTTGTTTGATGCCTCTTACTGTAGCTTCAACAAACAAGGAAAACATGGCGGGGAGCTCCTCTCCTCACCTTTTCTTGTTAACATGCTACAGCCGCAGCTATGCCACCAACAACAAGATTGACTAGTGGCACCCATTGCCCTTGCTTCTCTTTACAAATTAACATCAATGACTAGGAAATTAGGAGCTTGGCAATAGTGGTTCTTGTTGCCACCATCATTATTGTACCTACAAACAAAATAGAAAAAAATAGGAAAAATAGAAGAAAAATAAAATAAAATAAAATAACATAAGAAGGAAAGACACCAAGGGGGGCCCTATGACAGCAACAAGGCCTTCCTTGGTTATTGTGATGTTTTTGTTTCCTCTTCTCAACTTTGGGTACTCATGCCCTATTTGGGGTTCAACTTTTCATGGAATTTTACGTGAAAAAAAATACAAAAATATCATAATTGCTAGGTGAGCTTCTTTAGCCAAAAAGTAAGGTAATATATGCGAACGAGCAATATTTGCAACTCAAGTTAAACTCCTACAAAACCAACCTATAATATAAAAACCTAAGCAAACCACACAACACTTGTTGTTAACCCAAACTCCCATGCATAACACACACACACACATAATAAAAAACAAAAAAAAATCTTAATGTTAAAACAATTATAGCCTTGTTGTAGCACAAAAACAACTAGCTAGACTTTTGGTGATTCAAAATATTGACTCACTTGTAACAATGCAAAAATCCAAGCCCAAAACATAGAAAACCAAAACATTTGTATAACAAAAAAAATTACAAAGTAGAAATTATGTTATGGAATTTCAAATCACCAAAAGTGATTTGAGGTCACACATGACCATATTATATCCCACGTCAAATATATTGAACCTTGTTTACACATGAATTGGTTCAATATTAACTAATTAGTTAACTAACCCAATTTAACCCTTTTCAACTAGGACCTAAATTGACACGCTCCCAAGTTCCTAGTTAGACCCAAGATGGGTCTAAGTTACTCAAACATCGGAATTGTGAGGAACTTAGGGCACGCTCTTAGCTCTCAGTACTAAAAGGGGGTAGAGGGGTGTGCCGAGGCTCCGGGATGGGACTAGGAAGAGTGACAAGCTTTAGTTACTTACTCGAACCTACACCAAACCAACCAACAAATTGGTTAGTACCATTTCTAGAGCACCTTTAGTGCTAGGACAAGCCACGGGCAACTCTGGACTCACAAGACTCACCACAACCCAGACTTGGGGGAAGCCACCACTTTCCCCCATATAGTATTCTTTGTGCCTCCCCACGGCACCCACATCCGAATGGCTTTTTGTCCTTGGACTCCCAAGGAGGAGTCTCGAAACTGCCACGGTTTGGACTCCTGCAACTTTGCAGGACCATAACTTTTTGCTCAGACCTCTGATTGGGACGAGGTCTAAAGCAAAGTTGTAGCTCTTGTCGAGAGCTTTCCAATGGTGTGTTGAACTCTCCCTCAACACATCAGGGTCGGGTCGATTCCTGACTTTTAGTGGTTGGGAATCAAACTGGCATTTTGACTCCCGGCCTTTCTTTTTGCCAAAACTTGTGCTACAAATGTCCAAATGGCTCATACGAGCCCATTTTCGACATATGCTCTTCGATAGTTTTCCAATGATATAAATAACGCCCCAATGCGAGGTGTTTTGACTCCTGTAATCAAACTCTGAAGTTTTGGGAGTATTGGAGGATTCCCAAGTCCCCATTTCGGGAGTGTGAGTCTCATCTTCACACTCTCTCAAAGTAGGGTTGCGACATAAATGAGTAATTAAACCAACACACTTAATAACTACATCACAAAGATAATATTTAGCCCAAAAAGCTAAACCATTTGTGCTTCGAGAAAAAATACTATATAGATTTGGACAAGACAACTAGTTTCGTTGAGTCTTACAACCAAAACAAGTACCCATAGTTTTGCAAGGAGGAGTTACATAAGGGCATTTCTTTTTTGACACTACCATGATAAAATCCTAAATGCTGGTTATTAGTGGTTGACGATGAATCAAGATGTTCATGAATAATGTTGAACTTGTGATCAATGTCAAATAACAGGTAACATGTTAACATAAAACTTGGCCAAATTGGTTACTACTTTACTCTAAAAACCATTTCAAAAATGGGGATTGGATTTTATTGAACATGTTAACCCTACAAGTCGAGTATAAAGTAACTAGTACATTCTAATGGCCATTGATTATACAAAATGGGTGGAAAAACTAGCATTCCACACCAACATTATTACAATAATTGCCAAGTTTTTACGCGAACATATCCTTACAAGATTTGGATGTCCATTAATAATTATGTTCGATCAAAATACCCATTTTATCAACAATGCATTCAAATATCTTACTAACCATTTTATCCTTTGACATACCAGTTTTACCTTGCATTATTTATAAGGAAACGGACAGGTTGAAATTATAAACAAGGTTTTTGGAAACCTTACTAACCAAATTGGTTATGAGAACAATAATGATCGGGATGAACACATGTCCATAGTCTTCTTTTCATATCAAACTACTTACAAAGTTGGAACATGTCATACCCCACTTCAGCTTGTGTATGGATTACATATCCATTATTGCCTACGAAGTTTCTATTATTATCCCGTGGTGAACATGTAGATCCAACTTTTGTCAGAATATTAACTAGCCAACTATTAAAAGTAGAGATGTTACAAGAAAATAGGTTGATTACACATGAAAAACCTATTAACAAGAAAATAACATCTAAAACAAAGGAGATCTAAAAGATGTTGCAACGAATTAAGATAAATGACGCACCCATGAGCTCCTTGATGGACTCAACTGCGTGTCCAAAGGTAAAGACAATGAAATGAGAAGGAGTTGGAGCATGCTCCCTGGTTTGCAACACTTTGAAGGTAGAGGGGCATGTTGGAGCTTCGGGATGCGACTAGGAAGATTGAAAAGCAATTCAATTACTCACATGGACTTGCACAAACCAAACAATAAGTTGGTTAGTGCGTAATTATAGCACTTCGATGCATAAACGAGCCACGGGCAAAAACGAACTCACAAAATTCACCATGGCCCGGACTTGGGGGAAGTCGCCACCTTCCCCCTTATAGTATAATATGTGATTGGCCACAAAACCAGCACTCAAATGTCATGTTGTCTTGGGACTCCCAAGTGGGAGTTTCGAAATTCTCATAGTTGGGTCTCTCGCAACTTTGGAGGCCCATAACTTTGCGTGTAGATCTCCGATTGAGATGAGATCTACAGCAAAGTTATAGCCTTCGTCAAGAGCTTTCGAATGGTATGTCGCACACCACTTGAAAACAAGGAGATCAGGGCGATTCCAAACTTTTAGTGGCCAATTTGACTCCTAGCCTTTCTTTTGGCCATAACTTGTGTGTTAAGTGCCCAAATGGGTCATGCAAGCCTAGTTTAGACATCTATGTTCAAAGATCTTTTCAATCATATAAGGAACTATTCAATTCAATGAATTTTGACCCTTGCAATTACTCTATGAAGATTTGGAAGTCCATCGGGACTCCAACTCCCAAAGTGGGAGTTCACTTGGGAGTGTGAAGGTTCATTTCCTCACACTCTCTTACACTCTCAGGAGCATGAGATGTGATTCCCGGGCTTCCCTCTTGGCCCGCACCCTTACAAGCCCTTGCCTTGGTCGCGAGCCCAAGGCTAAGGTTATGACATGGTTGGTTTTAAAAACCAACAAATGTTTTATGTGGTGTAGATGCATCGATTGTAGGAAGATTGTAACCTGGGGTTACAAACGACCATGGTTCTCGAATAGATATGACCTCATCAAACGGCTGAACAAGTTCATGATTGTCATCAATATTAACATTCACTACCTTTGATTGGGTTATTGTTCATGGTGTTTATTGATGAGTGGTTGAGAATGCTATTGGGTCTTTTTACACAACTAGTTTTGCTACATTTTGATGTTCATTAACTTCTCCCTTTTATGTTGCATTTGTGTTTGGTGCATTCACAAGTCCATCTCTTAAAGGTTGCACTTGCTATTCATCTTCTTCTTGTGCATGTTTTTGAACGTGTTGATGTCTGACCTATTTTAGTTATTTTCTAAGACTTTTAGTAACTATTCTTGAATTTTTTAAAAATCAACAAGTTCTAAGAAAACACTTGCATTGTTTTTGAACAATAGATTTTAGTTTTTTCTAAAGCACCCCTCCCATTAGTTCAAAGTTTGTATGAAACTTCTTTTATAGTTTGGGCGCCTATTTATCTTCAAAGACTTTACACTAACCTCACTTTATTCTTAATATTTTCAAACAAAATCAAGATTAGAAACTTGAATATTAAAGTTTACAAAAAACAAACAAACATATGACAAATCAAATTTTGAAGCATGATTGTTTTTCAAACTTAATCTACTAAAACTACTCAATCTAAGCATAAATTCTAAGTGTGATTGCTTCTGAATTTTGATCCACTTTGTGGTCGCCAAATGTTAACAGGTTTCTATTCCCATCAAGGTTAATTTACTTTTGGATTTTTTAGCAATATGTACATACAATAGAAAATAAAAAGTTAAACTATTATTAAATCCTAAAGTAACATGTACACAAATTGCTCAAGCTTGAAGGAAATAGGTTGGAAGGAAAATGATCCATGTTCCATAATTGAAGAATGAAAAACATAATCATGAATGATATCCAAAAAATCATTAACAAGTTTGTCCTCTTAGTTCTTATACTAATTATTTCAAAATATAATAATCATGACTGACTATTATAAAGAATCATTAGCCAATACTTAAACTAACAATTCAAAGTTTCAAAAAAATACACCATGTTTAACTACTTGTTCAATTACCGGTTTTATCAAGTATAGATTCTACAAATCACCTGTTGACTGACTTGACAACTTATCATCTTAACCCAATAACATTACCTACCAAGTTTAATAACTAATTAAATCAATATTACAAGTTAGGTTTAAAAACATGTTAAAACACTTGTTAGGTTTAACAACTTGCTTATATTATCAACCTATTAAGTCACCTATTACCAAATATGGGTAACACTCTCCCCCTCCATCAGACCTAAGGCATTTGATGCTCACGCCCTTTTCCTTCTCTACCATTGCTTTGAAACTCAAAAAATGTTGAAACATTTGACTTTTGTGTTTGATGAATAGACCCACACCTTCCTTGTGTGGTCATCAATGAAACTCACGTAGTACCTACATCCTCTAATTGATTATATTTTCATGGTCCACACATTTTAGTGGATCATTTCCAAAGGTTTGGAAGCTACATGAGTTGTTTGAGCTAGGAATGGATGCACATCTTGCTTCCCCAACTAGAATGTTTCACAAACTTTTGGCATCACTTCTTTTGTTCCAAATTTGGGAAGACCAACAAGATTTTGTTTTTCCATCAACTTAAAATGTTGGAAATTAACGTGGCCATCCCACTTGTGCCAAAGTCTAATGTCTCCAACTCTTTTTCCATGTGTGAATAACATGGAATTCATTTCAAGCATGTTCGCATGTAAGGTGAACATTTGTCCAATCCTTTTCCCTTTTGCAATCAATTTGCCTGCCTTGGTTTTTCATGTCCTCCAAAAAATATCCATTAGGGTTGAATGTCACCTTTAAACCTTGTTCCACCATCTAGCCTACAAAAATTATTTTTTTTGTTATGGTTGGAACATGAAATACATCTTGCATGGACAATGGCACCTTGCTAATTTGTGTGATGGGATGTGCAATGTCATCACTAATTTTCACAAACCTCGTTGTTTTCAAATCCCTTGTGTCTTTAAACCATTATTCATGACTAGTCATGTGGTTTGAAGCTCCAAAATTCACATACCATACATGTTATTTTATGCACTTCCTATCATGGATTTGCCATGTGCTGCATCACAAACAATTGTTCATCACCTTGATTGTTAATTGATGCATAATTCTTTTGTTGTAGCTTTCCATTCAGCACATGATGTTTTTTTTAATAATAATTATTTACCATGTGCCCAGGTTTTTCACAATATAAGTTATTACCGAACATGTGAAAGGTAATGAAAAGTTTGTCTAGGAACAAGTTGAACATGTTGATCCTTCATTTACTATATTAGATAGTGGAGTAGGACCCTTGGAGTTTTAATCTATTAGTTTACCTTTGACCCCACACCAAATAAGTATAGGTCAATTAGGAGATTACTTTGATTTCTAGTACCCCACATGCTTTAAAGGTATTCATGACACCCATAGTGAACTTTGAATAAACACCTAATCAAAAGATGACTACAACATTGATAGGTCTTCAAATTTTGAGTCAAGCTAAACATGTGGAGAAAGCAAGTGTTGAACTTGTCGAAGGAGCCATCAATCAATTGGTTGGAGAAGACCAAACTAACCTATGACTTTGAGCTAACCTTTCAAGGACAAAATGTAATTTTCAAAGTTGGATAATGTTACCCAAATTTAATCAAATATGACCTAGTAGGTTGTAGATTTAGGCATGTTGTTAAACCTAACAAGTGATCTAACTTGTTATTTAACCTAACTTATGACAATAACTTAACTAGTTACGAAACTTGACATGTGGTTTTATACTAGGTTAGTAAATAGGTTGACATGATAGTTAATCGGTAGTATGTAGAATAGGTGGCAAACATGAAGTTGAACATGTAGTAAAAGAGGGTGTAGTTTTTTTAAAAATTGAAATGTTAGTTTAAGTACTAGCTAATACTTGTTTAAATAGTCAATTATGATTATTTATTTTTGAATTAGCTAGTATAAGACTAAAAGGACAAACTTGTTTTTGAAGAAGAGACTTACAAATTTTTACTAGGATTTTATCTTTCTTTTTCATTTGAAACATGAAGCATTTTTCTTTCAACCAATTTTTTTGAAGTTATGTGCAAATTGAGTACATATTAGTTAGGAAGTATATATTTTTTACTTTTGATAGTTTAATTTTACATGTTTGTTGTTGGAAAAATCAGAAATTAAAAACTTAATCGGAATTGTTTTAAAACTCGTTAACATGATATTTATTTTTGATAACTAAATATAATGGCTAAAGATAATGACTAAATTTAAGTTTAACTTTTTGGCTAAACCTAAGTTGAATTTAATGGTTAAACCTAATATATATTTTTAATTGTTAAATACAGCTAATTAAATCTAATGGCTAAATTTAATATTAAAATATAATGGTTAAATTTGGCTAAATGATTGGCTAAAATTGGTCAAACTTATCAAGTAAACCTTATGGTTAAATGGGTTATAGGAAGGTGATTTGAAATGTAGGTAGGTAACCATTTTAGTAGTTGGGTAGGTGAGAAGGTATAAGGTGATAGGTAGGTGGGTTGGTGTTTTAACTAACCAATAGTTATTTTTGATTAATCTTGTTTATTTGACCTTTTTGTAATTGGCCCTATTGATTAAAACATAGTCCTTTGGATTAAAATGGTTTTTTTGGGTAGGTGAGAAGGTATAGGGTGATAGGTAGGTGGGTTGGTGTTTTAACTAAACCAATAGTTATTTTGACTACTTTTGTTTATTTGACCTTTTTGTAATTGGCCCTATCGATTAAAACATAGTCCTTTGGATTAAAGTGGTTTTTTTGGGGTCGAATTTGACTAGGTGGCTATTTGACATATGGTCAAATCAATCATCATAGTCAAATTGGTTAGTCAAAACATACCCATGTCATTTAGTACTTTGGCCTCCAATCAAAAATACATGTTATTCATTCAAAAACAACCTTTCAATCAATGTGCATAATTTGAAAAACTTGGAATTTAATAGTGATTCAAGCAAATAGATCTATGGGATGGCCACTAATGATTTCATTCGATTATGAACAATAAATATTTGGATTAGTGGTGTATACTAAAGCAAAAGGCTTAGTGGTTAGATTACATCGATTAACTTCAAAATGTTCATATTATAAGAAAGATGCAGATATAGATGTTCATGTGAAAGTGTTCCAAGCATCTATTATAGTGAATAGAGAAATTTTTAAGAAGTACATAATCCATGCATTTAACTACGCTTTGAAATGACATCAAATTGGTGTCACAATTACATGTCAAAATTTCCTAACTGTATTTTTTTTGAACTAACTCAAACATTTTGTAATTTCCATTGGAAGATTTAGAATGACAAACAAATTTACATGGAGTTCAAGAATATTAAACAACGAAAGACTGAGTAGGTTGAAGCATAATATGAATGCACATAGAGTTGGCTCATGGATTACAAACACTAACCATAGACAATTTTTTGACCATTGTGTTTCAAGTAGGATTATAGTCCTATTTGAATATTACAATTGCAATAAAGAAACAAACCACATTACAATTGCATAAGGAGGTGGTTACATTATGTGAATAAGGGGTGACACCTACAAAAGATCAAAGTGCACTATTGGCACCATAAATTTCTAAATTTGCAAGAATGATGCAACTACAAACAAAACAAAAATAGACTAACAAACATTGCACAAATAATGGATGAAATAATCATAATGTGAAGATATGTAAAGTCAAAAAGGAGGAACCCACTATAGCAACAATAGAGGCTACTAATCAACCTCAAAAGGGTTAGAAAAATAATTCGTAAGCTTGCCACATTTGTGGTCTAAATGGACATAAGATGACAAACTCTCCCAAGTTTGCAAAGATGCAAAAGATGTTCCAAGTGAAAAATGCATCAAGCTCAAAAGGGAAAATAATAGTTGAGGTCAAGACAATCATTGCAAATGTGAACGTAGTAGATGTCAATCTTACTACAAGAAGCAGAATCACAAAAGACCAAATGTTCCAAGGAATAACAAAATACTACAAATTGGGAGGAGGAAAATTGAAGAAAACAATGGTAGAGAAAATTTGATAGTTGCAAAAACATAACTACTCGTGAAAGATCTTTTACATCAATAGAGGGATGGAACATAATGTGGTCAGGTATACCCAGTACTACACCTTTTATAGGACCTCAAAAGCCTTAGGAATTTATAGTTTCCCAAAGTAGATTACTATCAATAGATAGATGTTGGAAACCAATTATACTTTGAACTTGGGATAGTTACTCAAAATGGCTCTTGAATTGAAGATATGCTTATGGTAAAAAATGAAACCAAATAAACCACATATTTTAGTTACAAAAATGATAGAAAAAACAATACATGTGTAGTACCAGAAGTAATAACAATGATAGTAGCTATTGAAAACAATATGATGGTTCTTAAAGTACATATTGAAAAAAAACTCTATAGAGGATGTTTTGCTAGATGGAGGGTATGGGTTTAATACCATTACAAAATAGTTGAGATAGAAGTTGGGGTTACCAAAGCCTAAACCCGCAGCATATAATTTAAGGATGGCGAACCAAACCACCACAAAGCTAGTGGGACTAATTTGTGATCTTAGGATATATGTTCACAACATAGCTAATATTAGAATTCCAAGTTTTAAAACAATGCACATTGATTGAAAGATTGTTTTTGATTGAATAACATGTGCTTTTTACTAAAGGCCAAAATAATAAATGGCATGGGTATGTTTTGACTAATCAATTTGACTATGATGATTAATTTGACCATATGTCAAATAGCCATTTATTCAAATTCAACCCCAAGAAAACCACCTTAGTCAAAAGTATCATGCTTTATTAATAGGGCCAATTATAAAAGGGTCAAATAAACAAGTTCAATCAAAATAACTATTAGCTTAATAAAAAACCCAAATCACCTACCTATCAACCTATACCTTTTCACCTACCCAATTACCCACGTCGTTACTTACCTACATTTCAAATCACCTTCCTATAATCCATTTAGCCATAAGGTTTACTTGTTAGGTTTGACCAATTTTAGCCAATAATTTTAACCAATCATTTAAGCCAAATTTATCCATTATATTTTAATATTAAATTTGGCCATTACATTTAATAAATTACATTTGACCATTAAATATATATTTTAGGTTTAGCCATTAAATTCAACTTAGGTTTAGCCATTGGGTTCAACTTAAATTTAATCATTATGTTTAGCTATTATACCTGGTCATTAAATAATTTTAGCCATTTAGCTTATATTAACTAATGGATCATTTAATTGTTACATATGTTTAACCATTACAACTAATCATTAAATAAAATTTGTTATTAAATTTATCCATTAAATTTAGTCATTAAATAAGTTTATCCATTAATTATAATCATTGAATTTAGTCATTCAATAGGTTTAGCCACTAAATTTAACCATTGAATTTAGTCATTAACTAGATTTAACCATTAAGTGTTGTCATTAGAGTTAATCATTAAATATATTTTGCCACTAAGTTTAAATGTTAAAATTAATCATTAAAAAGGTTTAGCCATTGAATTGAATTGTTAAATAAGTTTAGCCATTAAATGTGGTCATTGAAATTTTTCATTAAATAGGTTTAGACATTAAATTTAGCCATTATATTTAGTTACTAAATAGGTTTAGCCATTAAGTTTAACAATTGAATTTAGTCATTAAATAGGTTTAGCAATTGGATTTAGTAATTAAATGGGTTTAGCCATTAAGTCTAACCATTGGATTTAATCATTAAATAGGTTTAACCATTAAATTTAGCCATTGAATCTAATTGTTAAATAGCTTTAACCATTAAGTTTAGCAATTGTATTTTGTCATTAAATAGGTTTAACCATTAAATTTAACCATTTGATTCAATTGCTAAATAGATATACCCATTAAATGTGGTCATTAATTTTTTTCATTCAATAGGTTTAGCCATTAAGTTTAATAATTATATTTAGTCATTAAATATGTTTAGCCATTAAATTTAAACATTGGATTCAATCACTAAATATGTTTAGCCATTCAATTTAATCATTAAATAAGTTTAGCCATAACGTTTAGCCATTGAGTTTAACTATTAAATAAGTTTAACCATTAAGTTTAGCGATTAAATTTAACCACTGCATTTTGTCATTAAACAAGTGTAGCCATTAAATATAGGCACTGAATTTAGTCATTAAATAGGTTTACCCGTTAAATTTACCCACTGAATTTAATCCTTAAATAAGTTTAACCATTAAGTGTAGCCATTGAATTTAGCCATTAGATTTAACCAACTACTTTTTTACAATTTTGTAACATGTGAAATAAAAAACTTAACAAAATTTGGCATCTTTTGATGGTGTAGTCCATTGGTTTGACTTTGTTTGTTATGGTGAAAGTGAGAGGTTCAATTCCTAACACTTGCAACCTGTGTATGTCCATAAACTACAATGAATACAATAAGTTGGGTTAGGTTAAGCTAGTGTAGACTAGTGTAGGGTAGCCTAAGTCATCACCTACCTACCTACATTTTTAATTTATTTATTAAACCATTTACTTATGATTTGACTAATCAAATGATGACATGTGGGTTGGGTTGTTGAATGACCTTACAACATGTCACATTTTACCAATAGTCAAAAATAATAATCAAAAGCACCACCTTGGGGTTGGTTAAAAGTACCACCCTAAGGTTGGTAAAAAAAAACCATCCTAGTCGTATTGGACTTGTTAAAATTAGCTTTTCCTAGAAAACCGAAATGGTTTTTTGACCCCCTATCACTTTGGGGTACTTTTTGGTTTGAAAATATAGTTTGAAAAACTTGGAATTCTAATAGTGACCCTATGTCACTATATTTATGGTATTATTGGATAGTGCGATAAACATTAATTATTCCATGTTACTAGGAAGACCATGGTTGAGGGATGCTAGAGTAGCCCATGATTGGGGGAACAACATAGTGACTATTCAAGGGAATGGAACAATCATAACCACAATGTTGACTAAGCACCGAGAGCAGAGGTGAAGCAACTCGAAATCATGATGGTATCACCAATGAAGAGGAAGATATCATATTCATTATAAAACCATAATTGTTCCAATTAGTGTACCATATACATTTCAATATGTAAAAACTACAAAGTCTACCCACATAGGTACTGAAGTCTATTATCATAATATAAATAGGAGCAATATAAAATTGATTTCAATAGAAGGAGACAACACCAACAGATATGAGCCAATAGTTGCTTTAGAAAATAAAGTATATCCCAAAACATATTGTAAACACTAGCCAAGGAATGTTCAAATTAAGGAAACTCCAACCAAGCTCAAGGTTCAAAAGTTACAAATAGTAGGTTGGACATTCATATAAAAACAACAATTTACAAATGGGTGAATGCACATTCAAGTGGCTCAAAAATGGCAAAAATTACAATCCTTATGAATCTAAACATTTTTTTAAAAAAAATATTCAAATGGACATCATTGTTATTTTTTAAAATGTTAGTATTCTAATCTTTGAATAATACATGTTAAATCACTTCAAAACCTTCCTAGATCTATGTGAAATTTTATATTTAATGTAGTTGGTGTCATTTTAAAACTTGAAAGTCCTAAAATGAAAACTCACAAAGTCCATATGAATAATGACCCATCTAAAGCTTTCAAAAAATATGCTTTTGGGATTTTTTTTTTAAAACAAAGAAAAATTGCAATTCATATGGACTTATGAAAATATGGTCAAATTTGAACCATTCAAAAATCCCTAATTATTAAATGGTTAAGGTTTTCAAATAAAAAATTCATGATATGAATTTGTCATTTTGTATTTCATCATACATTGAGTCCCAATAACAAATTTGGAATGTGAATTAATATAAATTATTCCATTTGTGATGTTTCAATCAGATGATTAGTCCTTATTTTTTAACTTCAAAACTACTAGCAAATGAATTTGTTATTAATAAACAACCACACAAATCTATTCATAATGAAGTTATTAATTCAAATCCAAGTCCCAAATAATAGATCTAAAGATATATTAATCACCATATGCATTCGAATAAAAGGTACCCATGAAAAAAAACTAAAATTTCTCAGAAGTGAGCCACTTTGATTGTGCATCTACCCAAATTTGAATCTAAGGACTCAAATAAAACCTCAAATTGATGAAGGTAAATTCAAAATACAACCATAGAAGGTGCAAGAGTTGGAGGAATTGCTAAGGGGGTTGCTTGGACATATAAATATCTAAATGGCATTCCATTATAGTTGGTTCAACACTTAATCAAATTGGATACAACCATACCACTGCCACATCAAGCTAGGTATAAATTCAATCCAAATTATGTAACAATGCAATCAAGTAGGATATTGATAAATTGCTAGCAGCATGTTTCACACAACTTGTTGAAGAGACTATCTAGTTGACACTAATTGTTGTAGTGTAACCAAAAAGGAGGGTGCTTAACTTAAACAATCACCCTGACACCTATTGGATCTACACATGATCTGCAATTTCTGAGGTTCTGAAACTAACTACAACTCCTTATCCTTTCTGCCTAGACACGAGCATTCGCCTGCACACCCCCTGGAAACTCCTGCATATGCACGACTTGTACTCGTGGACTTCCAGAGCTCTGATCACATAACTTGAAACTTGTACTTTTATTTACAAAAAGTCCAAGGTCTACATACTTTCGGCCTCTACCAGGTTCATTACCGATCAAACATCTGAAAAGGCACAACCTTTCAACTCAGAGACTCTTAACATTTACTCAATCCAACACCTCCAATCTGCTCCCTCACACAGTGCAACAAACGCAACCTCACAGATTCTCTTATTTGCCGAAGTCTTCTGTACTATATGCTCACAAGCTTCATTGTACTCAGAAACCTCCAATACAGAATCATCTGAGTTCGATACTACCAAAACCCCTTGCTGAATTTGGCTCTCATGCAAACACACTCATCAGATCTCTAGCTTCAAATCACACTCTATCATCTTCTCGGACAATGCTTCATGAAGACAATTGCAACTACCTGGCTAAGCTACTGGCACAGCGGAAAGTCTATAACCAGCCAAGAGCTCTGTCAATAATTAGATCTCTTTTCCTGCCTACGCATTCTCTAAGTTCCACAATCATACGCTGCATTAATCTCTCCTCCTTTGTCTACTCTGCATAGAAAATCCCCTTTGAACTTCCTTCCTCGCTTCCTCTTCAGCTCCCTCCACTGAACCTTCTGCCCAGCCATTCAAATTTTCACACCTCCTCTGCCGTCGGCGTCCCAACCGCCTCTGCCCATAATTGCAGCTCCACTCCTCACCATATTCTGTGCCGCCTCAGCCACGCGTGATCAGCCTTCATGCTCATTCAGTAACAACCGCCATGCATTCCTTCCTGTACAACATCTCACACACACCCAGAGAGAGATCTCCCCATGCACTCCCATGCAACAGTAATGGAGAGACAACCGCAACAAAAAAAGAAACGGCTAATAAAGCAAACATAAACCCCAAGATTAGGAAGTGTTCACACTGGTGTGGCGACCTAATTTCGTGTTACATATGTAACCCCTCCGTTTTTAAAAGGTTGAGTCCCTCAGCCTCATTCAGTCTGGTGGAACGTGATAGATCTGGAGATCTCGACAAGACCTTTCCCACTGGTGTCCATCAGCATCCTGGATGATGCACATTCGACAGCCCTCTTCAAAGTCAAGGTTTCCTTTCCCATCGGCATGCCCAATGAACTGATATGGACCCTCCCAGCTCGTAGCTAAAGCTCTTCTCTTTCCTGGTTTCTTCATCTTCACCATCGTCACCCCAATAACCAGACCCTCAAACAGATGCTTACCTTTCCGGGTGGCATAAGTCTTCCTTTGTTGCTTCTATGCTTGCTCCACATTGAGCAAAACATTTTCGTGGATGCTTGCAATGAGCTCCATTTTCTGCAGAAATTGTGCTGGATCCCACATTGGTACCAAACAGAATTTTAACCAGATGCTCGTCCCAACAATCCACATTGCCTGGTGTTGCAGCAAGAACAGTGATGCCATGCTTGATGGTCTTGATCATGCACTCCGCCATACCATTGCATTGAGGCCACTAAGGTGTAGTGCGTTGATGCTGGATTCCGTAGTTCTTGCACATCATCTTGAATTCTGCAGCCCATTCTCCACCATTGTCAGTGAGTACAAATTTGGGTACTCCATACCTATAGATAATGTCGTCTTCCAAGAATCTGGATGCAGTCTTGGCACTATGATCAGCAACTGCTTTTGCCTCGCACCACTTAGAATAGTGGTTGATGGCCACCAAAATGTATTTGTTTCCTGACTTAGTTTTAGGCAGTGGTCATGCAGTGTCCAATGCAACTCTATGGAATAAGTCACAGATAGGAATGCTCTTCAATTGCTCATCCCCAGAGCGGATACTACCCTCGCTCCTCACCAGTTGGCATTGTTGGCACCTTCTGACTACCATCTTGACATCTTCAGTTCGATGATGCCAGAAGTACCTTCGACGAATCTCAGCCAACGTCCTCTGTACCCCGAAATGCCCCAGATCTTCATGCATTTGACTCACTAGGGATATCCTTTCCTCCGGCTTGGGCACAAGTAACCCCTTGAAGTAAAGCCTCTGCTCCTTCCAGCAGTAATTGCTCACCCTCTTTCTGGCCCTCTTTACTCTCCTCAAGGTCTACTGTATCGGGCAGTACGCCTTCTTTTAATAATCCCAAACAAACTGCATCTTTCGAGATGTCTATGCACCTCACATCGATTTCTTGGTCTTCCTCATCATCAAATTCGGTAAGACTCAACTCATGGTCCCTAAACTTAGCTAGTTCCTAAGCCTCCAATACCAGGTCCAATTGCTACAACTTGTCAAGGTACTGGGGTCTCCTTCTCTTCACCACCATTCTCTCACCGTCATCCTGCACAAGCTCACCCCCATTTGTAGCTTCTGCTTCACCTGAAACAATCTCCTTGGGTTGCCCTTCTCCTGATACAACGTCAACTACATACAGCTGATGGCTATCGTCATCCCTATAGTGATTAATCCCGAAACAACAAGCATGGTGTTGTACCAACTCCCTATCCCTTCTCTTGGTACCGAGCCATTTCGTTTCCTTTCCCATCTGAACATAGAGAAACTCCTCTTCTCCCCTAGGTGCATCAGTTTGAGTACTTGCAATGTCTTGTATCTCTTCACTGAAGTCATCGTCATCTGCAGCTGGTCCAACTGGATTCCTACTCAAAGCATCAACATTTGTATGCCTAAGTCCTGGTCGGTGCATTATTTTGAAGCTAAAATCCTGCAACATGTCTACCCACCTTCCTCTCCTGCCATGCGCATCTGACACCGTAGCCAACCATTCAAGCGGCTTGTGGTCTGTGCGTAGAATAAAATGATTTTTGTGCAAGTATTGCCTGAAATGCATCACGCCCCAGATTAGCGCGTAGCATTCCCCTTCCATGGGATGGAACTTCTTCTGTGCTTCTGTCAGGCTCTTATTGGCATACACTACCACCTTTTCAAACCTCCCTTCTTTCTGTGATAATATAGCTCCAACACCCTTGGGCGACCAGTCTACGTCTAGCCAGAATGTTCTTTTGAAATCTGGTCGTGTGAGCACAAGCGCATCCACTAGCGCTGCCTTTAACGCTTGGTATGCATGTTGACATCCCACATCCCACACAAATGCAACGTCCTTCCTTGTCAACTCAAACAAAGGACCTACCAATCTCGAATAGCCTCGAATATACTTTCGGTAGTAACCTGTCAGACCTAAAAATGACCTGACACTTGTGATTGTCTTCGGTGTTGGGAAATGCAGAACTGCTTCGATTTTCCCAGGATCTGGTCTGGTGCCCTCCTTGCTTACCACATGGCCCATAAATGTAATAGTCTTAGCAACAAAGCAACACTTGTTTGGGTTTAGTTTAAGATTCACTTCCCTGAGTTTGTAGAGGACTGTATCCAGATGTTGAAGATGCCCCCCCCAACTCTTGCTGTGCACATTGAGGTCATCAACAAATACCTTCAGAAACTTGCTGCCCAAATTCTTAAAGACCTCTGACATAGTTCGGGTGAACGTACTCGTTGCATTCTTCAGTCCGAATGGCATAATTGCCAATCATACAATCCAGTCTTAGTAATCAAAGCGGTCTTCTTCATGTCCTTTGGAGCCATCCGAATTTGCCAAAAACCAGACTACAAGTCTAAGGCAGTGAACCATGATGAGTTTCCTAGCTGATCAATCACATCCTCCACGAGTGGCATCGGAAATGAATCTCGACGTGTTTGTGCATTGAGTGGTCGATAGTCTCCACATAAACGCCTGCTCCCATCTTTCTTCACTGGTAGAGTCACCCGACAAGCATACTCAGAGTTACTGGGCCTCATCTTACCCAAATCTACTAGGACATCTATTTGCCTTTTCACTTCAGCCTCCTCCCAGTAAGATAATCGACCAGGGGATGCTTTGCAAGGTGGGAATCCTTGCGTATTTATACAATGCTCCCCAATGGTGCAATAGCCTAAATCTCCCTTGTTCCAAGCAAAGACGTCTTGGTACCGTTCCAGAATTCCCCATATTTGTTGTTGTTTTTCATCGTCCAAACCGGTGTCAATCCTGATTCGTTGGCAGATCTCCTTCCACCTAATGTCCATTTCCTAATGGCTGGAAGATGCCACTTGCTCAGTGGGTTTGGAGTCAGGGTGGGCATTTTTCACCTGGACAGTCTGCAACAGCATTGGAATCGAAGAGTTGTGGTTTGGGCTAGGTTGCTGCAGCAACAATGGGACAGGTAAATCATGTGTGGATTCATTCATAGCCTGCCTGTTCTGCATTAGATACCCATCTGATCCAGTCGGCGTAATCATCTGAATTTGTGACCTCTTCTGCCATGAACTCGTCAACCTGCTCTTGTAGCATCAATCGCAGAATTTCTTGCGACCCTTCTGAGCTCACTAATTCCTCTAATTTAGCATCTCTGAACTCATCCTCGCAATCAATTTGCTCCAATCGATTAGACTCCAAATCATAATATTCACTGCTATCAGTGGCATCAGAATCCGAGGTGTATGCATTGTCTTCCTTGGTCACAATTGTCTGATCCTGTTTTGGCATCCAGTCAAATTCTCCATTGGAGCGTGTGTCTTTCCAGGTGGTCGACGCCTCTTGCACCAGGGCTCCCGGACTCATCCTCTACAACAAATTCACCACCGTCAACGACAACACCTCAACATTGGTCCCAGGACCATGTCTCACTTGTAGTAGACCTCATTCCACATCCACCATTGCTCCAATTTTCATCAGAAAGTCTAGTCCAAGAAGCACGTTGTAACTGTCTGTGTCCACAACCATAAAGGTCATGGCGCACTGTACACCTCCTACCTTAACTGGCATCTCATCAATCCTTCCTAAAGCCTGAGTGACCACTCCCGATGTGGTCTTGTAAGTTTCGGTTCTAGTCACAAGATGCATCATGCCCAACTCTCTAACTACAACAGTAGCCATAACAGACATTGAAGCTCCAGTATTCACCAGACCTTCAACAACATAGTTAATGATTTCCACAAGCAAATGCAGAGTTTTGCTTCGATGGGTCTTGTTGATGCAGATCTTCTTTAGTGACGGAATCGTAGATACTACTGACACTTGATTCTCAGTCGCTTCTGAATCCCTCTTTCTCTTTGCTAGCTTCACCAAACTCTCAAGGTGCTCCAGTTCTCCAGGGATCATCATAATAGTTTCCATAGGTGAGAGGGAAATCTTTCCCTTTATGAAGTGTGAAAGAATTTTGGATCTAATTGACGTATCCCGGCTTGCACCAACTCCTTCTCCTACAGCTTCAGGGATCGGCACAGCCCCTCCCGGTGCTACTTCGACAAGAGTTCTCCTTCTTGGCACTCGGGTATAAGAGAAAAGGTTTTCATTACCACACAGCTTATTAAGTTGTTGCTCGGTTGCTGCCTCATCATTCAACAACACCTCCAAGAAGTTTGATGCTCCAGACTGCGATTTCCCATCCTTGGGCTTCTTCCAGCACCGGTCCTCAAATGCCCCAACCCTGAGCAGAAGGAACATTTTATTCCATAATTCTCTGTCCTATGAGGCATTTTGCACTTGGCACATTTTGGCCGTGCTTCATTCAACCTTGGACAGGTGGTGGCCATATGGTCCCCTCCTTTGCAGATTTGGCATCCTCCAAACACGGTGGAAGACGATGATGCTTCTGGATTATGCACAGCCCCCTTGAAGAAATTGATGAGGGAATTGTTTAGAGCTGTGACCTGTTTCTCCATGATGGTCTGCGAGGATTCCTCTTTTTGTTCCTCTTTCAAAGGTTCATACGGAATCTCCCCAAGCTCACCCAGAACTCTCTCCACTTCCGTTGCAACACCAACTAATTCTTCAATGTCTGCAAACATTCTCACTACACACAATTTTTGAATCTTTAGCCTCAACATGGCCAGGAATCTTCTCTTCTGCTCGGCGTCTCGTATCCGGCCCTTCTGAAATAATTTGTCAAGACGTTCAAAATACTTTTGAACTCTCTCCTTGGGTTCTTGCTTGATGGCATCCAGCCTCATTCTGATGTCATCAGCATCGACATTCCCATACTTTTGCACTATCAGCATCCTTAGTTCAGCCCAATCGGCTGGTGCCAGCTGCAACCTCTTGAACCACTCCTTGGCTCAACCCCTCAGATTCAACTTGGCAATCTTGAAGAGCTTGTCTCCATTCAGGTCTCGCACTTCAGTAGCCATGGTGAGTCGCTCCGCCCAATCATTAACATCCTCATGGTCTCGTCCCCAGAACAGCTCATCCATTCCCTGGGGACTAGTCATTTTGCTAATACGCAGTAACAAACAAAAATCGCAACACCACCTACAACACACGATCCTTAAACAACAATAAGGTGTCAATAGAATCAACCAGTTTCTCAGCCTCTGCAGTTCAGATCTGACTCTTGAGAAAAACAAACGTCATCCGAGCTACTCATCAAACTCAGACTGAACTCCCTCAGCCACTGGTCTCAAAGGTGCAAAATTAGATGGGAAAATGGAAAAATGGAAAAATTATGCTCATCTGTGGATTCTTGCTGGAACTGCCACTTCTTTTCTAGATCGTGCCATACTCTCCAACTTATGAAACGAAACCTCGATCTAGCATGTTCCACCCTGACAAGACGATCTCCAATCTGGAACAAGTCTTCTACACCAGGGATGTAAAATTTGGCAAAATGGTTAGGTGAAACAACTGACTTGGGAATCCATATGTCTCCCAACCTAGGTACACTATGTTGTCTTTCAGCAAATGACGACGTCATTATACGCAAGGTACGAGGTGTAGTAGTATTGTGTCTGTAGCTGTGAGATTGACACCCATCCCCTTGCTCCATTTCTCACCTTCAACCAAACCTCTCCGCGCGTATGAAAACCACTGTGAGCTACCTCAACTGCTATGTTTCTGACTCGGGCTTCTTCTGGATCTATTCCTATAAGTGTTATCGCACCGAAACCCAAGAAACGCAAGACTACCGCTCCTTTCTGTGGTCCATCTTGAGTATTCAGATAATCAAACCTATTGATGATTCGTTGTTCACGAATCTCCTGGGTCGCTTTTTCTCTTCCTACCTCATCTGCACTAGATGAAGACATGATACTTCAATTATCATTATACCCAGACCTCTACAGGTTCTATTGAAGCTACCAGATCCGAACCAGCTCTAATACCAAAAAGGAGGGTGCTTAATTTAAACAATCACCCTGACACCTCCTGGATCTACACACAATCTGCAGTTTTTGAGGTTCTGAAACTAACTACAACTCCTGATCCTTTCTGCCTAGACACGAGCATTCGCCTACACACACCCTGGAAACTCCTGCATATGCACGACTTGTACTCGTGGA